>WBZP01001678.1_pt1 | contig 26692 bp, 22 predicted proteins | sample 5204301 | NCBI WGS metagenome assembly WBZP01 (sample SAMN12412401, study PRJNA552823) | activated sludge metagenome | isolation source: activated sludge from nitrification reactor of wastewater treatment plant... | place: USA: Pennsylvania | collected 2017 | reverse complement strand
CGAGGCGCTGCCCTCGCGCCTCGCGACGGACGGCGAGCGGCTGTACTACTCGACCGTCAGCGAGGGCCGCAACGCGCTGCGCCAGGTTTCGCTCGCGGGCGGACAGCCGGAGGAGGTCGCGACGCCGTTCCGCCACGCGATCGTGTTCGACGTGTCCCACCGCCGCGGCGCCCTCCTCGTCGCCGGCTGGGACGGCAGCGTCACCGGCGCGGACTCCGCGGACCAGCCGCTGTGGATCGTGCCCGTCGGCGGCGGCAGCGCGCGCAACACCGGGCTGCGGGTGTACGGCGCCGCGTGGTCGCCCGACGCCGAGCGAATCGCGTGGAGCGGCGGCTCCGGCGACTACTCGAAGGGCCCGCCGTCGTCGCTCTTCGTGGCCGGAGCCGACGGCTCCTCTCCGCGGCGCATCTACGACGCGGGCGTGCCGATCCCCTGGATCCACTGGTCGCCCGACGGCACCCGCCTGCGCTTCGCCGTCTTCGACCGCGAGAGCGCCGAGTTCTGGTGGATGGAGATTCCGGCGGCCGGCGGCCGTCCCCAGCGGATCCTGCGCGGGGAGGCGGGTGACTGGTCGCCCGACGGCCGCCACTTCGTCTTCGGCCGCTGGGGGCGGACTCTGGGCAACGCTCCCTGGGAGGGTCCGCGCTTCAGCCTCTTCGCGCGGCGCGAGCCGGGAGGCTTCGGGCCGTTCCGGCCGAAGGGCGAGGGCGGGACGGAGCCGATCACCTTCGGGCCCATGGACTTCACGAGCCCGGTGTTCACGCCCGACGGACGGCAGGTCGTCGCCGCCGGCGTCCTGCGCCGGATGGACCTCCTGCGCCTCGAGCCGGGCCCGCCGTCCCGCCTCGCGCGCGTGCCGGGCGTGCCCGGCGGCTTCGTGGACTACTCGCGAGACGGCGGCTGGGTCGCGTGGGTCGACGCCGCGCACCTCACCCTGTGGCGCAGCCGGCGCGACGGCACCGGCCAGCTCCAGCTCACGGTCCCGCCGATGGCCACGGCTCTCCCTCACTGGTCGCCCGACGGGAGCCGGATCGTCTTCGTCGCCGACCCGACGGGCGGGCGGCAGCCCCGCGCGGTGTACGTCGTGCCGCGGGACGGCGGGGCGATCGAGTCGTTCTCGGATCCCGGCAACGCGCTCGTCTGGGACGCGTGCTGGGTCGACGACGACCGCGTGGCCTGGGGCAACCTCTACGACCGCGGCTCGGTGAAGGTGCTCGACCTGCGCACGCGGGCGATCGAGACCCTCCCGGGGTCGGAGGGCATGATGGGGCCGAAGTGCGCCCCGGACGGCTCGATCCTCGCGGCGAAGGAGTGGAGCCAGGGGTACCACCTCTACCGGGACGCCACCCGGCGGTGGGAGGACCTCGGCGTGCCGTCGGGGCTGTGGTACCCGACCTTCACCCGCGACGGCTCGGCGGTCGTCGGCCTCTCGCTCGACGAGCGCGCCCTCTTCCGCTTCACCCTCGCCGGCCGGCGGCTCGAGAAGGTGGCCGACCTCGGCGCCGTCGAGCCGACCGCCCCCTGGATGGCGGCGTGGATGGGGCTCGACCCCGACGACCGGCCGCTCGTGCTGCGCAACACCGGCGTCTCCGACCTGTACGTCCTCGACTGGGACGAGAGCTGACGAGGGGCGCCGGGAGGCTCAGTCGTCCGCCCAAGATCAGTCCGTTCAGGGTCTTGGACCCTCACTCACGGCTCATCCACCGCCCCGCCGGCGCGCATGGACTTCCCCCGGCGCCCGCTCCACCTTGCTCGAACACGGGGCAAGGGCAGGAGGGATGTCGATGGCCGAGACGATGCTGCTTCACGCGGGCGGGCTGATGGGCGAGGGGCCCGCGGCCTCTCTCAAGAAGCTCGTCGAGGACTACGAGCGCCGTCTGATCGAGAACGCGCTGGCCCGGGCCAGCGGCAACCAGCGACGGGCCGCGGCCGACCTCGGCTGCCTCCCGACGACACTGAACGAGAAGATGCGTCGGCTCGGCATGCGGGCCTGCGACCGCACCGCGCCGGAGGAGCCGCAGCCGGCCGTTTGACGAGCGGCGGTCGGACGCGTCACGCTCGACGGTCCCGCCGGCTCCGCGGCCTTCTGCCCCGAGCCGGCGGACCACCACCCCGGAGGTTCCGCATGCGTCTGACGCTCGCCGCGGCCGTTCTCCTCGCCGCCGCCCCGGCTCTCGCCGTCGACACGTCCGACACGCGTCTCGTGTCCGACCCGGCCACGAGCGGCCGGCAGGTCGCCTTCGTGTACGCGAACGACCTGTGGATCGCCGCGGCCGACGGCACGGGGGTGAGGCCCCTGACGACGCATCCCGGGGTCGAGTCGGCCCCGCGCTTCTCGCCCGACGGGACGCTCTTGGCCTTCTCGAGCCGCTTCGCGGGGAACACCGACGTGTACGTCGTGCCCGCCGCCGGAGGCGTGCCGAAGCGGCTCACGTACCACCCGGGAGCCGACGTCGTCCTCGGCTTCACGCCCGACGGGAAGTCGGTGCTCTTCTCCTCGCCGCGCCAGGTCTACACGACCCGCTACACGCAGCTCTTCACCGTCCCCGTCGGCGGCGGCTTCGCCATGCGTCTTCCCATCCCGAACGCGAGCAAGGCCGCGATCTCGCCCGACGGGAAGACGACCGCCTACGTGCCCCTCGGCGAGCGCTTCCTCCAGTGGAAGCGCTACCGGGGCGGGACCGTCTCGCGCATCCTCCTCTTCGACAACCAGACCTACGCTGTCGAGCAGGTGCCGCAGCCCGCGGGCCGCTGCAACGACACGGATCCGATGTGGCTCGGCGCGACGCTCTACTTCCGCTCCGACCGGGACGGCGAGTTCGACCTGTACTCGTTCGACCGCGCGACGAAGGCGGTGAAGCGGCTCACGACCTCGGCCGCCTTCCCGGTCCTCGCCGCGAGCGCGGGCGGAGGGAGGATCGCCTTCGAGCAGGCCGGGTACGTGAGCCTCCTCGACCCCGCGACGGGGGCCGCGCAGCGGCTGAAGCTCGGCGTCGCCGCCGACCTGCCGGAGCTGCGGGCGCGCTGGGCGAAGGGCGCGAAGTGGGTGCGGGACGCGAGCCTCTCGCCCTCGGGCGCGCGGGTCGCCCTCGAGTTCCGCGGCGAGATCGTGACGCTGCCGCGCGAGAAGGGCGACGACCGCAACCTCACGCAGACGCCCGGCGTCCACGAGCGCTCGCCCGCGTGGTCTCCCGACGGGAAGACGATCGCCTTCTTCTCGGACGAGTCGGGCGAGTACGCGCTCCACCTCGAGGCGCAGGACGGCAAGGGCCAGCCGCGGAAGGTCGCTCTCCCCGGCGCCGGCTTCTACTCGCGGCCGCGCTGGTCGCCCGACTCGAAGAAGATCAGCTACGTCGACAACTCGCGGGCGATCTTCGTCCTCGACGTCGCGACGGGGAAGTCGACAAAGGTGGCGGCCGACGCGCTCTACGGTCCCGTCGAGGTGCTGCACCACGCCTGGTCGCCGGACTCGCGCTTCCTCGCCTACACGCAGAACACGACGACCTACTTCAACCGCCTCTTCCTCTACTCGGTGGCCGACGGGAAGTCGTATGCGGTGAGCGACGGGCTCGCCGACGCGACGAGCCCGGCGTTCGACGCCTCCGGCAAGTACCTCTACTTCCTCGTGTCGACCGACGCCGGCCCGGTGAACGACTGGTTCTCCCAGGCGAACGCCGACATGCGCACCGTGCAGCGCGTCTACCTGGCGGTCCTCGCGAAGGGCGTGCCCTCGCCGCTCGCCCGCGAGAGCGACGAGGAGAAGGCGGCGGCTGCGGAGGAGAAGCCGCCCGTCGAGAAGAAGGCCGGGGCCGATGCCGCGAAGGGCGCGGCCGCGACCGACGAGAAGGCCGAGGTCGAGGACAAGGCCGCGGGGGCGAAGAAGAAGCCGGTCGAGGTCCGTTTCGACCCGGAGGGGCTCGCCGAGCGCGTCCTCGCGATGCCGATGCCGGCCGGCCTCTACGCCGATCTCTCGGCGGGGGACGCCGGGAAGCTCTACTACCGGCGGGCCGACTCGACCGACCCCGACGCGCCGGCGCCCGTCTACCGCTACGACCTCGAGAAGCGGAAGGAGGACAAGCTCCTCGACCGGGCGGACGGCCTCGCCCTCTCGGCCGACGCGAAGCGCGCCCTCGTGCAGGTGAAGACCGACTGGCACGTCGTCGACCTCGCGGGCGACAAGTTCGACCTCTCGAAGTTCAAGCTGGCCGTCGACCGGATGGAGGTGAAGGTCGACCCGCCCGTGGAGTGGGCGCAGGTCCTCCGCGAGGCCTGGCGCATCAACCGCGACTACTTCTACGACCCGGGCTTCCACGGCGCCGACTGGAAGGCGATGCGCGCGAAGTACGAGGCCTTCCTGCCCGACGTCGCCTGCCGCAACGACCTCTTCCGGGTGATCCAGTGGATGCTCTCGGAGCTCGTGGTCGGCCACTCGTACCAGTCGCCGGGCGACGTGGCCTTCGAGGACCCGGACGGCCCGAAGGGCGGGCTCCTCGGCGCGGACTACGAGGTCGCGAACGGGCGGTACCGGTTCAGGAAGGTCTTCGGCGGCCTCAACTGGAGCCCCGACCTGCGCTCGCCGCTCACCGAGCCCGGCGTCGACGTGAAGGCGGGCGAGTACCTGCTCGCCGTCGACGGGCGGGACCTGCGGTATCCCGACGACCTCGACCAGCGCTTCGAGCGCACCGCCGGCCGCATCGTCGAGATCACGGTCGGGCCGAACGCCGACGGCACGGGCTCGCGCACGGTGAAGGTCGTCCCCGTCGACGACGAGCGGGGCCTGCGCAACCGCGACTGGGTCGAGGGCAACCTGCGCAAGGTCACGGAGGCCACGCAGGGCCGGGTCGCGTACGTCTACGTGCCGAACACCGCGGAGCTCGGCCACACGTACTTCAAGCGCTACTTCTTCCCGCAGGCCGACCGGCCCGGGATCATCGTCGACGAGCGCCACAACGGCGGCGGCTCCGTGGCCGACTACTACATCGACATCCTGCGGCGTCCGGTCGTCAGCTACTGGGCGATGCGCTACGGGGAGGACCTGAAGACGCCGATCGCCGGCATCCACGGGCCGAAGGTCATGCTCATCGACGAGACCGCCGGCTCCGGCGGCGACCTCCTGCCGTGGATGTTCCGCAAGTTCCAGCTCGGCCCGCTCGTCGGCAAGCGCACCTGGGGCGGCCTCGTCGGCATCCTCGGCTTCCCGGTCCTGATGGACGGCGGCACGGTCACGGCGCCCAACCTCGCCATCTGGACCGAGGACGGGTTCATCGTCGAGAACGAGGGCGTGCCGCCCGACGTGGAGGTCGAGCAGACCCCGGCCGACGTCATCGCGGGGAAGGACCCGCAGCTCGAGAAGGCGATCGCCATCGCCCTCGAGGAGCTCCGGAAGAACCCGCCGGCGACACCGAAGCGTCCGGCCTTCCCGGTGAAGGCTCGCTAGCCTCCGCCGGAGCGCGTCGAGAGACGAGGCGGGATCGGCTGCCGGCGAGGGCGACGTAGAATCGCCGTATGACAACGGCCGCGCCGGTGAAGGCGCTGGCGTCCGTCCACTCCTGGGTCGGCGGACGCGAGGTCGAGGGGAAGGGCGGCGTCCGCGCTGCCGTCGACCCGTCGACCGGCGAGCCGTTCGCGCAGGCGACGCTCCTCGACGCGGCCCAGGCCGACGAGGCGATGGCGGCGGCGCACGCCGCCTTCCCGGCCTGGAGCCGGACGAGCTTCGCGGAGCGGCGGCGCCTTCTCGACCGCCTCCGCGAGGCGATCCTGGCCCACGCGGACGAGCTCGCCGCCCTCGTCGAGCGAGAGCAGGGGAAGCCCCTCGCCGAGGCGCGCGTCGCCGAGGTGCTTCCGTCGCTCGACGCGCTGCGCCACCTCTCCGAGCACGCCGAGGATCTGCTGTGCGAGGACGCGGTCGAGCCGCGGCAGCTCCTCCTCGCCCACAAGGAGGCGCGGATCCTCTACGAGCCGATCGGCGTCGTCCTCGCCGTGAAGCCGTGGAACTACCCGTGGGTGCAGGCGCTGCCGGTCGTGGCCTCGGCCCTCGTCGCCGGCAACACCGTCGTCTTCAAGCCCGCCCCGGCGACGACGCTCGTCGGCCTGATGCTCGGCCGGCTGGCCCGCGAGGCGGGGTTCCCCGACGGCGTCGTCAGCGTCCTCGCGGTCGACGACGCCGTGGCGGCCCGCCTCGTCGAGGACCCGCGCGTCGGCAAGATCGTCTTCACCGGCAGCGTCGCCACCGGCCGCAGGGTGATGGCGGCGGCGGCGAAGAACCTCACGCCGGTCGTGCTCGAGCTCGGCGGCAAGGACCCGGCGATCGTCTGCCGCGACGCCGACCTCGACCGGGCCGCGCGCGGGATCGCGTGGGCCGCCTTCATGAACGCGGGGCAGACGTGCGCGTCCGTCGAGCGCGTCTACGTGGAGCGGCCGGTGGCGGAGGCGTTCCTCGCGAAGGTGCTGGCGGAGGCGCGGAAGGTGCACGACGGGGGGGCCGCCCAGATGGGCCCCATGACGATGGAGCGCCAGCGCGCGATCGTCGAGGAGCACGTGCGGGACGCCGTGTCGCGGGGGGCGCGCGTCGTCCTCGGCGGCGAGCGGCCGGCCGGGCCCGGCTTCCGCTACCCGCCCACCGTGCTGACGAACGTCGACCACACGATGCTCGTCATGCGCGACGAGACCTTCGGCCCCGTGCTGCCGATCATGGCCGTCGATTCGCTCGACGAGGCGATCCGCCTCGCCAACGACTCGAGCTACGGGCTCACCGCCTCCGGCTGGACCCGCAGCGACGAGACGGCGCGGAGGCTCCAGCGCGAGCTCGTGGCCGGGGTCGTCTCGATCAACGACCACGTCTCCTCGTACGGCGAGCCGACCGCGCCGTGGGGCGGCGTCGGCTGGAGCGGCTTCGGGCGCATGCACGGTCTCGCGGGGCTTCGCGAGATGGTCCGGCCGAAGTACGCGAGCCTCGACCGCGGCCGCGTCCCGGCCGAGCTGTGGTGGTACCCGTACGACCGCGAGCTCGACGCCCTGGTGCGGCACGCCGCCCCGGCCCTCTACTCGACGTCCTTCCTGAAGCGGGTCGCGGGTCAGCTGGGCCTCCTGCGCTTCGGCCGACTCTGGCGGAGGTTCGGCCCCTGGCGCCTCCTCGCGAACCTGGACAAGCTCCTCTGAGGCGGGGGATGGTGACGTCCGGCTCGCAGCTGTCGCGGTCGCAGCGCCCGAAGTGGCACTACGTCGCGATGGGCGTCGCGCTCATCGTGGTCGCCGTCGTCCTCACCGTCGCGTGGCAGATCCTCGCGAACCCGCAGACCGCCGGCCGCGCGGTCGGCCCCGCCCGTGCCGTCGCCTACTTCTTCGGCAGCCTCCTCTTCCTTCTCCTCATCGCGGGCCTCGTCCTCATCGTCATGCTGCTGCTGCGCGAGGTGAGGCTCAACGAGCGGCAGTCGAACTTCGTGAGCGCGGTGACGCACGAGCTGAAGACGCCCGTCGCCTCGCTGAAGCTCTACGTCGACACGCTCGAGTACCGGGAGCTGTCGCCCGAGCGGCGCGCGGAGTTCTACCGGACGATGCGCCAGGACATCGACCGGCTGACCGTCACGATCAACAACGTCCTGAACGCGACGATGTACACGGACCGGCCGGTGGTCGACCCGCGGCCGGTCGACCTCGCGCGGGTGGCGCGGCGGGCGGTGGAGTTGACGCTCACCCGCTTCCAGCTCCCGAAGGACGCGATCCGCGTGACGACGCCGTCCGTCCTGCGCGTGGCGGGCGACCCCGAGGCGCTCGAGACGGCCCTCCTCAACCTGCTCGACAACTCGGTCAAGTACTCGAAGGACCGCGTCGCGGTGGAGGTCGAGACGTGGGGAGACGCCGACGGCCAGGCCCACGTGCGCGTCACGGACCAGGGCATCGGCATGAGCCGCACCCACCTGCCCTTCATCTTCGCGCGCTTCTACCGCATCGGCGCCGAGGTCCGCCGCACGCGGAAGGGGACCGGGCTCGGCCTGTTCATCGTGCGGGCGATCGTCAAGGGGCACCGCGGCACGATCACCGCGGACAGCCCCGGGCCCGACCGCGGGTCGACGTTCACCATCAGCCTGCCGGCCCTCCTCGACGCCGAGGAAGAGGCGACGGCGGAGGCCGCGCATGGCTAAGATCCTGCTGGTCGAGGACGAGGAGCACCTCGCCGCCGGCATCCGCTTCAACCTGGAGCTGGACGGCTACGAGGTCGAGATGATCGGCGACGGGCTGCGGACCGCCGAGCGCCTCGCCCCGCCCGACGGGGACGCGGGCCCCGGGTTCGACCTCGTGCTCCTCGACGTGATGCTGCCGGGGCTCGACGGCTTCCAGATCGTCGAGCGGATGCGGGCGGCGGGCAACTACACGCCCGTCCTGATGCTGACGGCGAAGGGCCTGCCCGAGGACGTGGTGCAGGGCCTCGAGGCCGGGGCCGACGACTACCTCGCCAAGCCCTTCGACCTGCCGGTGCTCCTCGCGCGGATCCGCGGCCTCATCCGCCGCCGGGACTGGGCGCGGGGGCCCGGCGAAGGGCCCCAGTCGGCCCGCGTCGGCGAGTTCGACGTCGATTTCGTCCAGTTCGAGATCGGCCGTCCCGGAGCGCCCCGCGTGCGCCTGACGCTCCTCGAGGCCATGCTCCTCAAGCTGCTCGTGCTGCGGCGCGGCCAGGTCGTGACGAAGGCCGAGATCCTCGAGAAGGTCTGGAACCTCAGCCCCGACACGGAGACCCGCGCCGTCGACAACTTCGTGATGCGCCTCCGCCGCCACCTCGACGACGACCCGCGCAGCCCGCGCCTGCTCGAGACCGTGCGCGGCGTGGGCTACCGCCTGTCCCAGGAGTGAACCCCGAGTGAATCGCCTCGTCCTCGCCCTTCTCTTCGCCGCGCCCGCCGGGGCCGCGGCCGACTCCGTGGCCGTGAGCTCGACGCCCGTCCCGCTGGACCGCGAGCGGCCCGCGGCCGTGAGGCTCGGCCCGCTCGAGTACCGCGGCGGGCTGCACCTCGTGTCCTCCGATCCCCGCTTCGGCGGGATCTCGTCGCTGCGGGTCCTGCCGGGCGGGGAGCGGATCGTGGCGATCACGGACGAAGGGTGCTGGCTGGCGGCGCGGCTCGTGCTCCAGAGCGGCGCCCTGCGCGGCGTCGCCGAGGTCGAGATGGGGGCCCTGCGCGGCGAGGACGGCCAGCCCCTCGCGGGCAAGGCCGCGCGCGACGCGGAGTCACTCGAGGTGCTCGCCGACGGCTCGTTCCTCGTCGGCTTCGAGCGCGAGCACCGCATCCTCCGCTACCCGGCCGGGAGCGGCCGGCCCGACGGCGTGCCCACGCGGCTCGCGCCGCCGCCCGGCCTCGAGGTCGCGCCGTTCAACGGCGGGATCGAGACGATCGTGTCCCTCCGCGACGGGAAGCTGCTGCTGCTCCAGGAGGAGGGCGGGCCGGGTCCGACGACGAAGGGCTGGATCGGCGGGCCGGGCGCCTGGGACGCCGTCGCGCTGCGCGTCGAGGGGCCGCTCCGTCCGTCGGACGCGAGTCTCCTGCCGGGCGGGGACCTTCTCGTGCTCGAGCGCGGCTACGACGCGGGCCGCGGCATCGCGAGCGTCCGCCTCCGCCGCGTGCCGGGCCGGACGGTGAAGGCCGGCGCCATCCTCGGCGGCGTGGTCGTGGCCGACTTCCGCCCCCCGCTGACGGTCGACAACTACGAAGGCGTCACCGCCTGGGCGGTCGAGGGCGAGACACGCCTGCTCGTCGTCTCGGACGACAACTTCAACGCGAAGGCGGGGCAGAGGACGCTGGTGATGATGTTCCGGATGGAATCCCGCTAGGCGACGGCGGCGGAATTCCATCCGGAAGTCGTCCGTTCAAGGATTCCGTTCCGTTGTCCGTTTCCGTTGTCCGTTCCGTTTCCTCTGAATCCGTTTCCGTCCCGAGCCGAACAGGCCGGCCCGGGCCTACCCCCCGCTGACCGGCGGGATGAAGACCACCTCGTCGCCGTCCGCGAGGGCCGAGCGGAACTCGGCGTAGCGGCGGTTGACGGCGGCGGTGAGGCTCGCCCGGCGGGGCGCGAGGGCGGGGTGCTCGGCGGCGAGGCGGGCCCACGCGTCCTCCGGGGTCGCACCCGGCGGAAGCTCGAGGAAGGCCTCGCCCTTCCCGGCGGCCTCGCGCAGCGAGGCGAAGAGGCGGACGCGGACGCGCACGAACAAGGTTTCGCACGACTCCGCGCGCCGGTCAACGCGGGGCGACGTCGGGCGGCGCCTGCTAGACTCGAACTCGTGCCCCGCGACCGCTTCGGACGCGAGATCGACTACCTGCGCATCTCCGTGATCGACCACTGCAACCTGCGGTGCGTCTACTGCATGCCCCTGCGCGGCCTGTCGTTCGTGCCGTCCCCGGAGCTGCTCACGGCGGAGGAGATCGAGATCGTGGCCCGCGCCGCGGTGGAGGCCGGCTTCCGCAAGTTTCGCCTCACCGGCGGCGAGCCCACGCTGAGGCCCGACCTGGTGGACATCGTCGCCCGCCTCGCCGCGGTCGACGGCGTCCGCGACCTCGCGATGACGACGAACGGGATCCTCCTTCCGCGCCTCGCGCGGCCGCTGCGCCAGGCGGGCCTGCGGCGCCTCAACGTGCACCTCGACACGCTCGATCCGGAGCGGCTCAAGAAGCTGATGCGGTTCGCGTCGGTCGAGGAGGTGGAGGCGGGCGTCGCCGCCGCCGAGGAGGCCGGCCTCGTCCCGATCAAGGTCAACTGCACCGTGACGCGCGACTACAACGAGGCCGACGTGGTCCTCCTCGCCCGGCGCGCCCGCGAGCGCGGCTGGCACGTGCGCTTCATCGAGCTCATGCCGCTCGGCGGAGGGGAGACCGCCCACGTCGCCCTTTCGCAGTTCGTGCCGACGGCCGAGACCCGCCGGCGGATCGAGGAGGCCTTCGGTCCCCTCGAGGAGCTCGCCCCGTCGAGCGCGTCCGACGAGGCGCGGAACTTCCGCTTCGCCGACGGCGGGGACGGCGTCGTCGGCTTCATCTCTCCGGTGAGCGAGCCCTACTGCGGCGCCTGCAACCGGATGCGCCTGACCGCCGACGGCAAGTTCCACCTCTGCCTGCTGAACGACGACGAGCTCGACGTGCGCTCGGCGTTGCGCTCGGGGGGCGGCATCCCCGCCGTGAGGGACATCCTGCTGAGGGCGGTGGGGGCGAAGCCCACGGGCCACCGCCTCGACGAGGGCGTCTCGACGCGCGTCCGCGCGATGTTCCAGATCGGCGGCTGAGCGTCAGGGGGCCGGCCGCGCGGTCCCCGGGCCCTCGTCGAGCCACTCCGAGCCGTCCGCGTAGTGCTCCTTCTTCCAGATCGGCACCCGCGCCTTCAGCGCGTCGATCGCGTGGCGGCAGGCCGCGAAGGCCTCCGCGCGGTGCGGCGACGAGACCGCCACCGCGACGCTCGCCTCTCCGACCGCGAGGCGGCCGAGGCGGTGGACGAGGCGCACCCGCGTGACGGGGAACAGCCGCGCCGTCTCGTCGGCGATCTCGCGCATCAGCGGCTCCGCCATCTCCTCGTAGGCCTCGTACTCCATGCCGGTGACGGCGCGGCCACGGTTCTCGTCGCGCACGACGCCCACGAACAGGCTCACCGCCCCGTCGCGCGTGTCCGCGGCGACGAGCCCGGCCACGTCGATCGGCTCGCGCACGAGGCGAGCCGAGGCGCTCAACGGCCCTCTCCGGCGGGACCGGAGGCGTGGGCCGCGAGGAGGAACACGAGGTTCTCGAACATCCGGTAGGTGAGCCCCCAGATGACGAGGCCGTCGATGCGGAAGCAGGGCAGCTCGAGCCGCGCGCCCTCGTGCTCGTAGTGCAGCGTCCCGCGCGAGGCGGGGTCGAGCAGGCGGTCGAGCGCGATCCAGTGGAGGCTCACGACCTCGCGGCTCGGGCGGCCGTCGACAAGGCGCCGCAGGCGGAAGACGAACGGCGCGATCACGAGGTCGACGGGCTTGCCCCGGGCGAGCGCCCGGACCTCGTCGAGGTCGCCGAGCTTCGTCCCGTGGCGGACGAGGTCGATGCCGGTCTCCTCGAGCGTCTCGCGCACCGCGGTCGCCTCGAGGCTCGCGTCGCCGCGCTCGGCGCGCCCGCCGGGAAAGCCCATGTGACCCGACCAGGGATCCTTCTCGTGCTCGGCGCGGCGGATGAAGAGAAGCTCGGGCCGGCCGTCGTCGGCCTCGCGCAGGACGAGGGCGACGGCGGCGCGGCGGCCCTTCGTCTCGACGCGCTGGGCCGCGTGGCCGGCGAGGGCGGCCGAGAGGGCGTCCCACCCCGGGGCCGTCACCACGGCCGGGCCTCGACGCCGGGCAGCGCCAGCAGCGCGCGCGCGTGAGTGAGCCAGAGGAAGCCCATGTTGGGTGAGAGCCGGCCGGCGACGAGCATGGCGTCGACCTCGGCCGGCGGGGCGTAGACGAGCCCCGCGATCTCGTCGGCCTGGGGGCGAAAACGGGACAGCGGGACGTCCGTGCGGCCGACGTACGTGGCCACGTGGTAGACGACGTTGCGGAGCTCTCCTCCCCCGGGGGCGAGGCGGACGTCGCGCAGGTTGAGCTGCAGCGCCTCGCGCCGGAAGACCACCTCGCGTCCGAGGTCCGCCGTCGAGGCGAGGGCGCGCATCTCCTCGGGGGAGGCGGCGAGCCGCACGCGGGCCGAGGCGCCGTCGCCGAACAGCTCTTCGCCGGCCTCGCGTCGCGCCGCGTCGTCGAAGGCCTCGCCGGCGTCGACGTGGCCGCCGACCGTCTTGTCCCAGCGGCCGCCGTTCTCCTTGTCGTCCGGCCGCCGCTGCAGCAGGACCTCGCCCCGCGCATTCACGAGGAGCACGTTCACCGCGCCGACCGCGAGCCCGGAGCGCTTCGCCTCGGCCCGCGGGAGGGCGCCGACGACGCGCCCCGCCTCGTCGTAGACGTTGAGGCTCTCGTCGTGCGGCTCGCCCACGTCGCTCTCCTCCCGGGGCGCCGGCGCCCGTCTCCCCCGGCCCGCCGTCACGCGGCGAGCAGGTCGTGTTGCCGGAGCGCGCCGCCCGTGATGAGAGCGTACGAGAGGATGTACCCCGCGTGCACGTAGGGGTCCAGGTGCTCCTGGCCCAGGGCGGTGAAGTAGGCGAAGAAGATGTCGCCGAAGCACAGCGAGACGAACCCGGCGAGGACGAGGCCCCAGACGGCGCCGGCTCGGCTGCCCCGCAGGCGCGCCGCGATCCGGACGAGCAGCGCGAGCGGGAGGAGGAGCACGAGGTCGAGCAGGGGGTAGGCCAGCGTGAGGATCCGGTCGAGCAGCTCGCCCCCGCCGGCCGCCACCGGCTGGAGCACCCGCAGCACGACCATCCCCGCCACCGCCCCGACCCCGAGCACGATCCCCGCGCGCTCCGCCGCCGATCCCACCGGCAGGCCCGACTCCTGGTATGCGCGCAGAAAGACGAGGAACGCCGCGATGAAGAACGGGTAGGAGAGCACGAAGTAGAGGTCGCCGACCGAGGGAAAGGGCGTCGTGTTCGCGACGAGCTGGTAGGGCGCGAGGCTCATCTGGCCGGCCAGCGTGGCGAAGAGACCGGCCGACAGCAGCGCCCACGCGGGCCGCGCCGGGTTCCCCTCCTCGTAGCGGTCGCGGCAGGCGAAGGCGACCAGGGCGCCCGTGGCGAGGATCGCCAGCTTGGCCGCCGCGGCGAGGGCGAGGAGGACCCGCGGCGTCAGGACGTCGCGGAACACGGCGGCGCCCGGGACGATGCCCCACGCCACGTAGAGGGCGACGAGGGCCGCCACGACGGCCCACGCGGCGGCCCGTCCCGTCCGGCTCACCTCGCGCTCCCGGCCCGATCGAGGGCCTTGCGCGTCTCGGCCAGGACGGCGGCGGACTTGTCCCGTCCCAGGAAGATGTTGAGCCCGCTGCCCAGGCGGTCGAGGAGGGCGTCGGCCTGCTGCGGCGAGAGCTCGTCGCCGAAGTTCAGCTTGCGGCAGTGGGCGTGCGCCGCCGAGCGCGCCATGGTGTCGCCGATGTACGGCGCCATCACGCCGACGATGACCTCGACCGCCTCCGTCGCCCGCACGCGGGGATCTTCCGTGCCGCGGAGGTGCGTGTCAAACCGGGGAAGCGCCTTGACGGCCACGCAGGCCAAAACTACGTTAGCGCATGCCCGCTGGCGACACCGAGCGCCGCCGCCTCCCGGCCGACGAGGAGTACCAGGGCCCCGCGTGGTGGCACCTCTCGCGCCTCGCCGAGATGCCGGGCAGCCGCGGGATGCGGCGCGTGGGAGCGGTGGGCCTCCTCGTCTTCCTCGTCTCGGTGGCCACGGGGATCGCGAACGTCGCGCTCGACTGGAACGGGATCCCCGTCCGCCTCGGCGGCGTCGAGTTCGCGGTCACCGTCTACCCGCCGTTCGTCATCGGCCTGCTCGCCGCGGTGTGGATCGGCCCGACCTGGGGCATCGTGCCCGTCTACGCGGCGAACCTCGCCGGCGCGGTCGTGAGCGGCCTCCCGCCCACCGGTGCCCTCCTCTTCGCCCTCGCCGGGGCCCTCGAGCTCGTCATCTTCTGGGGCTCGATGGTCACCCTGAACATCCACCCCGAGCTGCGCCGCCGGCGCGACGTGGTCCGCTTCGCGTTCGTGAGCCTGATCGCCCCCATGACTGCGTCGCTCGCGATCCTCATCTGGATCGCCGGCCACGGCCTGCGGCTGCACCAGGGGTACCTCGTGTGGGTCGGCTGGATCTCCGGGGACATCCTCCAGGCGCTGCTGGTGGTCGCCCCCCTGCTGCGCTTCGCCGGGCCGCGCGTGCGGCCGTGGATCGACCGGCAGTTCGCGCACCCGCCGCGCTACGAGGTGACCTACACGCGGGCCGCGCTCCTCGCCGCCGTCACCTTCGCCCTCATCGCCGCCCTCGTCTTCGTCGGCATCTACATGATGCAGGAGTCGCTCGACATCGACCCGCGGACGACCACCGCCAGGGGGGAGCTGCTCCTGCCGCGCCTCCAGCAGATCCAGATCTTCCTCGGGGTCCTCGTCGCCGCGCTCACGGTGGCGACCGGCGTCTTCTCGACCGTGCTCGCCCGGATGGGGGAGCGCCAGCGGGGGCTCTCGCGCCGCGAGAGCCTCACCGGCTGCTTCAACCGTCGGGCGTTCTACGAGCTGTTCCCGCGGGAGTCGGAGCGGGCGCGCCGCCTCGGCCAGGGCTTTTCGCTCGTCTTCCTCGACATCGACCACTTCAAGTCGATCAACGACCGCTTCGGCCACGAGGCGGGGGACCGCGTCCTTCAGCAGCTCGCGGCCCGACTGCACGGGACGATCCGGGAGACCGACCTCCTCTTTCGCTGGGGAGGCGAAGAGTTCGTGATCCTCCTCGCCCACACGCGCCCGAGCGAGGCGCCGGCGCTGGGCGAACGCATCCGCGCGGCGGTGGCCGAGCGGCCATTCGTGCGCGTGGACGGCCCGCACGGGATCGCCCTCACGGTGAGCGTGGGTGTCGCCGGGACCTCCACCTGGCCCGTCGATCCCGACGCGCTCGTCGCGCGCGCGGACGCCGCCTGCTACCGGGCCAAGGAGGGCGGCCGCAACCGGGTGGTCACGGAGGCGATCCCGGAGGGTCCGGGCGTCGGCACCGTCTGAAGGCTCTCTTTCGGGCGAGGCGACTCTTGTGATAGTACAGGGGGGCTGGGACGACTGCCATCAACAAGCTTGATTGCATTTTCCTTGCTGACCACAATCCGGCAGTCGTGAGGTCGTCCTTGTCGTAATCTGCCACAGGGCCCATGACCCGCATCCGGCTCGAAGGTTTCGTTCTTGACACCGAGGCCCGTCAGCTGCTTCGCGACGGCCGGCCGGTCCATCTGGCGCCGAAGGCGCTGGAGCTCCTCGAGCTGCTGATCGACCGGCGTCCGAACGCCGTCTCCAAGTCGACCATCCACGACCGGCTCTGGCCCGACACTTTCGTCGCCGAGGTGAACCTGCCGGTGCTCATCCACCGGCTCCGCGAGGCGCTCGGCGACGACCCGCGGGATCCCCGCTTCGTCCGCACCGTCACGCGGTTCGGCTACGCCTTCTGCGGCCCGGCGTGGGTCGAGGGCGACGGGGCGGCCGCGCCCGTCGAGTACGAGTACCGCGTGGTCGTCGGCTCGAAGGAGGTCGTGCTCCGGCCCGGCGACAACCTCCTCGGGCGGGCCCACGACGCGGCCGTGCGCGTCGACCAGACGAGCGTGTCGCGCCACCACGCCACGATCCGCGTCACCGAGAACGGCGCGACGATCGCGGACTGCGGGAGCAAGAACGGCACGTTCATCGGGAGCCAGAAGGTCGGCGGCCCGTCGGCCCTGCAGGACGGCGACCGCATCCTGCTCGGCGCCGCCCTGCTCGTCTTCCGCGCCTTCCGCCGCGAGGCGGGCGGCGCCGACACCGACACCGCCTCGCGGCCGACGACCCCCCTCCTGCCGGGAACCCCGTAGGCCGAGGCCCGCGGTCCCGCGGTCCCGCGGCTCGCCGGCACGAGCGTCGCGGGCCGCCGGAAGTTTCGAACCTGAGAGGCGGCGGTCGCGTAATGACTGGCGAGCGGGCGTCCGCCGGGAGGCTGCCGTGCCCAGGAGGCTGATGCGGGACGGTCGGAACGCGATGGTCGGCGGCGTGGCCGCCGGCTTCGCCGAGTACCTCGAGGTCGACCCGGTGCTGGTCCGGCTCGGGTTCGTGCTCCTGGCGTTCGTGAACGGCCTGGGCGTCCTGTTCTACCTCGCGTGCTGGCTCGTCATGCCGCGCCGCGAGGCGGTCGCCACGGCCCCGGCCCCGCCGTCGGCCGTCGGGGCGGCCTCGAGCGCCTTCGACGACGCGCGGGCGGCCGGCGAGCGGCTCGCCGCCGACGTGAGGACCGCGGCGCCCGACGCCGCCTCCGCCCAGCTCGGGGTCGGCGCCCTCCTCGTGGTCGCGGGCGCGCTCCTTCTCGGCCACAACCTCGACTGGTTCGACTGGCCGCGGTGGCTGCGGTTCCACACGCTGTGGCCGCTCCTTCTCGTGGCCCTCGGCCTCGGACTCATCGTCAAGTCGCGCAGGCCCGCCTCGGCCTGAGGGACCGCGCCGCGCGCCGCGCGGGCGATAGAATGCGCCGCCGGTCCGAACGGCGGAGGGCCCCATGCGGCGCAGCGTCCCGTCTCTCGCCTTCGTCCTCGCGGTCGCCGTGAGCGCCGCCCGGCCCTCGCCCGTTCCCGCTCCCCGGGGGGCGCCCGAAGCGTCGCGGCCCGTCGTCATCGGCTACGTCTTTCCCCGCGAGCGCGCCCTCGAGCGCCACGAGGTCCGCGCCGACCTCCTGACCCACGTCAACTACGCCTTCGCGAACGTGGTCGGCGGGCGTGTCGTCGAGGGCGGGTCGAACGACGCGGCGAACCTCCGGGTGCTGACCGACGTCCGCCGCGACGCCCCGCACCTGAAGGTCCTCGTCTCGGTGGGCGGCTGGACGTGGTCGAAGGGCTTCTCGGACGCCGCGGCGACGCCGCGCGGTCGGCGGGCGTTCGCCGCCTCCGCGGTCGACCTGCTCGTCCGGCACGACCTCGACGGCATCGACGTCGACTGGGAGTACCCCGGCCTGCCCGGCGACGGCAACCCGCACCGGCCCGAGGACCGCGGGAACTTCACCGCCCTCCTGTCGGACCTGCGCGCGGCCCTCGACCGCGAGGGCGTCCGCCGGGGTCGGCCCCTCCTCCTGACGATCGCCGCCGGAGCCTCGGAGAGCTTCCTCGAGCACACCGAGATGGCCGAGGTCCAGAAGGTCGTCGACTTCGTCAACCTGATGACCTACGACTTCCGGGTCGCGGGGAGCGAGGCCGCCGGACACCACGCGAACCTCCGGCCGAGCCCGGCCGATCCGCGGCGGGACTCCGTCGACGGGAGCGTGGCCGCCTTCCTCGCGGCCGGCGTCCCCGCGTCCAAGCTGGTCGTGGGCGTGCCGTTCTACGGCCGCGCGTGGGAGGGGCTCTCGTCGAGGGACGCCGTCTACCGCGAGCCCGGCCGTGCTCCCTCGCCGCGGATCGACACGTCGCACGCCGGGCTCGCCGCCCTCGTCGGGCGCGACGGGTGGACGCGCGAGTGGGACGCCGCCGCCGCGGCTCCGTGGCTGTGGAGCGAGGCGCGGAGGACCTTCGTGACGTACGAGGACGAGGAGTCGCTGCGCCTCAAGAGCCGCTACGTCCTCGATCGGGGCCTCGCCGGCGTCATGTTCTGGGAGGCGCGGGCCGACCGCTCGGGCGCCCTCCTCGACACGCTCGACGCGGCGCTCGGTGGAGGCGAGGCGCGGCCGCTCTCTGGCGTCTGGCGCTTCGCCCTCGACCCCGCCGACGAGGGCCTGGTGGCCTCGTGGGAGAGCCGGGAGCTCGAGGGCCGCATCCGTCTGCCGGGCGCCCTGCAGGCGCAGGGCTACGGGGACGACGTCACGGTGGGCACGCGCTGGACCGGCCAGATCGTCGACCGGAGCTTCTTCACCTCGCCGCGCTACGCGCCGTACCGCGAGCCCGGGAACGTGAAGGTGCCGTTCTGGCTCCAGCCGGACAAGGCGTACGTCGGGCCCGCGTGGTACCAGAGGGACGTCGACGTGCCGGCGGAGTGGGCCGGCCGCCCGGTCGTGCTGCGCCTCGAGCGGCCGCACTGGCAGACGCTCGCCTTCGTCGACGGGCGGGCCGTCGGCTCGAGCGACAGCCTGTCGACGCCCCACGAGCACGACCTCGGCGCGCTCACGCCCGGCCGGCACCGGCTGACGATCCGCGTCGACAACCGCCTCGTGGTGGACGTGGGCGTGAACTCCCACAGCGTCACCGACCACACCCAGGGCAACTGGAACGGCGTCGCCGGCGCCATCGACCTGCGGCCTCGCCGCCCCGTCTTCCTCGACGACGTGCAGGTCTTTCCGCGGCTCTCCTCGTCTTCGCCGTCCGTGCGGGTGAGGGGGCGGGTCGGCAGTTCGGCCGGCGCCAGCGGGACAGGCGAGGTGAGCCTCGCCGTGTCGGCCGGCGAGGGCCCCGCTCCGATCGGGCAGACCCGGGTGGCGGTGGCGTGGGATCGCGACGGTGGCGCCTTCGAGGCGGACGTCCCGCTGCCGGCCGGCGCGCGGACGTGGGACGAGTTCTCGCCGTTCCTCCACACCCTTCGGGCCACCCTCGACGCCGGCACCTCCCGCGACGCGCGCGAGGTGCGCTTCGGCCTGCGCGAGGTCGGGACGCGCGGGACCCAGATCACGGTGAACGGGAAGCCGATCTTCGTGCGGGGCACGCTGGAGTGCGCGATCTTCCCGAAGACGGGGCACCCGCCGACCGACGTCGCGTCCTGGCGCCGCGTCGTGCGGATCGCGAAGGCGCACGGCCTCAACGCGATCCGGTTCCACTCGTGGTGCCCGCCGGAGGCGGCGTTCCGCGCGGCGGACGAGCTCGGCTTCTACTATCAGGTCGAGGTCGCCTCCTGGCCGAACAACTCGACCCGCCTCGGGGTCTCTCTGCCCGTCGACGAGTGGCTGGAGAGAGAGGCCTCGCGGATCCTGCGCGCCTACGGCAGCCACCCGTCGTTCCTGCTGATGGCCGCCGGCAACGAGCCGGCCGGCCGCGACCGCGAGTACCTGGGCCGCCTCGTCGAGCGCTGGAAGGCGGAGGACCCGCGCCGCCTCTACACGAGCGCCTCCGGCTGGCCGCAGATCCCCGAGAACCAGTACCACGTCGCGCCCGAGCCGCGGATCCAGGCGTGGGGCGAGGGGCTGCGCTCCCGCGTGAACGCGCGGCCGCCCGAGACGCGCACCGACTACCGCGAGTACGTGCGCGCGCGGGGCGTGCCGGTCGTGAGCCACGAGATCGGGCAGTGGTGCGCCTTCCCGAACCTCGCCGAGCGCGCGAAGTACACCGGGTACCTGAAGGCGAAGAACTTCGACGTCTTCGCCGATTTCCTCGCCGCGCGCGGCCTCTCCGGCCAGGCGGCCGACTTCCTCCAGGCCTCCGGGAAGCTGCAGGCGCTTCTCTACAAGGAGGAGATCGAGTCGGCGCTGCGGACGCCCGGCATGGGCGGCTTCTTCCTCCTCGACCTGCACGACTTCCCGGGCCAGGGCTCGGCGCTCGTCGGCGTCCTCGACGGCTTCTGGGACTCGAAGGGCTACGTGACGCCGGAGGAGTTCCGCCGCTTCTGCTCGCCGACGGTCCTGCTGGCGCGCCTCGACCGTCGCGTCTTCACGACGGCCGACTCGCTCGTCGCGGACGTCGAGGTCGCCCACTTCGGCTCGGAGCCGCTCGGTGCAGCGCGTCCGTCGTGGCGGCTCGTCGACGACGCGGAGCGGACGGTCGCGCGCGGGAGCTGGGCGCCGCGCGACGTCGCGACGGGCGGCGTCGCGAGCCTCGGCCGGGTCGAGGCGCCCCTCGGGGCGCTGAAGGCGCCCGCGCGCTATCGCCTCGTGGCCGGTCTCGACGGCACGCCGAACGAGAACGCCTGGGACGTCTGGGTCTACCCGCGGCGCGTCGAGGCGCCCCCGACGCCCGGCGTCCGTGTCGTCCACGCCCTCGATTCCGAAGCAGAGGCGGCCCTGCATCGCGGCGAGAGCGTGGTGCTCCTCGTCCCCCCGGCCCGCGTCCGTGGTGACGAGCAGGGCCCCGTCGCGCTCGGCTTCTCGAGCATCTTCTGGAACACGGCGTGGACCGGGCGCCAGGCGCCGCACACGCTCGGGATCCTTTGCGACCCGGCGCACCCGGCTCTCGCCGACTTCCCGACCGACGGCCACAGCGACTGGCAGTGGTGGTACCTCGTGACGCGTGCCGGGGCGATGATCCTCGACGGCCTGCCGCGCGATCTGCGGCCCGTCGTGCAGGTGGTCGACGACTGGTTCACGAGTCGCAGGCTCGGCCTGGTGTTCGAGGCCCGGGTCGGCCGCGGGCGTCTGCTCGTCGCCAGCATCGACCTGGACGGAGACCTCGCGGTCAATCCCGTCGCGAGGCAGATGCGTCGGAGCCTCCTGCGCTACGCGGCGAGCGAGCGGTTCCGTCCCGTGGTCGAGGTGGCGCCGGAGGCCGTGCGCGCCCTCTATTGAAAGATGATTGCGAGCGCGTGCGCGCTCTATGATGGCTCTCAGTGAGAGGTCGCGGGAGCCGCGCGTGGCCGTGACGCCGTCGCCGATCGATCTGGCGGACGGCGTCCTCTGCGCGCTCGTCGTCGGCGACGCGACGGCGGCCCGGCTCGAGCCCTCGAACGCGAGCGGCGCCGCGCTCATCGTCGCGACCGGCGGCGGCGGTCGGCGGTGGCTGATGCCGCGCGACCTGGGCGCCGCGGTGGCCGCGCGCCTCTCTCTCCTCGCCGGCCTCGATCCCTGGACGGCCGCGCCGTCGGCGGCGCCGCTGCTCGTGCGCGTCGGCGACAGCCGCGGCGAGGTGGTCGTGCAGGCCGCGCCCGGCCCGCAGGGCGTCGCGGTGGACCTCAGGCGCCTGCCGAACGCGGCGTCGTCCATTCCATTGGACGACGCCGCGGTCGGCCCCTCGCGCCTCGGGCCCTACGTCGTGGAGGGCGAGCTCGGCCGCGGCGCCATGGGCATCGTCTACCGCGCACGGCGCGACGGGCAGGGGCCCCCGGTCGCGGTCAAGCTCCTGAACCCCGCCGTCGCGGACGATCCCGGAATGGCGACGCGCTTCGCGCGAGAGGGGCAGGCGGCGGCTCTCGTCAGCTTCCCCGGCGTCGTCGGCGTGACCGACTTCGGCCAGACGACGGACGGCCGGGCCTACCTCGTCATGGAGCTCGTCGAGGGCCTCACCCTCGAGCAGCGCCTCCAGGAGTCGGGGGCCCTGCCCCCGGCCGAGGCGCTGCGGACCGCGATCCACATCCTCTCCGCGCTGGAGGCGGCGCACCTCCGCGGCGTCGTGCACCGCGACCTCAAGCCTTCGAACGTGTTCGTCACCGCCGGGGGGCAGGTGAAGATCGCCGACTTCGGCGCCGCTCTCGTCGGAGACGCGCGGCGGAGCGGGCGGACCGATGCGGGCCTCGTCCTCGGCAGCCCCGCCTACATGGCCCCGGAGCAGGCGCTCGGACGCGCGACCGACGACCGCGCCGACCTCTACTCGCTCGGCTGCGTGCTCTACCGGATGCTGTCGGGCCGGCCGCCCTTCGAGGCGAAGACGCTCGTCGAGCTGCTGCGGCGGCAGATCGAGGACGCGCCGGAGCCGGTGAAGAGCCCTCACGGGGCGCTGCCGGTGCTGCTGACCGAAGCGGTCGAGCGCGCGCTCGCGAAGGACCCGGAGGAGCGCTTCTTCTCCGCGGGCGAGATGCGCGCGGTGCTCGAGCAGGCCCTCGCGCGCGTCGGCGCGGAGCGCCGGGAGCCGCGCCGGTGAGCGCGCGGCCGACCGTCCTCGTCGTCGACGGCGATGCCGAAGCGCGCCGCGCGGCGGCCGAGGCCCTCGCGGCCGACGCATGGAGGATCGTCTACGCGGCGAACGTCGAGGCGGCGACCCGGTGGCTCGCGGAGGAGCCGGTGTCCGTGATCCTCGCCGAGATCGCGCTGCCGGGGCCGAGCGGCCTCCTCCTCCTCGCCGAGGCCCGGCGCGTGCACCCGGACGTGGCGCGCGTGGCCACGGCCGTCGACGCCGACGTCGACGTCGCTCTCCGGGCGATCAACGACGCCGAGGTGCTGCGCTTCCTGCGCAAGCCCGCCGGCGCGGCGCAGGTGCGCGAGGCGGCGGAAGCGGGCCTCGCGTGGTCGGAGTCGATGCGCGCGGCGCGCGGCGCGCGCGAGGCGGCCGCGCGCCGCGGGGCCTTCCTGGCCGCCCTCGCCGCGGAGCACCCCGACCTCGTGCCGGCCGCGGCCGGGCCGGACGGCTACGGCATTCCGCCCCACCGCGTGGGCGTCCTGGCGGAGCGTCTCGCCGGCACGCCGCTCGGCGCGCTCCTCGCCGCCGCGCGGACGCCGGGGAGCCGGTAGGCGAACGCACCTCTCGGTCGGCGACCGGCGGCCGGAGGCGCGGGTCAGGGCTCGACGATCACCTTCAGCCCGGCCCGGCTCGCGGCGCTCTCGAAGGCCGGCTTCGCCTCCGCGAGCGGGAAGCGGTGGCTCACCACCGAGCGCAGGTCGGCGCGCCCGGCCACGGTCAGGGCGACGGCCCGCTCGTAGACGTGCTTCATCCGCCGCGCGAGGACGAGGGTCAGGCCCTTGCGCCGCGCCGGGGAGACGACGAAGCTCAGCCGCTCCTCGGACGGGATCCCCGCGATGACCACCCGCGCTCCCGGCCGCGCGGCCTCGCAGGCGGCGTCGACGGCCGCGTTCGTGCCGGCCGCCTCGATCGCCACGTCGAGGCCGAGCGGCTTCACCGCGCGCGCGATCGCCGCGCCCTCGTTCCCGTCGGCGACGAACACCTCGGCGCCGAGGGCACGGGCGGCCTCGAGGCGGTGCGGGCGCGACGCGAGGTCCGTCGCCACGAGCCGGGCGGCGCCCGCCGCCCTGGCTACCTGCAGGCAGAAGAGCCCGATCGGCCCGCAGCCGAACACGCCGACGCTCGCGCCGGGACGGACGTGGGCGAGGTCGACCGCGTGGATGCCGACGCCGAGCGGCTCGAGCATCGCGCCGTCCGTCGGGGTGAAGCCGTCGGGCAGCGGCACGAGCGCGTGCTCGGGCCAGGCCATCCACTCGCGCATCGCGCCGTCGTCCGGCCCGTGGCCGGCGAAGCGGACACCGGGGCAGAGGTTCGGGTGGCCCTCGAGGCACAGGAGGCACGTGCCGCAGTAGATCGCGGGGTCGACCGCGACGAGGCGGCCGTCCTCGGTCCGGCCCGCGAACTCGTGGCCCGGCACGAGGCTCGTCTTCACCTTCGTGCCGCCGATCCCGCCCTCCTCGTACCAGTGCAGGTCCGAGCCGCAGATGCCGACGGCCTCGATCCGCACGAGCGCCTCGCCCGGGCCCGCGACCGGCTTCGGCTCGTCGTGCAGCCGCACGTCGAGGGCCCCGTGGATCCTCGCCGCGCGCATCACTTCTCCTGTCCGTAGTACGCGGATCCGCCGTGCTTCCGCAGGTAGTGCCGGTCGACGAGGTGGCGCTCCGGCCGCGCCGCCTCCGGCGCCAGGAGCCGCACGTGCAGCTCCATGCGGGCCACGTACTCGAGGACGCGCGCGTTCTCGACCGCCTTCGCCGCGTCCTTGCCCCAGGTGAAGGGGCCGTGGTGGCGCACGAGCACCGCCTGGACCTCCTCGGGCGAGATCCCGCCTTCGCGGAGCGTCTCCACGATCACGAGGCCGGTGTTCTTCTCGTACTCGCCGTCGACCTCCTCGCGCGTGAGGCTCCGCGTCACCGGCACGTCGCCGCGGAAGGAGTCCGCGTGAGTCGTGCCCATGCAGCGGACGCCCTGGCTCGCCTGGGCGAAGGCCGTCGCGTGCTCGGAGTGCGTGTGGACGACGCCGCCGCACGGGAACGCGCGGTAGAGCTCGAGGTGGGTCGGCGTGTCCGAGGAGGGGCGCAGGCGTGAGTCGAGGATCTCACCGCTCGAGAGCGACACGATCACCACGTCGTCCGGCGTCATCGTCTCGTACGGCACCCCGCTCGGCTTGATCGCCATGACGCCGGCGCCGCGGTCGGCCCCGGAGACGTTGCCGAACGTCCCCATGACGAGCCCGCTCCGCGCGAGGTCCATGTTGGCGCGGTGGACGGCCGCGCGCAGCGCGGCGTGGGCGGCGCTCACGCCCGGCCCGCCGTCTCGCGCTCGCGGATCGCGAGGAGGCGCTTCATCAGCGTGCCGAGGTCCGCCTTCGCTCCCGCCACTGCCCCGAACGAGTCGTGCAGCTCGCGGTAGAGGCCGTAGAGCTCGTCGTACACCTTCGCCGCGGCCGGCCGCGGCAGGAAGCGCTTCTCCTTGAGGGTGGTCATCTTCTCTTGCGCGTCCTCGAACGTCGCGTGGCCGCCCTTGGCCGCGCCGGCCGTGACCGCGGCGGCGATCGCCGAGCCGAGGGCCGGGGTCTGGGCCGAGCCGGCGATCAGCATCGGCTGGTTGAGCACGTCGGCGTAGATCTGCATGAAGACGTCGTTCTTCTCGGCGATGCCGCCGCAGCAGACGACGCGCTCGACCGGGACACCGTACTGCCGGACGCGCTCGACGATCGCGCGCGCGCCGAAGGCCGTCGCCTCGACGAGGGCGCGGTAGACCTCGGCCCGGGTCGTGTGGAGCGTCTGGCCGACGAGGAGGCCCGTGAGGCGCGGGTCGACGAGGATCGTGCGGTTGCCGTTGTTCCAGTCGAGGGCGAGGAGCCCGGAGGCGCCCGGGGCGATGGCGGCCGCCTCTTTCGAGAGCTCCGCGTGGATGGCGTCGCGGCCGAGGCAGACCTCGTCGACCCACCACCGCAGGATGTCGCCGACCGCCGACTGGCCGGCCTCGATGCCGTAGTAGCCCGGCATGATCGAGCCGTTCACGATCCCGCAGATCCCGGGGATGTCGGCGACCGTCTCCGTCGCCGGGGCGACCGCGCAGTCGCAGGTCGAGGTGCCGATGATCTTGACGAGCGTGCCCTTCGTCACCCCGGCGCCGACCGCGCCGTAGTGCGCGTCGAAGCTGCCCATCGCGATCGGGATCCCCTCGGGCAGGCCGAGCTTCTTCGCCCACTCCGCGCACAGCGTCCCCGCCGGCCGGTCCGCCGCGTAGGCGACGTCGTACATCCGGCCGCGCAGCGCCGCGAGCTTCGGGTCGAGACGGGCCAGGAACTCCTTCGACGGGAGCCCGCCCCACGCGGGGGAGTACATAGCCTTGTGCCCGGCCGGGCAGACGCCGCGGAGGATCTTCTTCGGGTCGTCGACGCCCGCGAGGACGGCCGGCACGTAGTCGGCGAGCTCGACCCAGCTCGCGGCCGCGTCGAAGACGTCGGGGGCGACCTTCAGGCAGCGCCACACCTTCGACCACAGCCACTCCGACGAGTAGGTGCCGCCGATCGGGGCGAGGTACTGCGGCGCGTGCTTCGCGGCGGTCTCGGTGATCGCCGCCGCCTCGGCCGCGCCCGTGTGGTCCTTCCACAGCCACGCGTGCGCGGCCAGGTTCGCCTTCCACCGCGGGTCGAGGGCGAGCGGGCGGCCCGAGGCGTCGACGGGCATCGGCGTGGAGCCGGTCGTGTCGACGCCGATGCCGATGACGTCGCTCCGGGAGAAGCCGGCGGTCTTCTCCGCCGCGGCGAGAGCCGCGTTCACGGAGGCCTCGAGGCCGGCCACGTAGTCGGCCGGGTTCTGGCGGGCGAGGTGCGGGTCCTTCGGGTCGAGGAGGATGCCGTGATCCCCGGACGGATAGTCGAAGACCGCCGTGCCGACCTCCCGCCCGTCGGAGCAGCCCACCACGAGGGCTCGGACCGAGTTCGTCCCGTAGTCGACGCCGATGGCGTACTTCATGAAGGCTCTCCCTCCGCTTCGGAGAGCGACCCTATCGCCCGCTCCGCGGCCGGTCAAGGGACCGGAGTACCGGAGGCGGGGGGCCCCGGGGGGGCAGGGCGTCCTCGCGTAGACTCGGCGGATGAGCTCCCCGCTGCACATCCAGGCCTCGCCGTCCGCCGCCTCGCTGCCCTCGCGCGCGCCGGACCCGTGCACGATGGTCCTGTTCGGGGCGACGGGCGACCTCGCCGCCCGCAAGATCGTCCCCGCGCTCTACAACCTCGCGCGCGGCGGGGAGCGGCCGCGACCGTTCGCGCTCGTGGCGACGAGCACGTCCGTCGGCTCGGCCGCGGCCTACCGCGAG
>WBZP01001677.1_pt1 | contig 26725 bp, 33 predicted proteins | sample 5204301 | NCBI WGS metagenome assembly WBZP01 (sample SAMN12412401, study PRJNA552823) | activated sludge metagenome | isolation source: activated sludge from nitrification reactor of wastewater treatment plant... | place: USA: Pennsylvania | collected 2017 | reverse complement strand
GCTTCAGCGTCGCGGGGTGCCGGTGCAGCCGGGAGAGACGATTCACTACGTGATCAGTGCCAGTAAGGCTGCGTTGCCCGAAGATCGCGTGCGCGCCGTGGCCGGAGGCGACGGCACCATTACCTACGATATCGACGCCTATGTGACATTGATTCAGAAGGCTGTCTCGGTGTTGCTTGCTCCCTTTGGGCGGCGCCGGTGAGATTTTGGAGAGGAAGATATAGCATCGCTCAGCGGCGGCTCTCGCAAAGCTGAGAGGACACTCTCCGCACTGGTTGAACCAGCGTTCCCCCAAAATTCCCTATACCTATGTGTCGACAGTGCCCTTGAGGAGTGTGGTTCAACATAGTACTGCCAGGTTGGCGCTATGGACTATTCTGCGGCACCTTCGGCGCAGATCTTGGGGGAGTATGGAATATCCCTGTTCGATGACGTTATTCGTTGCGCGGTGGAGTGAGGACGATCCTGAGCTTATAAAATGCGATGGCGCCATCTAAGAGGATGAATAATGCGATCATCATGAGGAGAATTCCTCCCGTGAACCATCCCCAGGGGGACAACTTGAGAATTCGATCTTCGAGGCCGGCAATTAAGCCGATGATCCCGCAAATAAATCCCGCGATTGCGAGGATTCGAGCTAGCTTGATGCGGCCCGTTCCCATTTCCATAAGGCCTCCTTCGGTCTGGTTTCGATGACAAGCGCGTCGGAGGATTCTCGTTTAGTTACCCGATGGCGCGCGCGAGCTGCCATGGTCGCCACGGAACAAGCTGAGCGACACGCAAGTGAGGTGGAGCGATCCATGCGACGTTAAAGCGGGTCGGATTGTACCAAGTAGATTGGACGCGGGAGGCACTCTTGAGGAAAGAAGTGGGGCACATTCCTGGTCCACACGATTTGCCTTGAAATATGGTGGCGGTGTCCCGGATTGAACGGGAGACCCGCGGCTTATGAGTCCGCTGCTCTACCAACTGAGCTACACCGCCACTGGGTTGTATTTGCTGAAGAAATACGGAGGGATGATAGCCGAAGCATGGTGGAAATGTCTACCTATGGAAGGAGCTGACAGCACAGGGAGATTGAGCCGTTAGGCGCTAGGTTTACGTGTTGATCCCCCCTCTTTCGAGGTAACCATACTGGGGAATGCGCAAATCCAATGGGTTCGGTATTCTTTCATTGTTGGCGGTTATTGACGGGTGACACGCAATACGGAGGGAACCAGAGATGGAAGCACAGGTAGACGGGCGTAAGCATCTTTCGCAGATTCAGTTGAATCATTCGGCCCCCGAATTTCTTCGGCAGCTCACCTCGCGTGAATTGATGGATGCATTGATGGCAGCAGATTTGCCAATGGGGGGAACCAATGAACAGCGGATCGAGCGGCTGTTGTCTGTCATGCAGCCGCAGGATCTGACGGCATTTCTTCCGCAGCATGTGCTGGAACGAGTCTTGCCAGCGGCGGGCGGCTCTATCTAACGTCCTAACGTCGAGCGTGGCGTGCTTCCCTTCTGGCCATGCGAAGGGATGATGCTGTTCAGCCGCCGGCGAACACCGGGCGAAATCCGGCGTCGGTTAAGATGCGTGCGATCAGCTCTCGCTGGTCACCCTGAATCTCGATCCGTCCCTCTTTGACTGTCCCGCCGGCTCCGCAGGCGGTCTGAATGCTCTTTGCGAGCCGTTCCTTTTCAGCCTGGCTGATTCCGACAAAGCCTGTCACTACCGTGACGGTCTTTCCTCCTCGATGAGCGGTCTGTCTGATGATATCTACCCGTCCGCGGTGTTTCTTTGGGGCCGGTTCTGCATGCGTTGGTGGAGGCTGCCCAGCCGTGGCCGGCGGGAGCGTTATCTTCCCCAACGCTGCAAATGGACTCCTCCATTGGATCGGCTCGCCATCCGTGGGAATGCGTTTCTTTTCTTTCATCACTTCAACTCCACCATGGTTCTCCGTCGGCGCGTTGGTAGCGGTAGGAGAAGGAATTGTAGAATTCTAAATCCCAGTGACTGAGGAAGCAATGAAGGGATCTCACCCTGTCAGCGCGCCTTCAATGAATCGATGAACTGTCGGAGTAAGGCATCCTGGTCGGACTCGAGTTGTTCTTGTGAGCGTCGGGCAACGACCAGCGTCGTCTCGCGTAGCCAGGTATCGCTCCAGATCGATATTCGCGGGTTGCGCGTGAGCTGAATTTGTTCGACGAGGTACAGGCCAGACTCATAGAGAACTTTGCCGGGGCATCGGTCCTCCAGAGGCTGCTGAATCAGTTCCACGCCGAGTGTCGTTTGGCCATGCTGATTTCGGCTTGGCGAGAGGGCGAGTCCGGCATCGCTGAACTGTTGCAGGGCCTGGGTCGTGAGCGAGTGGCTGAATCGCCCAGCCGTTATGGAGATCTGAAGCTGATCGCTACGCAGTCCTTTCAATGGGGAGTCGCTACGAAGGGCCTCCAGAGCAGTTGCTGGAGTGTCTGGCTGCTGTGCACCTGGATGCGGTGCTGGAGGGGTGGCTCGGGGTATTGGGGAGCGCGATCCGGCGTTGGTTGCACGGTAGTCTGAGAGGAATTGGTCGACCAATTCCTCAAGGTCTCGCTCCAAGTCCGAGAGCGAGACGGACTTCCGGACCTGAGTGCCTGTGTGGGCGAGCCAGGTGACATCGTCCATGATGACCGAATTTCTCAGGATACGGACTGGTTCCGTGAGGGTGAGTGATGGGTCATAGAGGAGGTGGCCTGTGCAGCCTTCCCCCAATGATTGCGGAACGAGAGTCAGCGTGAGCGTGGCGATGAACGGCCTGTCGTGGCCTTCTGGATCAGGTAATGGAAGCCCGGCCTTGGTAAAGAGGGATCTGGCGTGCCGGGACAATCGTGAGGTGACCTCCGGCGGCGCGGAGATGACGAAGTGGACTCGATTGAGATCAAGACCTTCCGTGGTTTGAGCATAAGCTGATGTCGCAGCCATGCCTTCATTGGGGAGGGAGAATCCTATGAGAAGGGAGAGCGCAACCCGGGAGAGCATCGCAATCATATACGCGAGAGCCTATCACGCGGGAGGTGTGGGGGCGAGGAAATCTCCTGAGCGAACCGTGGGTTTTCGTGCGTTGTGGTCCGTCAGGTGCTCGGTGGAGCATCGGGGAGTACGGTTCCACATTCCATACAGATCAGGCGACCGGATTTCTTCCCGTCAGTCGTCTGCTCATCCTCGACCATGCGGCTATGCGCACAGGGGGGATTGGCTGGGGGGGTGTGCTTGCTGGACGAAGGACCGGCCTCCTTAGCCCTCATAACAAACCTCCTGTAGATTGGGAAGACAGTCTAGCGGGTCTTGGTCGAGAGAGCCTAGAGCCGGTTGGCCGTATCTTTGCTCCAAGGCATATGGAAAGAACTAATCGCGGCGGACCGGAGGGGTGTGGTGTGTGCCGTAAGTCTTGAACTCTGTCCTAGCCTGTCAGCTTGCAGCAGGATGAAGGGTCGCGAGTTCAATTTGTACGGCCGTGGCTCCATCGCCCATCAAGATCTGTCCGTCCTGGATAGAGCAATGGAGATCCATACTCCGTTGGGCGAGCTGTCCCAACGCACGGCTTTCGTCCTGCGGGATGGTGATCACCGTTAAGTTCGCGCATCGAGAGAGGGTAGTGCGGGTCTTTTCCCACCACCGATCGGCTCCTCTTCCACCGTAGGAGTAGATGACGACCCGGGTTGCGCGACCGCAGGCCTGTCGTATAAGTTTTTCATCGGGCTCACCCACCTCGATCCAGAGATCGACCGCACCTGTGAGATCTTTTTGCCAGAGGGCTGGCTCGTCGTCAGTGCCGATGCCACGGCCGAAAGCCAGTGCCTCGTGGGCATGCAGGGCAAACGCCAGCAGCCGTATCATCATGCGTTCATCGGTCTCAGACGGATGGCGCGCCAACGTGACGGTGTGATCCTCATAGTAGTGGCGATCCATGTCGGCGATATGCAGGGTGGCTTTGAAGATGGTGGCATTGGGGGCCATGATAAGTGCGTTATCCGGTGAAGGGAAGTCAGCAGGGCGTCGGGACCGGCTGATGTGAGAGCGCCGTCAAGTCCGTTCCACGATGTACATCAATTCCAGCCGCTCGCGCGCCCAGGGCGTTTTGCGCAGAAATGTGAGGCTGGATTTGATGCTGGGGTTGTTGAGGAAACAGCGCACGGGGAGCCGCCGGCCCAATTCTTCCCACCCGTGGCGCTCGACCAGCTGGGTCACGATCATTTCCAGCGTGATCCCGTGCAATGGATCGCGTGGATGAGACTTGGGCGGCTGATCCATGGCTGTGGTTAGACATTGAACCGGAAGTGCATGACATCGCCATCCTGGACGACATATTCTTTGCCTTCCAGCCGCATCTTGCCTTTTTCTTTCGCGCCCGCTTCTCCTTTGCAGGCGATATAGTCGTCGTAACCGATCACCTCGGCGCGAATAAAGCCCTTTTCAAAGTCGCCGTGGATGACACCGGCGGCCTGCGGGGCGGTATCGCCGACATGAATGGTCCAGGCACGTACTTCCTTCACGCCTGCCGTAAAGTACGTCTGTAAGCCCAAGAGTTGATACGCGGCGCGAATCAGACGGTTGAGTCCCGGTTCCGTCATGCCGGTGTCGGCGAGAAATTCTTTCTTTTCTTCATCCGAGAGCACGGCGATTTCTGATTCCAGTGCGGCGCAAATCGCCACGACCGGCGCCCCTTCTTTCGCGGCATATTCCTCCACGCGGGTCAGGAGGGGATTGTTCGTGAAGCCCTTTTCCGAGACATTAGCCACGTACATCACCGGCTTCATCGTCATCAAGCAGAGCGGTTTCAGCAAGGCGCGTTGCGCCGGGTCCAGTTTCATCGTGCGAGCCGGTTTGCCTTCGTTCAGGCAGGCGGCGACCAGCGGGAGCAATTCGCCCAGCTTCGCCGCGTCTTTGTCGCCGGCGCGGACGGCTTTCAGGTTCTTCTCCTGAGCTTTTTCTACCGTGGTGAGGTCGGCGAGAGCCAGCTCGGTTACAATCGTTCCGATGTCGGACAGCGGATCGACTTTGCCGGATACGTGAATGACATTATCGTCTTCGAAGCAGCGCACGACATTGACAATGCCGTCGGTTTCACGAATCGTTGCGAGGAATTGGTTGCCCAATCCTTCACCTTTCGAGGCGCCGGCCACCAATCCGGCGATGTCCACAAATTCGGTGGTGGCATATTGCATGCGTTGCGGCTTGACGATATCCGCCAGCGCCTGCATGCGCGCATCCGGCACTTCGACGATGCCGATATTCGGCTCGATCGTGCAGAAGGGATAATTTTCCGCGGCGATCCCCGACTTGGTCAGCGCATTGAACAAGGTAGACTTGCCCACATTGGGTAGCCCGACGATCCCACATTTCACACTCATGACAACCCCTTTATAGTCATTGCAATAGTAGATGAGCCCATGCCGGTGTCTCTGCAACGTCAGAGACGGAGCCGTGAATAAAAACCGGTCGCGCATTCTACGTGGTCAGAGTCGGTTTGGTCCACCCCTCCCTATGGCAGGCCGGGGTGATCGAGCGGGGTTAGTGAGCGGCTAGGATCAGCTTGATAATGCCGGAGATGTCTTGGACATCGGCTGACGGGGACGCATTGTTCGTAAGGCGGTTATAGCCGGCTTCGAAAGACAGCAGTGTGGCCCATGCCTGCGAGCGCTGCAGGTCCCAGGCAAGAATGCCCTTTCCGCCGACTTGTTGGGTGTCGATCAGTCCGTCGCTTGAATGGGCGCTGGTATAGTTGCCCGCAGCGCTCAGCCAGATGCGTTGATTGTGCCGATACTGAACCGCCACGGATGCGGAGGGTGATTCGATTCTGGTGCCCGACCAGTCTTGAAGTTCCTCTCGGTAAGCCAGCGTTGGCGTGATGGTGAGGGTGTTCAAGGGGCGAATCGCAGCGGTGAACGTTTGCATGCGAACGGTATTCTCTGCCCCGTTGCGCTGTAGATCGCTGCCGAGAACATAGGCGGAGGCGAGACGCGCGTTCCAGGCGGCACCGGTGTAGGCCAGGGCTCCTTCGAGAGTGTGGGTATGGTTTCGTTGTGGCGCCACTCCGAGCGGCTCCGCAGAACTTCTGATGCCCGTGTTCGAGTAGGTCAGCATGAACTCAGGCAAGCCGGGACTCTTCCAGGCGAGTCCTAATCGGCCGTAGGTTTGTCCCAGCCTGCTCCTTGTGGTGTCCCCGGTTACGTTATTCCATTGCTGGCCTACGGCGCTTCGTAGTGTTGTCCGTCCGGACTTCCATTCCCCCCAGACTTCACGCGTCGCCTGATCCGGCCCATTGATGAAGGCTTGCCCGGCGGAACGGTAGAGCACGCCGTATCGGACCGAACCTGCCGTGCCGGTGACGCCCAGACGCAGCATCTGGCCGGATGCGTCGTCTCGAGTATCCCCGGGGATTTTGTTCTGCAGCCAGGTCGCCCCACCCTCACTTTTTGCCATCTCCGCCTCTGTCACAATCAGGCCATTGAGTAGGTTGATCGACGAGAGGAGTCCATGGGTGCGAGCTTGTTCCGTTTCCGGCGTCAGGGTCTGCAACCGTGTGGGAGTCACCGTAGGCGGTGGGGCAAAGTATGTCGATGTGAGGCTGGTTTGGTAGAGGGCAGGGGTGCCAGGTTTGAGATCGGTCTGAGGGGTTGGATCAGAAAACAGTGCGCTCCATTTCGCGGGGGGTTGCTCGGGCACCGATCCCTCTCCACCCCACACGAGCGAGGCGGGGGCTATCAATATAAACGTCAGGATGAGTCGCCAGGGTAGGTGCATTTTTCTTAGGCATAAGCTCAGGGTTCACTATTAAATGTAGCACTTGAAAAATTGCCGTAAACCGCTGGAAAGGAAGGCCTGTTTGGCTGTTCTCGCTATGGGGATCAGCCTGATGCTGATGTGATGGAGATTGATCGAAATGTTTGAATTGTCATGGTGTTGCACATTTCGACAGGCACGTGGGCTGGCCAGTGCAGCCTTGGGTAAGGGCAGTCAGAAGGGTGAGGGGGGCAAGCTCTAATGATTAGACACGAACAGGAAGGTAGGGAAAGTAAAGACGGGGTGCTCCACTGAGGCTTCCCTCGTCAGACTCTGAGTCGCCCTGGATATGGCCGATGCTCTTGATGGGGACAGCTTGGTTTTCTGTCTTGAGAAAGGTATTCGGCTGGAGGACGATGGGTTTGCTCCGTACTGTTATCCGAGCTACAGCCGGTTCTCATGCTGGTGTGTTACCAAGCGTCGTTTTTCTCCCCCTCTATCCCATAGCAGCCCAGATCTTCTGGGCATTCTCGCCGGTGAATGTCATGTCGTCCTGCGCGGACGAGCTCCGCTCAAAATAAAGATGCAATAATCCTCCACCAAAGTGGGCCTCGCGGACGAGATCGAGGTTGATCGCGACCTCACCAGCACGTTCTTCATCATTCACTTTGACAAACCGCATGACTCTTCCCTCCTGGTTGTAGCCTCATGATGGGGGCATTGACGCGACCGATGTGTATTTAGAGTAAACCGCGCTCGATTTCGTGCAGATAGAGAAAGTCCGGCGCTCTGACTCCTGCGTTCTTTCTGATCTCGACCAGCTCCGGTGATTCGAAAAAACGACGAGCGTTGTCCAGGGACGACCATTCTGAAAAGTGCACGATACGGTTGGCGTCGGTGTCGTATCGCAGCAGCTGATAGCGGATTTCTCCGGCCGTCTTTCTGATGCCGGCCGCTTGGTCGAAAATCGTTTTCCAGGCCGGATAGGCCTCGACTTCATGAATGATTAACACGTGCGGCATGTGGACTCCAATGAGAGAACGTGGGTTCAGGAGGCAGATAGGCTTGGTGCAATCAGTCTACCGCATTTATGGCAGAGCATTCATCCCTTGGAGTCTGCAGGAGGGGGGAGATTTTCGTGTGGCGTTGTCCGGATTTGGAAGAGCGTCGCGTGTCAGAGTTGCGAAGGCGCTGTGCGCGGGCGCTTGTTTCCATTGGACTAGGTGGGGCGTTTCAGTAGAGCTGCGAGGCGTGCGAAAGGCGTGAAGGGTGACGGGGGATTTTGCTGCGGGGCTGGAATAGCCTCTCCGGGCGCATCAACGGCCTGATACCGCTGATGCTCATTGTCGTGACAATAGAGACAGAGCAATTCCCAATTGCTTCCGTCGGGCGGATTATTCTGATGGTTGTGGTCCTTATGATGGACGGTGAGCTGGCTGAGTTTCTTGCCGTCAAATTCGCGCCCGCAGTGGGCGCAGATCCAGGGGAAGAGCTTGAGCGCCTGTTCGCGAGGGGTTTGTTTCCGTTGAGGCCGGTAGTCCTCTGCCATGCGCGCCTCGAAGTGAACCGCGACTTGATCAACATCTATTCTACAGCAAGGCGCGAGCGAAATCCCGTCTCCGTTGCGCGGAGAGGGAGGAGGTAGCGACTAGCTCTACGCGGGACGACGGTCTTTGGGTATGGGATCCTCTCCGCTGCATGCTCACGCCGCCTGTTTGATGGTAAAAACTCCTACCCCTCTCGTAATGATGATCTGCCCCGCTCGGCTTAAGCGACCGACTTCTTGAAAGAACTCGTTCCAGGTGAATTCAGGGTAGCGGGCGACTAAGGCTTCGAATTCGTATTCTGCTGAACCTTCAAGGAATTCGAGTATCCGGCCGGTAATGAGTCTTTGCTGTGCCATCGCATATCTCCTCATGAGTCTGTCATCTTCGGACATTGTGTGTTTGGAATAGCCTGCCTTCTATGGTCTGCATGGTGGGGCCTTTCAATCTCCGGAGGGCGTTCCCGTGCGTCGACGGAAGGTAGAGAAAGCAGGGCACGCAAGAGGTATGGGGAAGCCTACAAGTGCTGCTGGCGTTCGGGCGGCGGAGACTGGAGCCTCAATCGCATAAGAACGGCGCGGGCCGCGCAATGGATCAAACAGTCGGCGAGGCAGAAACGTCCTCTTTCTATACTGTGCTTGGAAGTAGATGAGGTCAAGCGATATCTTGGCGCTCTTATCGGGATGGAGGTTATGGTACTGTTCTCCCACGAGCGCTGCCGCTGAATGAGTCGTAAAAGATGTGTATTCTCATGCGTCGTGCGGGGTGGACCGGAGTGTTGAGTGAGCGGCGTGTGGTCACTATCGAAACGTGGACCATAAGGTGAGCAACGGATCGGTTTTAACCGCCTTCTAGGACAGGTTAATTTTTTCTTCCCGTGCAATTACCTCCTTTTCAGACTCCCTCCGATAAAGTACAATAGCTGGGCTTACCGCGGTCGACATTTCTAACCCTACACGAATGTGTGAAGAGGGCGGTGAACGATGAGAGCGATCAATGACTAGACGATCGGGCGATTCCATCAGTCGGCAGTCTGGGTCGGAGGCCATTCAATGGGCTACTGCGATTCCGTTCATACTCGTTCACCTGATGGGCCTGTGGGCGATCAAGACAGGAGTCAGCGTTGAGCTCATAGTGCTGGCCATTGCGAGCTATTACCTGAGGATGTTGGCCATCACGGCAGGGTACCACCGCTACTTTTCCCATCGTTCCTATAAAACGGGCCGGGTCTTTCAGTTTCTCTTGGCTGTGCTTGCCATGACGTCGGCGCAGAAGGGGGTGTTGTGGTGGGCTGCCCACCATCGGCATCACCATAAACACTCAGACCAGGAACAAGATCGCCACTCCCCGGTGCAGCGAGGGTTCTGGTATTCCCATGTCGGATGGCTTTTGACCAACGAGTACGATCGCACTGAGTTCGCCATTGTGAAAGATTTGGTGAAGTATCCGGAGTTGCGCCTCCTTAACCGGTTCCACTATGTGCCGCCGTTTTTGTATGCGTTGCTGATCTATATGGTGTGGGGATTTCCCGGTCTCGTCTGGGGATTCTTTATTTCCACGACCGTGCTCTATCATTGCACCTTCTTCATCAACTCCCTGACCCACATCATTGGGCGTGTGCGATATGACTCCCGCGATGGAAGCCGGAACAGCTTCATTCTGGCGATCCTCTGTTGCGGAGAAGGCTGGCACAACAACCATCACTACTATCAGTCGTCGGTCAATCAGGGGTGGCGCTGGTGGGAGGTGGATTTTTCCTACTATCTTTTGATCCTGCTCTCCTGGTTTCGGATTGTGTGGGATCTTCGAACCCCTCCCGATCACATCAAGGCCAATATTTACGCTCCCGGCAGCTAAGTACTTCGGGTCCGTTCAGTCGCGCGGTCAATCTTCTCGTGCGGTCATCTATGCGCGCTTGCGCTTCACGCCAGTCAGTACTGGTGTGATGTATACCCGTGCGCCATATTCGAGGCGGGATGAGTGAGGACCTCGATATGAACCCACAGCATACGATTCAGGAATTACTCGAACGAGCCTGCGTGCACATTGGCGGCCCTAAGTCCGGGGATATCTCGATTCATGATGCGCGCTTCTATAATCGTGTCCTTGCCGAGGGTTCGCTCGGACTCGGGGAGTCTTACATGGACGGCTGGTGGGATGCCAAGCAACTGGACGAGTTCTTTTTTCTGGTGGACTCTGCCGAACTCGACAAAGCCGTACACGATAAGCATCTCCTCCTGAATACGTTCAAGGCTCGCCTGTTCAACATGCAGGATAAGGACCGCTCGAAACGGGTTGCGCAATGCCACTATGACTTGAGCAACGAGTTTTACGAACAGATGCTCGGCCCGCACATGCAATACACCTGTGCCTATTGGAAGCGGGCCCACACGCTGGCGGAGGCGCAGGAGCACAAGCTGGATTTGATCTGTCGCAAACTGCAGATCAAGAAGGGCGAACGGGTGCTGGAGCTGGGCTGCGGGTGGGGAGGATTCGCTCGCTTTGCCGCGACTAACTATGGTTGTTCGGTGGTGGCTTACAATATTTCCGAACAGCAAGTGGCTTATGCGCGGCGCTGGTGTGCCGGGCTTCCGGTTGACATCAGACTCAACGACTATCGTGAGGCGACCGGGGAATTCGACAAAGTTGCCGCGATCGGCATTTGCGAGCACGTGGGATTTAAGAATTACCGTACACTCATGGAGGTGGCTCACCGGACTGTGAAGCCGCATGGTTTGGTGTTGGTCCATAGCATCGGGAACAATGCCTCTGTGACCACCGGGGATCCGTGGTTCGATAAATATATCTTTCCCGGCGGGATGCTGCCCTCGGTGGCGCAACTGGGCGCCGCGATGGATGGACTCTTCGTCATGGAAGACTGGCACAATTTCGGCCCCGACTATGACCGCACATTGTTGGAATGGCAGGAGAATGTCGATCGGCATCGTGGGGAATGGGACTCTAGCTTCGACGAGCGGTTCTTCCGGATGTGGCGTTACTATCTGCTGTCGCTCGCAGGGGCGTTCCGCGCCCGCACCATTCATCTCTGGCAGATTGTCATGTCAAAGCATGGCCTATTGGGTGGCTATGAATCGGTACGATAACGGTCATGATCTCGCCTGACGAGTATGTTCGAAAGCGGGAGGCAGTCGCCCAATTCCTTCGGACTTCAAATCAGACCGGATCCCTCGCCCTCGAAAAGACGACCTCCAATCTGTTCCGGCAACGAGTCCCAGAGCCGCGACATAAGCTGGATCTGCGCCATTTCAATCAGGTGATTCGCATTGATCCGGACGAGCGTGTTGCCGAAGTCGAAGGTATGACGACGTACGAGGACCTGGTTCGTGACACGCTGCCGTTCCAGTTGATGCCGGCCGTCGTTCCCCAACTCAAGTCGATCACCATCGGCGGAGCCTTGGCTGGAGTGGGTATCGAGTCCTCCTCGTTCAGATATGGCTTTGTGCACGAAACGATCCTGGAAATAGACATCCTCCTGCCTGACGGCACGGTCGTCATCGCCACCAAAGACAATGAACACAAAGATCTGTTCTTCGGTTTTGCCAACTCCTATGGCACGCTGGGCTATGCGCTTAAGGTGAAAGTACAGCTTGTTCCCGTCAAGAAATTCGTCAAGCTCCGGCACGAGCGATTCTCAGATCTGGATACCTATTGTCGCGCGCTCGGCCGCGTCTGCCAGGATAGGCAGGTGGATTTTGTCGACGGCACAATGTTCGATGAGCAGGAGCTCTATCTCACGACCGGCGAGTCGATCGACCAGGCCGAATGGCTCAGCGATTACACCTATCGGCATATCTATTATCGATCGATCCAGCAGAAGACCGTCGATTATCTGACGATCCACGACTACCTGTGGCGATGGGATACCGACTGGTTCTGGTGCTCAAAGCACTTCTTCGTCCAGTATCCTGTGGTGAGGTGGATCTGGGGCAGGAAGCGTCTCTGTTCCAGGGTGTATTGGAAGCTGCGCAGCCGTTTTAATCGTTCACCCCTCGCGCAACGGGTGGCCAAAGCGCTGACCGGCCGGCAGGAGGCTGTGATTCAGGACGTCGAAATTCCGCTTGAGCAGGCAGCCGAGTTTGCCAGATTTTTTAACCGGGAGATCGGAATCTCACCGGTATGGATCTGTCCGGTCATGGTCTATGATCCGTCAGTCTCGTATCCGCTGTACCCGATGACTCCCGGGAAGCTCTACGTGAACTTCGGATTCTGGGATGCTGTGAGCACCGATCATGAGGATGGGTATTTCGACAAGAAAGTCGAAGCCAAGGTCCGGGAGCTGCACGGCAAGAAATCTCTCTACTCGAATGCCTACTATTCACGCGAAGAGTTCTGGCAGTTATACAATGAACCAGCCTACCGGGCACTCAAATCACGATACGATTCCTCAGCCAAGCTGAAAGACTTGTACGAAAAATGCGTGCTGAAGCAGTGACTGTACGGCCCCTACGTCGCAATTGAGTGGCCGGCCTGTTGCCAGTCGTCGAGGGGCATCACTAGGGCGGTCGTGTGTGTGAACCCGAGTTCCGCAAGTGACTGGGCCGCGAGGGAGGCGCGGTTGCCGCTTTGGCCTTGGAGGATGACGTTTTGGTCAAGATCGAGGTTGGCCGGAAATCCCACCTGCTTCCAGATTTGAAATTCGAGGACCCCGCGGGGAATGTTCATCGCGCCTGGCACATGTCCGGCGGCAAATTCATTGGGTTCGCGCACATCCACGAGCTGCGCATCGCCGGGACGCTCCACCACGTTGCGATACTCTTCCCTACCGATCGTCTTCACCTGCTGTTGCGCCGACTGAAGCTTCTGCGTGACGACGGGTGGAAACGTTTGTGCCTGAGCCTGTGGAAGCGCGCACAGCACCATACCGGTCATGACGGCTACTGACGACGTGATCACGATATTCATCGGAAGCGTCTCTCCTTTGAAATTCGGGGAAAAGGCCTACTCAGATTCGGGACAAGCGGGATGGTGCATGCTCTACGCCGATCGGGTGAAGGGCTCAAGGCGGGTGGCGCCCTTCGCCTAGGGATTGCGCTGTCCGGTTGAATTGCGAGCCGATTTCGACTGGCTGCGGAAGCGGGCAGGCGGCAGGCCGAACTCACGTTTGAAGGCGCGGCTAAAGGAAGGCTCGGACTCATAGCCGACATCGCCCGCCACTTCGGCCACGCCCTTGGATGTCGAGGTCAACAGCTGCGCGGCGAGTTGCAGCCTCCAGCGCGTGAGATAGCCGATCGGCGTATCCGACAAGTAGTGCTGGAAACGATCGGCGAGCACGGAGCGGGAGAGGCCGACTTCGCTGGCGAGCGAGGCGATGGTCCACGGGTGAGCCGGCTGTTTGTGTAAGAGCGCCAGAGCCTTGCCCACGTCCGGATCGCGTACCCCGGCGAGCCATCCGGTCTGTGTCCGCGGCAACTTCTCGATGTACCGGCGCAAGGTTTCGACGAACAAGACTTCCGACAGTTTAGCGATGACCGCGGCGCCGCCAGGGCCTGAGGCCTCGGCCTGGTTGACAGAGTAGCGAAGGGTGTCTTCCACCCACCGTCCAGACGGATTGTCCCGAATGTGGACTTTGACGATCGGGGGAAGTCCCGCTAGAAAGACCTGTGAGAGCTGCGGGTCGCAAGTCAGGTATCCGCAGATCAACTTCGTCATTTCACCCCCGCCGCCGAATTGCGAGATCATCCGTCCTTCCGCGAGGACCTGCTGGAGTTGCTTGGCACTGTCGATCGGTGTGACAGGAGGGCCGTTTCCCATAAGGTGCGCATCGCCGTGCGGAACAATGATGATGTCGCCGGCCTCCAGAGGCACCGCACGGCCGTCCATTTCAACGCGGGCGTAGGCTCGTCCATCGAGAATGAGATGGAAGATGATGATGTGGCTGGCCCGGGTAGATAGATACGGCGCCATCGTGTCGGCATCGGGTTCCCGAGCGCACCAGGGAGCTGAGAATTCACCGTTGAAGAATACCGCGCCGTCGAGTTTCACGGCCTTGAGCACTTCGGAGAGCACATCCATAGGGACTCCGCTTGGAGCAGCTGGAAGGTCCGCAAAGAATTCCGGACGCTCGGATAATCGGGATGTAGCTTAGCATGCAGCTGATAAGAGAGCCAGACGCGCTGATAAGACTCAGAAGGGCCTGTCCCCTATAGTGCGAGCAGACACGACGCACCGGGAAGAACCACGGCAGACATCACACTCTTGAAGGAGGCAGACCATGGTGACCAACACGACGGTGGAGGAATTGGAATACCTGAAAGTGCGGCTCAAGGCCATCTGGATGGCCGGCGACTACGACCGGTTCTCTCGGTACATGGAGGGCGGCGCGCGGGAGTTTTACGAGCGGCTGCCGGTCGCACCGGGATGCCGGTTGCTGGACGTGGGCTGCGGCTCAGGCCAGCTCGCGTTGATGGCCGCGAAGGATGGCCTGGAGGTCACCGGTGTCGACATCGCCAGCAATTGGGTAGAGCGGGCGCGCGGGCGCGCGCAAGCGGAGGGGATTTCGGCCCGCTTCGAGGAAGCTGATGCTGAGGCGCTGTCCTTCGAGGATGCCAGCTTCGATGTCGTCACGAGCCTGATCGGCGCGATGTTTGCCCCGCGGCCTGACCTGGTGGCGAAGGAATTGTTGCGGGTGTGCGTGCCAGGAGGGACCATTGCCATGGCCAATTGGACGCCGCAGGGTTTTGTCGGTCAGATGTTCAAGGCCGTCTCGAAGTTCATCGCGCCGTCCGGCATGCCCTCGCCGGTCCTGTGGGGCGATGAAGCCACGGTCCGTGAAAGGCTCGGCCAGGGCCTGTCCGAGCTTCACTTGGTCAGACGTCACTATACGTTCAGCTATCCCTTTCCTCCCGCGGAGGTTGTGGAACTCTTCCGTCTCTACTACGGACCGACCAATCAGGCGTTCGCGTCCCTTGATGCCGATGGTCAAGAACGTCTTCGCCTTGAACTCGAAGCGCTCTGGTCTTCTCACAATCGAGCGGGGAGCGATTGCACCACGGTCTTCGCCGAGTATCTGGAAGTGATCGGCATTCGGGCCTGAAATCTCCACAGTAGGAATGTCATGGCAACTCTCATTCAGCAACCACACTTTACCGGGAGGCGAGTATGTACGACATGAAGAATCTTGCCAAGTTAAAAAATTTGGAGACGCATGCGCCGGAAGCGACGAAAGCGTTCTGGGCCTTCGATAAGGCTGCTTGGGCTGAGGGTGCGATTCCCAAAAAGTATAAGGAGTTGATGGCGATTGCGGTCGCACTGACAATACAGTGCCCCTATTGCATTGAACTCCATGTGGGCCGGGCAAGAGAGTCGGGTGCTTCGGAGCCGGAGATCGCCGAAACCGTGTTGGCTGCGGCGGCGTTGCGCGCGGGCGGGGCGGTCACGCACGGCACGCATGCGATGAAGGTAGGTTGAGCCGCCAAGCATGATTACGTCCGTGTTCATTCATACAGATGGAGGCTACCATGAAAACATTTCGATTGTTCATATTGACCGTGGGCCTGCTGCTTACCGGGACGGCTATGGCGTCGGCGGAAATTCTTGCCTTGATCAACTATGAGAGTAAGCCAGACCAGCCGGTGAGACGGGAAGGCATTGCGATCATGGACATCGATCCGGAGTCTGCAGGCTACGGGAAGATCCTGATGGAGATTCCGCTTCCATCCGACCTCGTCGCCCACCACATCTTCTTCAATCGGGATCGAAGTAAAGCCTATATCACGGCTCTGGGGAAGAGCCTGCTGCACGTGATCGACCTCACAACTTTCCCGTACCGACTCCGTGCGATCGAGGTGCCGGACTGCCAGGTGGGCGAAGATCTCGCCGTGTCGGAAGACAATAAGACCTGGTACCTCACCTGCATGGGGTCGAATAACGTGATCATGGGCGACGCGATCATGGATCGGCCGATCAAAACGGTCAGCGCCGCCGATCCGGCCCCCGCGACGATTCTCTATCCGCACGGAATCGCGATTCACAACGGCATTGATCGCGTCCTTGTCACCAGTACCATGAAGCCGGACATGTCCGATGCGGGTGACTCGGTGACAGTGCTGGAAGCCGGGAGCGGGAGAGTGCTGTCGACCCATACGGTGGCATCAAAGCCGGCTCCGTCCAAATCGGCACCGGTAGAAATCGTGTTCAGTCCGAATGCCGATCCTCCCGTGGTGCATATCACCAACATGATGGAAGGCACGTTGTGGGCCGGAGTCTGGGATCCGAAGAGTCAGGCGTTCTCGTTCCATGAGGTCGATGATTACGGTCCCCGGCAACAGGGCATGCCGCTGGAAATGCTTTATAACGCGAAGGGGGATCGCTTGTTCGTCACAACGGCGAAGCCGGGATTCGTCAATCTGTATGACAACAGCGACCCGCGGCAGCCGAAGTTTCTCAAAACCATCGCGGCGGCCGCCGGCGCCCATCATAGCGTGCTGTCGCCGGACGAGCGCTACCTGTTTGTCCAGAACAGTCTGCTCAATCTGGAAGGGCTCAGCGATGGATCCATCACGGTCATCGATTTGAAAGAAGAGAAAGTGTTGGGGAGCATTGAGACGTTGAAGGCGCAGGGGTTGAACCCAAACTGTATCATGTTGCTTCCGGAACATGTCCAGCGGGGCACCCTGCGGGCAAGCCTGGTTGTCGAGTGAACCAACTGGGGACTCCAAATGGTGAAAGAGCGAAGAGTGAAGAGTACGGCGGGAGCTCTGTATGCCGCCGTACTTGCCGGAAGTCATCGGCCTACGTGTGTGAAGTAGACAAGGGAGAAGTGGTATGGCAAATCTCATTCAGCGGCCTATCATCATCAGGGCCGCGGGACACAAGCACAAGGAAATTGCCGAGTACGTGGGGCGCCTCAACTCCTCTACGGAGTCGGTGAGTATGGCGCACATGAGGAGTCCTTCCGGCTGGAGTGAGCCGGGACAGACTCCCGAGTTCGATGAATATACTTTGGTCTTGCGCGGCGTGCTTCGCGTGGAGACTCGCACGGGAACTAGTGACGTGATGGCCGGCCAGGCTATCATCGTTTCCAGGGGTGAATGGGTACGGTACAGCACCCCGGAGCCAGAGGGCGCCGAGTATGTGGCGGTGTGTACGCCGGCCTTTTCCCCGGAGCTCGTACGACGGGATGACTCCAGAACCGTGGCGGAACTAAATGCCAGGAGTTAGCCAGGCATGCCATGGAGGGAGTAGGGGACACAAGAAGCGGGGACGGATCAGCCCGTCCCCGTTTCAATACCCGTGCGATGGACTGGTGGGGTGGTCATCGCCCGGATGGGGCGGGATGAGAGGTAGATGGTAGAGGGGACGGCCTTGAGCGCGATGTACAACAAGATGGTCACACAACCTACCTTCGCCAAACGTGTTTTCCTTGTGGCCGGGATCTACGGTCTGGCCGTGCTTTTCCCCCAATACTTCATGGAAGGCCAAAACGGCCGGGACTTCCCGCCGCCGATCAATCATCCGGAATACTTCTATGGCTTTATCGGCGTGGCTCTGGCCTGGCAGATGGTGTTCTTGCTGATTGCACGGGACGTACAACGGTATCGGCTCTTCATGCTGCCCGCCGTGTTGGAGAAATTCACCTGGGGACTCGCCACACTCGGGCTCTATGCGCAAGGACGACTGGCCTTCGTCGTCGTGGGGTTTGGAATCGTCGATCTCATCTTTGGGACGCTCTTTCTCTTTGCTTATTACGCCACTCGACCGGACCGCTGCTAAGCGCGCAAAGCTGGAGGCGTATCCATCACGCCGGAGGCGATTGGGAGGGGAGGGAGATAGTGCGTCGCTCGTGAAACGTGAAGTGTATCTCAGTGAGCTGAGGCGATCGCCGTTTACGAACGGTACTTCACAAATGCGTACTTGTTACGACATGGCTGTACGAGCGGGCATGCACGGACAACCGGTGATTCTGGCGTTCAGCCAGCGCGTGCGTCAGGTCGGGAAGACGAGGTCGATGGCGTTGGCGGAGAGAATGCGGGAGCTGGTCACGAGTCCCAATGCGGTACTGAAGAACAGAATGCCGTTGCGGGCGGCGGCGAGTCAGTCGCTAGCCCTTCCGCTCGCTTATATCCGTGGTGTGTTCATCAGGGGCCGGTCAGAAACCAGATTGTCCTTGCCGGATGTGGCCCCTGATGGCACATCTAGAGTATGAAGCGCTGGCGCAGAAAGGTCTTGCTCAATCTGGGAAGCGGTCTCTTGCTGGCGAGTGGACTGAGTGCCTGCGGCACCGCGCCTGTCACCACGCCTGCCGCTCCGCCCGCCATCCCGGTGGTGCACAGAAGCAGTCAGGTTGCCGAGGAGTCCAGTGTCGTGCAGTCTCTCCAAAAGCAACTGCGCGAGCGAGAGAAGCGGATTGACGAATTAGAGTCCCAGCTGAATATCCTGAAGATGATTGATCAGGATGTGGAGTTGCGGAGAAGACCTTCACGCCCTCCAGCGACACTCACGCCGAGTGAATTCCCCTCGCATTGATTCCCCCGGGCGCCGGGGCGTTCGCAATATTCGCAGGTCATCCCTCATATACTGCCTGAACTGTGCGTGACGCCAACGCTGTCCTTCGAATCTCCAATCTGTATCGTTTTCGTGGCAGCGTATCGATCTCGATACGTCGCGTTCCTTGCTCTCTTCCGTTTTAGGACACGGGGCTGAATATTCAGCCGCATAATGCCCTGCTGGCATTCGGCATGTAGCTTGCTGAGGTTTCCCTCGTATAGAACCTCACACAAGGAGTACCTGTCATGACGAATGCCCCGCTACCGCTATCCAATGAGCTGTTGGCCCCAGGTATTTATGTGGATGAGAGTGCTTCCGGTGTTCTAGATATGCCTGCCTTGACTCGGGAGCTGGCTCGGGCGTCATTGAATCAAATCTGCCAACGTGAGCTGGCTTGGCTGATCTACGAGATGAATACGCCTGAGATCAGGGTGCAACTGAAGGAGACCCTGAGGGGGCATTTGGTCATGCTATGGGCGAAGGATGCGTTGCAAGGAAGGAGTGCAGCGGAAGCCTTTTTCATCCGTTGCGAGGAGGCGTTGATCGCCCAGGCCGACATCGATAATGGAGTTCTGACCTGTGAGGTAGGCATGGCGCCGGTCCACCCGTCGGAGTTTCTCATCTTCCGCATTCGGATCAGGTTTGTGCGTCGGGGGTGAGGGTTTCGCGGAGAGAATATCCCGGATTCGATGACGGGCCTGCTTCAATAAGGTGGTGCGATGGATCTCTGGCTCCGTTGTGAACAGTCCCGGCGCTTGTGACGGTGTTTCCCGGCTCTTCCCTCACAGCGAGTGAATGAAGGCGGCTAGGTCGCGATCCATCGACAGGTTCTTAACCGAGTCGGCGATGGCCTGACCCAAGACGTCTTTCCAGATTTTAGGCGGGAGGTCCTGCCCATTGGCGAAGTGATATCCACGATATCGTTTCGCGAAGACCTTCTTGCCCCCGGTGGCCGAACGGACCGTGACGGCCATCTCGACATTGGCGGTGATGGTAGTCAGGGAGTTGCCGATATCGCGGCGGAGTGAGCACTGAGTCACGGTGCCTTCAATGAGGAAGTCTCCCTTTGATTGCTGGCCGTCTTGGATCGGTCGATGGCCGGTCCGTTCCAGCTCTCGCTGTAGGGCAGCAGTCGTCATGGCTGCCGGAGACTCTTCGAGCGTCAACTTATTGAAGGCGACTTGCAGAATCACAGGCGAGGCCAGGATCTGCTGATCAGCGAACGAGTGCAAGATGAAGGACTGGGATCGCGGGCTGGTGAGTGGGGTGGTCGTCTGTAGCGATGGGATATCCTTTGCGCTCATGGTGACCGAGCACCCGGTCAGGACGGCAAGAACAAGTGCGAGGCCGGTAGCCCGGCTGAGGCAAACGAGAGACGGGGTCATGTCATTCCTCCTTCGTGAGGTCGACTGAGTTATATAGTCGTAAGGTACCCGATGGACAGATTGTCGTATAACAAAATGTGAAAATGAGGAGGGGGTGGAAAGCGCAGGACGGCGATGCGCCGGGAAATGGGATCCGTGCCGAATTCTTTCAATGTTGTCCCCTCTCCCGTGATGAGTCAAGATTGCATATCCATCTTCATCATCCCTAGAATCCTCGATGAGAAACACTGGGCGTATGCGGCAAACGATCTTTATGCTCGTGGTTACTGCGCTGGTGGTAGCGCTGAGTCTGCTCTGCGGTGAGGTGGCCGTTCGGTATCTCGTGGCCTATGACTCCGATGGAACCTGCCGGTTCTCTATCCTGAACAAGACCCTCTATCTCAAGCCGTTTCGCGTGCCCGTCCATGCGGTCAACGATATGCTGGAAAAGTATCGTCTACTGTACGTCTCCACGCTGGGGTGGGTGCAAAGACCTGGCAGCACCTCTGAGCGCGGGTTGTATCATGTGAACCGTGACGGTGTGCGAGCAGGATCGAGCTGCGACGGAACGCCGGCAAGGGGCCATGGAATTGTCGGTACGTGAGGGCTGCACGCCCCTTGCCGTATCAGGATCTGCTGGAGGCCGTTAAACAGCGGCACGATACTGTGGAGACAGTGCAACAGCTCTATGCCCAGGTGAAAAAGAGTGGTCTCGACGAGTTATTGCGGGGGAGCATTATTGGGCGAAGGCGAATGAAATAGTGGCCGGAGTGATCGCCGACGCCATCAAACACCGTCAATCGACGATGCGGCCATCCCGCGGCCGCTAAGCGCGCGTCACGCGGCTCTTCTCAATAGGATGCGATGAACATGAATCGTGGGGCGCGCCGGAGGAGCTGATGAATTATCGATCCCCTGTCATACAAGGGAATCCTCAAATCTCTTCGGTGCCGGGCCTCGAATGCGTTATGTATAAGCCGTGAAGATATTGTTGATCAGCGATTACTCGGTGCCGAGAGGCGGCAACGAGGTGGTGACGCTGTCGCTCCGTGACGGGTTACGGGCGCGTGGCCATGATGTGCGTCTCTTCGCGAGCCGTGCCTATGCGGATGCAGGCGAACCGGCCGAATACGGCTGCTTCGGAACGGCGACGCCGATGCGGGCAGCGTTGTGGTGCGGCAATCCCTCCGCGTTTCTCGGGCTGCGCCGCGCCCTGGCCGATTTCCGGCCCGATGTTGTGCACGTGCGATTATTTCTGTCTCAACTGTCGCCGCTGATCCTTCCGTTACTGCGCGAGGTTCCTGCTGTGTATCACGACGGGTGGTATCGGACAGTGTGTCCGATCGGATCGAGAGTGTTGCCGGATGGGAAGGGCTGCCATGATTCGGCCGGCTCTGTCTGTTACCGATCCGGGTGCGTGCCGGCCCTCGCCTGGCCGCTCTTAATGACGCAATTGCATCTCTGGCGGCGTTGGCGTGATGTATTTGATGTCGTCGTCGCCAATAGCCGACCGGTCGCCGAGTGGCTGGAAGCCTCCGGTATCGCCCGTGTTGAGGTGATTGCAAACGGCATCAAGGCCCGTGAGCCGCGTCCTCCGCTCTCGGGCCCGCCGACCATCGCGTTCGCCGGTCGATTGGCGTACGAGAAGGGGGTCGATACGCTGTTAGACGCGTACAAACTGGTCATCGAACAGCGGCCGGACACGCAATTGCTGATTGCCGGGGAGGGGCCGGAAAGCGGTCGACTGCGAAAGATCGCGGCACAACTCGATGCGAAGATCGAGTTTCTCGGGCATCAGCCGCGCGAGATCATCGAACGCCGGTTCGACGCCGCCTGGGTGCAGGTCGTGCCCTCGCGCGGGAGCGAGGCCTTCGGAAATGCAGCGGCCGAAGCGATGATGCGAGGCACAGCCCTGGGGGCCAGCACCACCGGAGGCTTCACCGAGTATGTGCGGCACGAAGAGACGGGACTCCTGGTTGCGCCAGGCGACCATGCCGCACTCGGACGCCTGTTGCTCAAGGTCCTCGGCGATCGGGAGTATGCCGAATCCCTCGGCCGGGCCGGGCGGCGCTACGCGCTCACGGCTTTCGATCAGGGGCAATTTCTCGACCGGTTTATTGCCATCTACGAAAGGCTGACCAAGGCCCGATCCGTTTCTGCGTGAGCCGGTTGGGGCTCTCAGGGCCTCCCAGCCGGTCCGCTGCTCTGTTCCCGGACCGGCGCGATCGTATCGGCGCAGTCGGCGACGCGAACCGACGAACTGGAGTCGGCCGCCTGGGTGACCGCAAGGGCGACCCGGGTGGCTGCCAGCCCGTCCGCAAATGTTGCGCCGGCCTGGGTGCCGCTGTGAATGGCTTGGACGAAGCCTTGCCACTGATTGGCGTACGCGTTGGCGTAGTATCCTCCAATGGCGGCTCCCTGTACCGCGCGGAGTACTCGATCCGGGACAGACAGAGCCCTGGTCATGAGTTTCTTCATTCCCTTGCATCCGGACGGATCGAAGCGGAGCCCGTCGAGCGCGTATCCGGAAATGCGCAGGCGACCAGCCGATCCGTAGATGTCAATTTCCAGGTCGTCCACAGTCCCCTGGCAAAATCCGGCGGTGGCAACAGTGCCGTTCTCCAGTCGCGCGGTTATTGCCGCCGTAATGTCATTGTGCTGTTCTGAGCGGCTCACGACCTGGACTTCCTCAACACGGCTCCCGGTGAGGAACCTCCAGAGATCATAGTAATGCACCCCCGATTCGATCAGGACGCCGCCGCCCGCCTCGCGGCGCTGACGCCAGGCCGGCACGTTCGCGCGCCGGAGAATCCCGCTGGTAAATACGGTTCTGAGCAGTTCGACTCTGCCGAGACGGCCGGAGGCAATCCGTTTCTGCGCCTCTTGCATGAGCCGATGCCAGCGAAGATGGAAACCGACCATCGTCGTCACCTGTGCCGATTCGGCTGCCTGGACCAACTGCGCGCACTGTCCGAGCGAGAGGGCCAGCGGCTTCTCCATGAAGAGGTGCTTCTTCGCGTCTAGGGCAGCCAGCCCGATGACGTCATGCAGGGCCGGCGGGACGCAGACTGCCACGGCATCGACCGATGGATCGCGCAGCAGGGCGCGATAGTCGAGGTATCGGCCGGGGATTGCGTAGCGATCGGCCATCATGGTTAGGGTTTCACGGTTGGTGCCGGCGATCGCGGTCATCCGTACTCCGGGGAGACGGGTCAGGATAGGCAGGTGTAGTCGTGAGGCGGCTCCGGCATAACCGATGATTCCTATTCCGATAGACATTCCATGTCCTTCCCGGTCTCGGTTGCAAGTCCTCGTATCCGTTCCAATCTGTGACGGGAGACCAGAAGCCGTCGCCTGGATGAGGTCATGCGGGTTGTCTTGAACCAATGGCGAGGGAGGGTTATTCTGCCGCTGATCTCAGCAACCCGGAGTCTCGCATGAACCAGACAGGTGAACGCGGTCCGCTCGTGCTCCTGGCTTTTGATGCCGGCGATGCCGGGTTGATCGAGCAATGGGCCGATGAGGGCTACCTGCCGACGATCAAGGGACTGCTCGATCGGGGTGTGCAAAGCCGGCTCACCGGCTCCGAGTTTGTCAGTGAAAACGGGATCTGGGTTTCCCTGCTCTCCGGCCTGTCCCGGGCGCAGCACGGGTATTACTACTGGCGTCCGCTCAAACCGGGCACCTATGAACTCGAGCTCTCCGATCAACGGGTCGACGATGCCGTGCCCTTCTGGGGGCAGCTCCGCGACAGTGACATGCGTGTGGCGGCCATCGATGTGCCGGAAGTGCATTGTACGATCGGCGTGCCCGGCGTGCAGGTGGCTAACTGGTCGCCTCACAACGCGCGATTTGCGGGGTACTCCGTTCCGTCGTCGCTGTTTGCGGATCTGCGCAGGCAATTCGGTTCACCTCTCGGTGTGGAAGAACTGGTCGGAGGCACCCTTGATGACGACGAACGGATCTACGAGGGATTGTTGAAGCAGATCGAACAGAAAGCCGCCATCTGTCGGCATCTGCTGGCTCGCGATCACTTTGACCTGGTTGTCATCGGGTTTCACGAAGCCCACATCGCCGGACACCAATTCTGGAAGTATTCCGACCGCGCCAGCACCCCGGTGCCCAACGGAGGCCGTTTGAAGCATGCGACGCGTGACGTGTACCAGGCGATCGATCACATGTTCGGCCGGGTGCTGGATCAACTGGGGCAGGATAGCACAGCGATCGTGGTGTCGAACATGGGGATCCAGGAGGACTACCCGAACCTTGAACTCACGAGGGCCTTCTGCCGGCAGCTGGGCTATCATCGGATGCAACAGCCGGCCGGATCAGAGCCGGTCGCACCTCGCCTGGTTAGGCGAATGATCCCGCAATCCTGGCAGCGGGCGATCAGCGACCGGCTGCCGGATGGTTTTCATGGCCGCATGCTGACACGAGAGTGGTTCGGGGGGACCGACTGGCCGGCCACCACGCTGTTCCCGATCCCGTCGTATTTTCTCGGGCTCCTGCGTGTCAATCTCCGCGGACGGGAACCGCAGGGCATCGTCGAGCCCGGGGCCGACTATGTGAAGTTGCTGGATCGGGTGGAAGACGATCTGAAACAGCTGATCGATCCCAAGAGCGGTCAACCAGCCGTTCGGTACATCGCCCGTACCGTGGATCTTTACCGGACCGAACCGCACCGGTCACTGCCGGACATCTTCTTCGACTGGGCCCCCGCATCCTATCCGAAGGTGCGTATCGAACACCCGCGCGCCGTGCTCGAACAGAAAGATTTGTTTTTCAACCGCGATACCCGGCACGATCTCCGGGGATTCTTTGCCGCTGCAGGACCGGGTATTTCCGGCCGGGGGCGGCTTCCCAACTTGTCAGTGCTCGACGTGGCGCCGACCTGTTTGCGTTTGATGGGACAGCCGATACCCGAGGCGATGCAGGGCGCCGTGCCTTCGCAGATGCTCGGCTAGATTATTCAGCGAGCATCAAAGAAAATGGGGGAGGCTGAGTTAGCTCGCCACGCGTTGGAATATGCGATAGGCAAGATCCGATTCTCGAGGCCTGGACGATGCTACGCCGCTCGCGTCCGTCTCAGGTATGCACCGTCCGCGCCGTCATGATCGAGGGTACGGACAGCACACCGAACACCACGATGCCAAGGGGCAAAAGATTCCCCGGTCCTTGAGTCAACAGCATCCATGAAAACTGGCCGATAAGAGGAGTAACTCCCCATCGCCAGGGTCTGCTCGCCTCAAGAAAGCCGAGTGCCGCAGAGACGGAGCAGATCACCGGCACGCTGATGAGGAAACACCACTCGGAATCCCACGCCTCTCTCCTGCCCGAGAGCGAGGAGACAACAATCCACATCGTAATGCCGATTCCGACAGCGACCCCATACAGCCAAGCGTCCTTTTTCACGGACAACCCGTCATCAGTGTTCCTCGCGTTTACGATGGGCTGGCAATGAGTGTAACCCTCCATCAGGTGATCGGGAACAGATATGAGAGTTTCACAGTCTTCGGCGACCAGCGACGAAGGATAGACAGCACCGGACTGCCACAACATGACTCGCCGGTAAATGTCGGGCAGTATTGCATTGCGGGATTTTTGTTTTGACAGACAGCGTCACGCTAAAAATTCCAGGTTCAGTATAATTAGTAAGTGGATTTGCCAAGGTACTGCCTTTGCCATCTCCAAAATCCCATAAATATTCCAAAGGTAACAGAGCATTTGGATAGGAAGTGATATCTGTAAAATTTATAGATATTGGCGCACATCCTTGATAGTTGTCAGCTGTAATTTTCAGGGATAATTCTGGTAATATTCTTATATTTACTGTTGCCACTAAGGTATTCGCATTTTTTAATGTAACCTTGTATAATCCTGCCTTTGTATATACATGATTTGGATTTAGAAGGTTGGATGAAGCACCGTCATTGAAATCCCAAACGACTTTGTTTAAACTGGGATTTGGGCTTTTAAAACGTACAAGCAAAGGAACACAACCTACCGTGTCGCTTGCTATCTGACTGGATGCAAGATGTGTGATATGTAAAAAACCAATGATGAAAATGAAGTATTTTATTTGTTTCATGGTTACCAAAGTTTAATAGGTGCATTTAAAAAATTACTGGCCATATTTTCATATTGTTCAGTAGTGAAAAAACAGTGGGCACAAAAGTAGTGAGACATAAAATTGCCTAATTCCATCTTGTAGTAATCACCATTTACGTCAATAGTGTTGCCATAGTATTCACATGTTTTTTTGTCATGAAAAACATCTATTGCAGCTGGTGTATCACAAATCATATCACCAGTGGTAGCACAGTCAGTACCATCTACTTTTTCTGCAGACAATATTTCTCCTACCTTCAGCTCTACTTTTGCAAAATCTTCTATATTGATCATAAAATTTTTATTTATCTTTATTAATTCTTCTTTATTGTATGTCATTTCGTTTTATGACAAATGTCATATAATATTGTATACAATTTAAGTTAAGTTGTATCAATCAATTTTCACATCAATTAACAGTCAGTCCCCAAAAGAAAAAAGGAGTAGTCAGCATG
>WBZP01001676.1_pt1 | contig 26728 bp, 37 predicted proteins | sample 5204301 | NCBI WGS metagenome assembly WBZP01 (sample SAMN12412401, study PRJNA552823) | activated sludge metagenome | isolation source: activated sludge from nitrification reactor of wastewater treatment plant... | place: USA: Pennsylvania | collected 2017 | reverse complement strand
AAAAGGCTGGGAAGCCGATGCCGAGGCTACCGCCGCGGCCAATAGCGATAAGGCGGATGCCGCGATGCGTTTAGGGAATGGTGTGTTCGTCTACAAGCTCAACGAAAAGGGGGTGGCCCTGAGCGCGACCCTGACCGGTACCAAGTATTGGAAGGACGGCGATCTGAATTAAGGAACCGGCGGGATTCCGGGGCAGCGGGCGGATGGGAGCCACGGCCCCGCATCCGCCGCTGCAAAAGATCCAAGGTCAATCTCTATCCTCGCTCGGCTCTTCCGGGCCTCGACTGAAAATGGCCGACTTTTGTTCTTATTTCGAGAACAATACCTCTTTGATATGTCGCATTGTTCTCCAATAGAGAACTGAAAGCTGGCCCAAAACGCCCAGGCCCGGAACGCCACCAGGCAGAGAACAGTCAGCCGTAACGACCCTCCTGTCTCTCGCGGTCGACCTCATACCATTTCTCGATAGGTATTATTAATATTCGTAGGCTGGTGTTGAGGCGCACAGCGACGAAACCCAGCTTCTTGTGCGAACAAGCTGCTGGGATTCGCTTCGCTCATCGCCAGCCTACCCATTACTTTCTGCATGCCTTCTATGATTCTGCCGTCTCAGGCGGCTCAGGCGCTCCCGTCTATTGTGGATAACCTAATAGGAGTTTGTATCAGAGTCTTTCCGCACATAACTTCGGGTTCAGAAGGCTGGAGCGGATATCGGCGGAATTCGCTCAAGGCCGAGGGTATTCCGATCTTGATTCGAGCGCCTGGGAAACCAGGCGGGCCACCAGGATGGCGAGATAGAGTTGTCCGGTCAGCGCCTCGGCGATGGCAAGCAGGCGGGCGACTGGATGGAGGGGAGTGATATCGCCATAGCCCATGGTGGTGAGGGTGACGAAGCTGTAATAGGTCCAGGGCGGTACCTCCCAGGAGGTGACCACCGCCCCGGCAAAGGCGGCAGGGTCTTGATAGGCGATCAACTCATAGGCGAAGGCCCAGATCAAACCTATCAACAGATAGACGGCCACCGCGCCGCGGATACGGTGACCCGTGACCGGCCCAGGCCGGAATACCTGGGCGAGGACGACGATCGCCAAGAGGCTGAGCGTGGCCATGGAGGCCAGGTCGGCATAGAAAACAAGATCCGCCGCTGGGACGAGCCAATGGGTCCAGCGCACGACCAAGGTTGTCAGCGTAAAGATGGCGGCCAGAAGCAAAAGCCGTCCACGTTGCGAGATGGATACCACACCGGCGAGCAACAAAAGGGAAAGCAAGAGATCGCCGGCGAAGCGTCCGATCAGGGTCCTGCCGGTCAACGCGGGCATCACGAACACATGAAGCACCAGCAAGGCGAGAAAGATGGAGAGACCTCGATCCTGTGCCCAGAACCTCAGCAAGGCAGTCCACAGACGGCTGAACAGGTTATTGTCTCGCATGCTTGAGTTGGTCGAGCCAGGCTGGGGCCGCTGATTCTTTGTCTCTCGCCTCAGAACTTCTCCGGGATCCAACGTCGATTGGCCATGGTCGCTTCGTCGTCATAGGCATTCTTCATGGATCGTTCAGGGAGCTTGACCTTGGGGCGCTCCACCGGCTGGTAAGGGATGAGGCTCAAGAGATGCGAGATCAGATTGAGGCGGGCGCGCTTTTTGTCGTCGCTCCGCAGGATATGCCAGGGGGCATAGTCCCTGTCGGTGGCGTCCAGCATCTGGTCCCGGGCCCGCGAGTAATCGTACCAGCGCTCGCGGGAGGGGAGATCCATGGCGGAGAGTTTCCACTGTCGCATGGGGTCCTCGATGCGCGCCTCGAAACGCCGCTTCTGTTCCTCGTTGTTGACTTCCAGCCAGTATTTGATGAGCAGGATGCCATTATCGACGATGTGTCTCTCTATCTCCGGGCAGACTTCGAGAAAGCGCTTATGCTGCTCCTTGGTGCAGAAGCCCATCACCGGCTCGACGCCCGCGCGGTTGTACCAACTGCGGTCGAAGATGATCACCTCCCCAGCCGCCGGGAAGTGGGTGAGGTAACGCTGGATATATATCTGGGACTTTTCCCGGTCGGATGGTGCTGGCAGGGCGACGATGCGAAACACCCGCGGACTGACCCGCTCGGTGATGGCGCGGATGCAGCCGCCTTTGCCCGCGGCGTCGCGACCCTCGAAGACGATGATGATCCTTTGCCCGGTCGCCTTCACCCAATCCTGCATCAGGCAGAGTTCGGTTTGGAGTTGGCGCAAGGCCTCGGTGTATTCCTTGAGTCCCAGTTTGGCGGTGCTGGATGGGCTGGACGCAAGGATTTGGGGCTTCTTCGCAGGCTTTCGTTCCGATTTTCGCTTCATCGCTGTCTCCAGAAGGGGCTTCAGCACCCCAGTGTGGGTTATGTGACTCTGTATCAGGGCAACTAACCGGCGCCGCCTGAGCCTAAGTACCGCTCAACCGCCATCGGCAGGGTAAACACCATCCGTTCCCGTCCCAGGGTTTCTCCCAGGGATGATCGCTGAACCACCTCCAGCACCTCGGGGTTGAGGGCCACCAACCAGAGTTGGATACCAGTGGCGCGCAGGTTCGCTTCGGCCTCGATCAACATCTTCAACGCCGAATATTCCAGATCGGTGACACCGCTCATATCGATAGCGAGCACTTTTGGCTTGGCGGCATCGAACAGCGCCTGCATTGTTTCGCTCACATGCTGGGCATTGGCGAAAAACACCCGGCCTTCTGGACGGAGGATCAAGAGACCGGGGAAGGATTCATCTTCTGGATGCTCGGCCGTGGTTGGTCGGAAGACCTCGGTTCCGGGCTTGCGCCCCAAAACATGGACCTGGGGATTGGCGATCTGATGAAACAGGCCCAACAACGACACCAGAATGGCGACCAGGATGCCTTTCAGGGTACCGAGTAGCATCACGCCGACGCAGGCCACGATCGCCCAGCGAAATTCCATGCGGCGGATCTGGCGGATGGCGACAAACTCCCTGGGTTGAACCAGGCCCACCGAGTAGACGATGACCACGGCGGCGAGGGTGGCCTGGGGCATCAAGCCCATGATCGGAGCGAGCAAGAGCATGGTCACTACCGCGGCGGCCGCCGTGACCAAGGCCGCTACCTGGGTACGGGCGCCGGCGAGGCGATTCACCGCCGTTTGCGAGGTACCGCCGCCACCAGGCATGGCACCAAACAGCCCGCCGAGGGCATTACCCAGACCGGTAGCCAACAACTCCTGATTGGCTTCGGGGCGTGGCTCCCCGCTGACGGCAAAGGCGCGTCCGGCGGCAATGGTCTCGGTGAAGCTCATCAGGGCGATACCCAGGGCTCCTGGCCAGAGTTGTTCGATCAAATGGAAATTTGGCCGGCTGAAGGAGGGCAAACCCTGAGGGAGGCTGCCCACCGTCTCTATCCCATGAGACTGTAGCCCGAAGAGAGCAGACAGGGCGATCCCCGCCGCCACCGCGAGCAAGGGGGCCGGCAGTTTCGGAAAGAAGTGCTCCAACCCGATCAAGAGTCCGAGCATGACGAGACTCATGGCCAGGGTGGAGACCGAGGTCTGGGGTAGATGTTGCAGGATCGCCAGCAGGTTATGCAGAAAGGACCCCTTGTCGAAATGGAGACCGAGGAGTTTGGGCAACTGATCCAGCACGATAACCAGTCCCACCCCCGCCTTGAAGCCGGTGAGAACTGGCTCGGAAATGAAGTTGGCCACAAACCCCAGCCGCAGGACCGAGGCGAGCAGGAGTATCACGCCGGTCAACACGGCCAAGGTGGTCGAGGCCATCAACAACTCGGTGGGATCACCGGAAGGGGCTACCAAGCCGAGTTGCGCCCCGGTCAAGATGGCGAGCGTGGTCGAGGTGCTGACGCTGAGCGGCCTGGAGGTGCCGAGGATGGCATACACCACCAGGGGGATGAAGGCGGTATACAGCCCCACCTGCACCGGTAGGCCGGCGATCGTGGCGTAGGCCATGGCCTTGGGGATGATCACGGCAGCGGTGGTGAGACCGGCCACCAGATCGGGTCGCAGCCAATCCATCCGGTATTCCTTCCCCCATTGAAGGATGGGCAGCAGTGAGGAAAGTTTGCTCATGCAGATACTCCGAATAAAGGTAGGTTAGGGAATTCAGAGGCCATCATGGGGATTGGTGTCGGTTGTATTCGGGAGACCAGGCATTCAATCCCGATAGCCTCGCCCTCTCTTGCGCTGAATCATACGCCCCTTTCCCATTCAGGAAGCGGAGGCAAGGATCTTCCGCGCCAATCAATCCGCTCGTTGCCGAGGCGCTTACTTTAGCGAGCCTGGGCAAAAGGAGTGAAACGATAGATCCCTGAGGTTGCAAGCGATAGCGAACGCTCGCGCCTGGCGGATTTCCCCTCGCAGAATCTCTAATCGGCTGGGCCCGGCGGCAACTCCAGCCCCAGGCGTTCATGGGGTTCCACCTTGGGCCAGGCGGAAATGACGGCTTGGACCAGGGTAGCCAGGGGGATGGCGAAAAACACCCCCCAAAACCCCCACAGACCGCCGAATACCAGGATGGCGACGATGATGGCCACCGGATGGATGTGTACCGCCTCGGAGAACAGCAGTGGCACCAGAACATTGGCGTCCAGGGCCAGGATCACCGCGTAGGTACCGGCCAGCCAGCCGAATTCGGAGGTGGGACCCCATTGGAACCAGGCGATGAGGAGCACAGGAACCGTCACCGCCACGGCGCCGATATAGGGCACCACCACCGACAGACCGACCAGTACCCCCAGCAGCATGGCATATTCCAGCCCGAGATACTGGAAGGCGGCGAAGCTCACCGCCCAGTTGATGAGGATCTCCCAGAACTTCCCCCGCACATAATTGCCGATCTGTTGATCGACTTCGTGCCAGACACGATCCGCAATCCCCCGATGCCGGGGAAGAAACTGCTTGAGCCAATCGAGGATCAGCACCTTGTCCTTGAGAAAGAAAAACACCAGCAAGGGCATGAGGATCAAATACACCACCACGGTGATAAAACCCAATACCGAGGCCAGGGACCAAGACAGCACCTTCTGCCCGAAGAGGGCGATCTCGCCGCGAAAATAGGCGATCACATCCTGCACCTGATCCGGGGCGATGATATCCGGGTGTTGCTCCGGGAGGCGCATGAGCACCTGTTGTCCGGCCGCCAACATGGATGGCAACTGTTGTACGAGATCCGTCACCTGTCGGGACAGGAGGGGCAGCATACCGAACAAGACCAAGATAACGAACAGCATGAATAGCAGATACACCACCAGCACCGCCGCCAGACGGGGAATATGGTGGTGCTCGAGAAAACCGACCAATCCTTCCAACAGATAGGCGATGACTATGCTCGCCAACACCGGGGTCAACATATTCCCCAGGGTGAGCACGATGGCGAAACCGACCACCAGGGAAACCGCCAGGGCCATCACCTGGGGATCGGAAAAATAGCGCGTAAACCAGTTGGTGAGATATTTCATGGTGAATCAGACGCCTTCGGACGCTCTCCGAGCGCCTCCCGTTCGGCCACAAAGCTTCGGTAATGGTTATGAAAGAGGCGTTCGAGATCGTCGATCACCTCGGCGGCGGCCCGACCCTGGAGGGTATGGGCCGTCATCAAGGCCGAAGTCTCATGCAGGAGGCGTCCGGCATCCAGCATGAAGTAGGTGTTCGACAGACGTCTGATGGCGGCGATAACCCGCTCTTCGGACGGACGCTCAATGGGGAGCGGACGTGGGACCGGCTCGGCCGCGGCCGTTTCTCCCCGCCCCTGTCTGTCTAAAAGAAACTCGGCGTAGGAAAGCAGGCAGTTCCGCTCAGCCGCGCCCAACCGCCCAAAAATCTCGAGCCATCTTCGCTCTTCGGATGAGAGCCTCTTCGGGGGCAGCAAGGCTAGGTCGTCCCCGGCTCCACCCGATCTTTGCAATAGCCGCGGGCAAAGTCCAACAGCTCTTCCATGACCCGAAGCCGGAATTTCTGTTTCTGATGCACGAACGAATAGGGCCGTCGCAAAGGTGGATCCAGGGGTATGGAGACCAGGGTGCCCAGTTTCAGTTCCTTTTGGATCGTGGCCGAAGACACCACGGAAAGCCCCATCCCCGCCTCGACAGCTCCTTTGATGGCCTCCGGGCTACCGAGTTCCATGACGATATTCAGATCCCGATCGCAACAACTCATGCTGCCGAGATACTCGGAGATCACCTCTCTGGTGCCGGACCCCTCTTCCCGACAGATAAAGGGATACTGGAGGATATCCTTGAACGACACCTGGCGACGCTCCGCCAAGGGATGATTGGGTGGCATGATGACAACCAACTGATCGTATTTGCAGATCTCCACCATGAGATTTTTATTCGCCACCGGGGATTCCACGACACCGAGGTCGATGGTGTTGTTCTCCACCATGGAGACGATGCCTTCGGAGTTCGATACCTTCAGATGTAGATTGACCTCGGGATATTTTTCCTTGAAATCCCCCAGTAGCGACGGCAGCATGTACTCGGCCACCGTCGTGCTGGCACCTATGGTGACGGCCCCGCTGATTTCCCCGGTCATTTCCCGAATCGAATTTTCCATCTCCCCATAGAGCTGGAAGATCCGCTCGGCATACTCGTTCACCCGCACACCGGCATCGGTCAGACTGATGCGATTATGGGTTCGATCGAATAAACGGGTATTAAAATGCTCTTCGAGTTGACGGACTTGAAAGGTGACCGCCGGTTGCGTCATGTGCAAGGTTTCCGCGGCCTTGGTAAAACTCAATAACCTGGCGACGGTGTGAAAGACTTGAAGCCTTCTATCAGCCATGGCGGCTCCCAACCATGAGAATGGAAGTAGATGTATAAATGCTACTTATATAATACAAAAATCATCCTGGGTTTGGCTACCCCTCCCAAGGAGATAGACCTTGGGCCTTCGGGCTATCGACAATCCAATCGGCCCTGGTGATTGTACCGACGATTATCTATCCAACTCTTCGGCTACAAGAAACTCATCCTGCCCGCCGACAACAAAAGGGAGTTCGAGGAGTTGCCCGAGCACATCCGGGAAGATATCAGGGTCCATCTCGTTGCGGTCTCTGCCGAGGTTATCGAGAGGATCTTCAACCAGGCAGACCAAGGGGCCGCCGCCCCCCGAGTAACAGCCTTTCCGAATACCTTTTCGGCTATCGAGGGGTCGAGCACGGGTGCCGGCCCAGCCGCTGCCGAGAGAGACCCAAGAGATATTCTGATGAGCGAGTTACCTCAGCCAACTCGTCATACCGGCCAGCCTATCCCCGCGAAAACGGGGAGAAGCCGGTATCCAGAGGCCCCTCCATGGCGCTGGATTCCGGCTTCCCAGCCGGAATGACGGCACATCTCTTGCCCGCCGAAATAACCTGCTAATCAGAAGTGATATTGATGTGCGCCTTCATCGGCGCTCCGGGCATGGGCGAATAATAGCCATTTTCTGTTCTTATTTTCAGAACAATAAAGCATTACTGAGCGAGTTTGTTCTCATAAGGAGAACGAAAACCGGGTAAAATAACCCATGCCCGGGAACCTCGACAGGCTATTGGGACAACCGATTACCCGTCATCTAATAACAGCCTGATAAGGCGATTGCCGGAATAAAGAAAGGCTCTATATGGGCTTTGGGATCTTTTTGAGCAGGACTCCCAGCAGTGATGAAAGCAGGCGCTTGCCGCGCCTTTTGAGGTTGTAAACGAACTCGAAAAAGGCCAGGTAGAGCGGCAGCTTGTCCTGCGAAATGCCCCGGTGGGGGCGCAGCCGCGACCACAGGCCCTCCATGGTGTTGGCGTGGACTTCGTGGAAGCCGTCGCCGTCCTCGTCGCGGGCGTACTCGCCTTGGGAGTGGTTGACCGTCTTGGGCTCGAAGCCCCACTCGGGCAGGCGGGCGTAGATGGCCTATTCGCTGGTGCGCTGGACCAGGCCGAAAATGGGCGGCTTCTCGCTGGCCTTCGTAGCGTTGCAGGTGCTGTTCGGGCCCGTCGAAGCCGCGTTTGATGGTTGCGCCGCTCTCGCAACGCGGGCAGCACACGCCTTCTGACCAGCGAAGCTGGCGGATGGTCTCGTAGCCTTGCGCTTCGCTGACCAAGTGTTTGATTGATATGATAGATGCTTGTATCCAGGCGTCTTGCCAGAAGACCCCGGAACCCATTTAGAGCCTTTTCCTTTGCCGTCAGGCTCGATCCACCCAGGATGGCTCCACTTTCCCTTATCACGAAACATATCCCCTCAGGTTCCGATGTCCCAATCATGAAACCCACACTTACCCGTCGAGATATCCTGGCAGCCTTTTCCCCGACCACGGTCGCCAGGGCCCAAGCCTATCTAAACGCCATCAGTGATGTTCAGGTAAGACCGGGGCATCTCTCCGCCAAGGTCAAAGGCTCGGCCCGCCAGCCTTACCAGGTGGACATCAGCATCAGCTTTGACAGCGGCGGCAAGGCGAACCTCGAATCCTCCTGTAGCTGCCCCGTCGGTTGGAAGTGCAAGCATGGCGCCGCGGTGCTGCTCTCCCGTCTTGGGGAGGGACTCGCGCCCACTCCACCGCAGGTGAATCCGGCGGTGCTGGAATGGGTCGAAGCCTTTCGCCAGGAACTACTCGCCAGATCGAAACCCGTCAAGACGCCGACCAGGACCGAGGCGCTGTTCTATGTCCTGAAATACCGCCAGCCTGGTGGCCAAGCCACGGTGGGCTTCATCAAGCGCCGCATCGACAGCAAAGGCGCCCCCTCGGGTATGCCGACGGACTGGAACAACCTCGAACGCGCCCTGTTGCAACCGCCGCGTTTCATCGACGAACAGGATCTCGCCATCCTGCGTCTGCTCTGGGGCAGCCGGGATAAAGCGGATACCTACTGGAGCAGCCTGCCACTGATCGGCAAAGCGGGTGAAGAGGCCGTGGCGCGGATGCTGGCCGCCGGGCGGCTCTGTCTTGGATCGGAGCGCCAGTATCAGGCCCTGAAAACGGGGGCGCCCAGGCCGGGACGACTGGAATGGCGGGTCGATGCCCAAGGGAAACAGATGCCGCTAGTCCTGGCCGAACCCTCCGCCGAGTCGCTCATCAGGCTCGAACAACTCTGGTATCTGGACACCGCGACCGCCGAACTGGGTCAACTCGAACTGCCCTATTCGCCGCTGGAGGTGGGTTTTCTGCTGCGACTCCCGCCGCTGATGGAGATCGATCTACCCCTGGTTACCGCCGCCCTCGGCGATCTGGCACCGGCTCTCCCCACTCCCTTGAGCTCGGCCTCCATCCGTGAGATCGACACCCCCCCAGTGCCGGTATTGACCCTGAACACCCTCCCCATCTGGGGCATGGGAAACTTTCGGGGGTACGGCTTTCAGGATAAGACCTTCGATTTCGCCCGCCCCAGCTTCAGATATGCCGAGGTTCCCATCGAGGTCGAGGATAGCCGCAACTATTTTACCACCCCCCAAGGTGAGACCCTGCACATCCACCGCCGGCCCGATCTGGAACGCAAGTGGCTGGAATCCCTGAGCGCCCATGGCCTGACCAAGGTGCCGCCGCAGATGCTGTACACCGATCGCAAGTCCCCGGCGCCGATCTATGGGTTGGAAAACGAAGGGCAGTGGCCCCCCTTCATGACCGAGTCGGTGCCGCAACTGCGCGCCGCCGGTTGGGAAGTCATGATCCCCTCCGGTTTCCGTCATCACATCCTGGAGGTGAGCGCCTGGGAAGCGGACATCAGCGAGGGGGAAGACGGCTGGTTCTCCCTCGACATGGGGATCATCGTCGAGGGGGTGCGTATCCCCCTGGCCCCATTGCTGTTCGATCTGTTTCGCCGCGAGCCGCGCTGGCTGGACCCGATCCATTACCAAGAGGCCGCTGCCGAGGAAGCGGTGTTCCTCACGAACACCGATGGGACACGCATCCGCATCCCGGCCGAGCGCATCCTGCCCATCGCCCGCACCCTGATCGATCTCTTCGATGCCAGACCGGAAGGGGCGCTACGTCTCTCCAGGTTCGATGCCCCGCGTCTGGCCGATCTGGGCGAGGCGGCGGGCTGGCGCCATTCCGGGCTGGAGGCGGTCAAACGCTTTACCGAACAACTGCGACAGGCCCAGGGGGTGCAGCCGGTAGATCCGCCCCAGGGTCTGGGTCTGACGCTGCGACCCTATCAGCTCGAAGGCCTGTCCTGGCTGCAATACCTGCGGCGGGAAGGTCTCGCCGGTATCCTGGCGGACGACATGGGCCTGGGCAAGACGGCCCAGACCCTGGCCCATCTGCTGCTGGAGAAGGAGGCCGGGCGACTCGATCGACCGGCCCTGGTCGTGCTCCCCACCTCGCTGCTCTTCAACTGGAAGCAGGAGGCGGCCCGCTTCGCCCCGGATCTACGGGTGCTTTCTCTCCACGGTCCCCAGCGCGCCCAGTTATTTCCCCGTATCCCCGAGCAGGATCTGGTGATGACCACCTATCCCCTGCTGTGGCGGGATGAAGAGGTGCTCTGCGACCATAAATATCGACTACTAATCTTGGATGAGGCGCAAAATGTGAAAAACGCCGCCAGCCGGGCCGCCCAGGTGGTGCGCAAGCTGGAAGCCGATCAGCGGTTCTGTCTTACCGGCACCCCGCTGGAGAATCATCTGGGGGAACTCTGGGCGCAGTTCGACTTTCTTTTGCCGGGGTTTCTCGGCGATTCCCGGGATTTCAGCCGCCGCTACCGCACCCCGATCGAAAAGCAGGGTGATCTCCCACGGCGGGAACTCCTGGCCCGCCGCGTCAAGCCCTTCATCCTGCGCCGAAAAAAGGAAGAGGTAGCCAAGGAACTGCCGGAAAAGAACCTCATCATCCGCCGTGTCGAACTTGAAGGCGGTCAGCGCGATCTCTACGAGGCGGTGCGTAGCGCCATGGACGAGCGGGTACGCCAAGCCATCGCCAGCCGTGGCTTCGCCCGCAGTCAGATTGTTTTTCTCGACGCCCTGCTCAAGCTGCGCCAGGTCTGTTGCGATCCACGTCTGGTCAAGGTGACCGGCGCCAGAGCGGTTCGCGAACGGGCCAAGCTGGAGTTACTGATGGAGATGCTGCCGGAGCTGATCGATGAGGGACACCAAGTGCTGGTGTTTTCCCAGTTCACCAGCATGCTCGACCTCATCGCCCTGGAATTGAACCGCCACAAGCTCGGCTTCGTCACCCTCACCGGCGACACCCAGGATCGCGAGACCCCCATCCGCCGCTTCCAGAGCGCCGAGGTGCCGATTTTCCTCATCAGTCTCAAGGCCGGTGGGGTGGGACTCAATCTGACGGCGGCGGACACCGTCATCCACTTCGATCCCTGGTGGAACCCGGCGGTGGAAAATCAGGCCACCGACCGCGCCCACCGCATCGGTCAGACCAAGCCGGTGTTCGTCTACAAATTGGTGGTGGCCGACAGCATCGAGGAAAAAATTCTCGCCCTGCAGGAAAAAAAGGCCGATCTGGCCGCCGGCGTCCTCTCCGAAGATGCTGCGGTAATCGCCAAGTTCGACGAGTCCGACCTCACCGCCTTACTGGCGCCCCTCCCGCCGGTGGGAAAAGGCTGAGCATCAGGAGACCGCCCGAACCAGCAGCTCCTGGCCCTACCCAGCGGGTACGGCCACTGGTGGTGGAATACGCCGCTCCCTGAACGAAATCACATCGATCCAGAGGGCTGGGGCCAAGCAGGGGCACACTTGACCTGAGACTAGGCACCGCAGACGAGGCTCAGATCCCAGGTCGCTTCGTGATTGCGCCCGGCCCCGAATTGGCCGAAGAGAAAAGACCCAATAGGAAGGAGCATTCGCGCTCAAAAGGTTTCGGGCCTTGGCGGAAAACGGCCATTTTTGTTCTTATTAAGAGAACAATAAGTCACATAGAATAGCTTTTGTTCCCTACAGGAGAACGGAAAACCGGACCATGGAACCCTGGCCCGGAAGCGCCGGTCGTGCTCGTGCCCACTACCCAGAATTGGGCCTGTTCTTTATTTGCAGGACAGCTTGTCCAGCGCTCTCTTTATCTGGTCACGCCTCGGCGGAGGAAAATGATCCGCAATTCATCTCACCGATCGAAGCGGTCCTCACTTCAGTACCCAGCCTCAGCCCAAGTTGGACATCGGCACGCCCGGAGTTCACGGCCAACTCGACCAGACCACAGGAATTGGCATACCAGAACCCTGAGCCTGGGGGTACGGAGGAGAAGGTTTCGGCATAAGCCAGGGAGAAGTTCCCAATGGTGATGATGGCTGCTGGAGAGAGCCTGGTAGCCCAGAGACCCGTCATGGCATTGCCGTAGTGATCGATATAAATCACCTCTGGGAGCTCATCCGGCCAGTCGGCACCGACCATTTCATCCCATCCCATAGCCTGGCTTGCCGGCCACTCCCCCGCGAGAATAGCGGCCGCCAGGGGAGCAAACAGATCCCTGCCATGAAAGCTCGTCGATAATCGCTCCGGCCGCCAGAGAATCCTATGCACCCGGGCCGGGGCAAAACGTCTGACCGCGAGGGCCATAAGACCATTGTCCGGCCCCAGTAAGACGAAACCTCCCGTCTCCACCAGCAAAGCTGCACGATCACTCCCAACACCGGGATCTACTACGGCCAGGATGATTGATCTCGTCGGTAAATAAGGGAGTAATGCCGCCAAAAGATAGGCGCTCTGCCGTGGCGCACAGACAGGTGCGTTATTGAGAAGATCGACGAGTTGGGCACGAGGTACCCGGGCTCTGATCAGGGCCTCAATCTGCCCGAGATAGGGCCCTTGCGCCCCAAAATCCGTAAAGGTCAAGACCAGGCCGGAAAGCGGAGGAAATACATCCTGCATCAGGCGCAATAACCAAAACCGGGCTTACGCCCGGTCTCTTGATATCTAACCAGCTTTTCCGGCAGATACAATGGGCAAGGGGCGATCAACCAACTCCACATAGGCCATCGGAGCCGCATCTCCCGCTCGGAAACCGCATTTGAGAATACGTAAATAGCCTCCCGGGCGTTCCTTATATCTGGGCCCGAGTTCCTGAAATAGCTTTCCCACTGCCGCCTTATCTCTCAACCTGGCAAAAGCCAAACGACGATTGGCCACACTGTCAATCTTGGCCATTGTGATCAAAGGTTCAGCGACCCGTCGAAGCTCTTTTGCTTTCGGCAAAGTGGTCGTGATCAGTTCGTGTTCAAAAAGAGAGGTGGCCATATTACGGAACATGGCCGATCTATGGCTGGAATTGCGATTCAGTTGTCGCCCTGATTCACGATGACGCATGGATGATTATCCTTCTTACCAAAAGCAAAATTCGGCCAACCACAGCAGGGGAGAGACCCCTATTTGCGCCCGACCTCAGCCCCCTCGGGCGGCCAGTTTTCAAGCCGCATCCCGAGCGAAAGGCCGCGAGTAGCCAGGACGTCTTTGATCTCGGTAAGAGATTTCTTACCCAAATTCGGTGTTTTCAGCAATTCAACCTCGGTACGTTGGATCAGATCCCCGATCAGAAAGATGTTTTCCGCCTTCAGGCAGTTGGCCGAGCGTACCGTCAACTCAAGATCATCAACTGGGCGTAGCAGTATTGGATCCCACTTTTGATGTTCAGCCTTGGGGATCTCCGGGCTTTTCACCCCTTTCAAGTCGGCAAATACAGCCAATTGCTCGCTCAGAATAGCGGCAGCACGGCGTATGGCCTCTTCAGGATCTATCGTGCCATCGGTCTCCAGTTCCATCACCAATCGATCAAGATCGGTCCTTTGTTCTACCCGGGCCGCCTCTACGGCATAAGAAACCCGCTTAATCGGAGTAAAACTCGCATCAAGCTGTAAACGTCCAATGGGACAGTTCTCCGCCCCCTCGTCCTCACGAACGCTGGACGGCACGTAACCTCGCCCACGGGAAACATACAAGGTCATGTTCAGTTCGCCGGACTTAGTCAGATTGGCAATCACAAAATCAGGATTCACAATCTCAACATCGTGATCGACAGCGATATCCCTCGCCAGAACCGGCCCCGGACCCTTCTTTTTCATGGTCAATATGGCCGTATCCCTGGTATGCATGCGGATAGCCAGCTCTTTGAGGTTCAAAAGGATCTCAAGTACATCCTCTTGAACACCTTCTATCGTAGTGTATTCGTGCAGAACGCCTTGGATCTCCACCTCGGATACCGCACAACCAGGCATGGATGACAAGAGAATTCGCCGTAAAGCATTCCCCAGGGTATGCCCAAACCCACGCTCTAGGGGCTCCAGCGAGATCCGCGCCTGTCGCTCTTTGATCGTCTCAACCTTGACTTCGCGAGGTTTGAGAAACTCGGTTACCGACCCCATGATGATCAACCCCGTCCTTCTGACTGTTACTTCGAGTACAACTCGACAATCAGCTGCTCATTGATATCTGATGCAAGATCTGAGCGCTCAGGAATACGCTTGAACACGCCCCGCATGGCTTTACTATCCACATCGACCCAATCGGGCAGCCCATATTGCTCCGCCAAAGCCAGCGCGTTTTGTACCCGCGCCTGCTTTTGGGCTTTGCCGCGGACTTGTACAACATCATCAGGGCCGACCAAGTAAGAAGCTATATTGGTGACGCGGCCATTAACTTCTATCGCCCGGTGACCTACTAGCTGTCTCGCCTCAGCCCGGGTAGCTCCGAATCCCATGCGATACACCACGTTATCCAGTCTTCGTTCAAGCATTTGCAGCAAATTCTCGCCGGTCGCTCCCTTGGCCCTAGACGCCTTGTCATAGTAGTTGCGAAATTGCCTTTCCAACACTCCGTAAATTCGGCGCACTTTCTGCTTTTCCCTTAGCTGCAAGGCATAATCCGACATACGACGACGACGGTCACCCATCTGCCCTGGCTGCTTCTCCAAATTACATTTGGATTCCAGGGATCGAAGCCGGCTCTTGAGGAAGAGATCAGTCGCCTCACGGCGCGCTAGCTTACAAGTAGGGCCAAGGTATCTTGCCATATATGGATAACCTCCCTTTACACGCGGCGTTTTTTGGGTGGACGACACCCGTTATGGGGAATAGGCGTGACGTCACAAATACTTGTGATCTTGAAGCCCGCATTATGCAAGGCGCGCACGGCCGACTCACGCCCCGGACCAGGCCCTTTCACATTGACATCCATATTTTTTACTCCGAATTCCTTAACTGCCGTGCCCACACGGTCAGCCGCCACTTGGGCAGCGAAGGGGGTGCTCTTACGTGACCCGCGAAATCCCGAGCCGCCGGCGGTAGCCCAAGCCAACGCATTCCCCTGGCGATCAGTGATAGTAATGATCGTATTATTGAATGAAGCGTGGATATGCGCCACCGCATCACTGACCTGCTTCTTGATTTTTTTGCGAACCCTAGTTGTCGCTTTTGCTGTAGGCTTTGCCATGGGTCTACCTGTAAAACATCTTGTTGGCTTTTACTCTACTCACAATCATCATTTCTTGATCGGCCGCCGTGGCCCCTTTCGGGTGCGGGCATTGGTCCGAGTTCGCTGACCACGGACAGGCAAACCACGTCGGTGTCGGATGCCACGATAGCAGCCAAGATCCATAAGACGCTTGATATTCATCGATATCTCACGCCGTAAATCACCTTCCACCGCATACTTGCCCACTTCGGCACGAAGCAGATCAATCTGTTCTTCAGTCAACTCTTGGATCTTTTTTGTTGGCGAGATCCCGGTAGCTGCGCATATCTCCGCAGCACGGGCGCGCCCAACTCCATAGATGGACGTCAGAGCGATTACAGTATGTTTGCGATCCGGAATATTAACTCCTGCGATACGCGCCATTGATTGCGTTCTCCCGAGATAAAGTACCCTACCGCGCGAAGCGCGCCAGTTTATTTCACTAGCAGAATCTTTTCAATTAAAAGACTAACTAACCCTGTCGCTGCTTGTGAGTACGATCCTTACACACGATTCGCAAAATTCCATTTCTCCGAATAATCTTGCAATTACGGCATATTTTCTTGACCGAAGCCCTAACTTTCATCTCGCATTGCTCCAAAAACTTTCGTGCAGCCGTCGCCTAGAAAAAGAATACAGTAGGCTAGCGCAACATGCCGCTACCCGGCCCCTTCAAATTAGCCTTCCGCATCAGACCTTCGTATTGATGAGACATGAGGTGGGCCTGAACCTGCGCCATAAAGTCCATCACCACAACGACAATGATGAGCAAAGACGTGCCGCCAAAGTAGAAAGGAACATTCCATCCCACAATTAGAAACTCCGGCAGTAGGCAGACGCCAGTGATGTAGATCGCCCCAGCAAGGGTCAGCCTAGACATTACACCATCGATAAACTTTGCCGTCTGCTCACCAGGACGAATCCCAGGAATGAATGCCCCTGAGCGTTTCAAATTTTCCGCCGTCTCCTTGGAATTGAATACTATGGCAGTATAAAAAAAAGCAAAAAATATGATCGCCACCGCGTAGAGAATCACATAAACCGGCTCGCCAGGCGCAATCTTACCCACTATATCCTGCAGCCAAGTCATACTACCACCCGTTGTTCCAAGCCACTGCGCAATGGTGGTAGGAAAAAGAATGATACTCGACGCAAAAATTGGTGGTATCACCCCAGCCATATTGAGCTTGAGCGGCAGATGAGTACTTTGTGCAGCGAACATTCTCCTTCCTTGCTGGCGACGGGCATAATTCACCGTGATTCTACGCTGTCCACGTTCTACAAAAATCACAAAACCGGTAATGCCTACCGCTACGACGAAAAGGCTCAACACCGTCATGGGATTCATTTCGCCGGTACGCACCAGCTCCAAGGTACGGCCTATGGCGGATGGCAACCCGGCGACAATACCCGAAAAAATAATCATAGATATGCCATTCCCAATACCGCGCTCAGTGATCTGCTCGCCAAGCCACATCAAGAACATGGTTCCTGTAACCAAAGAAACTGCCGCGGTAACGACAAACCCTATACCGGTATGACTAACAACGGATTGCCCCGCCACAGATTGCCCTTGGAGAGCAATAGATATACCAATGGCTTGGAAGGTGGCCAGCACCACTGTGCCATAACGTGTATATTGGGTAATCTTGCGCCTACCGGATTCACCTTCCTTGCGCAGTTGCTCAAGTTTAGGGAAAACGGAAGTCATCAACTGCATGATGATAGAAGCCGAAATATACGGCATGATCCCAAGTGCGAAGAGACTTGCCCGTTCCAAGGCGCCACCAGAAAACATGTTAAACATGTCCAGGATAGTTCCTTGCTGCCGATCAAAAAGAGCCGCTATGGCAACAGGGTTCACCCCGGGCACCGGTACAAAGGTGCCAACACGGTATACCAACAAGGCTCCCAACAAAAATAGCAGGCGCTGACGCAATTCCGTCAGCCGCCCCATACCTCCTAACGCAGCAGACAAAGAGGATCCTGAGACGGACATCTATTCTTCAATCTTTCCGCCAAGCGATTCTATAGCTATCCGAGCCCCTTTAGTAACACCAACTCCCCGTATTACCACAGCTTTGTCAAGCGTCCCTGAGGCGATGATCTTCACCCTACTGATCGACGAACCAATCAAACCAGCTGCCCTCAAAGTAAGCATATCAATAAGTTCTCCATTAACCTTGACAAGCTCATGCAAACGGATCTCTGCCACATACCTTCCTACCCTAGAAGTAAAACCAACCTTAGGCAGCCTTCGTTGCAGCGGCATCTGCCCTCCCTCAAATCCTACCTTATGATAGCCACCCGCCCTCGAGGTTTGCCCCTTATGCCCACGCCCAGCGGTCTTGCCATAACCGCTTCCAATACCCCGACCTACCCTTTTTCGTCCGGGCCGAGAGCCCGCTGAAGGATGCAGTTCATTCAAATACATCATCAGATCGCCTCCACTTTCAACAAGTATGAGACTCGATTGACCATGCCACGAGTGCTTGGGGTATCCTCTACGAGAACAGACTGATGCATCTTCCTCAACCCAAGACCACGAACACAGGCTTTATGCCTCTCCAGCCTGCCGTGGGCACTTTTCACTAAAGTTATCCGCATCATTCTTTTCTCAGCCATAACTCACCCCAAAATTTCCTGAATGCTTTTGCCACGCTTGGCGGCTACATATTCTGCATTGCGCATCTCGGACAAACCTCTAATGGTTGCCCGAACGACATTGATAGGGTTCGTCGATCCTATGCATTTGGCCAGCACATTATGCACACCGATAACCTCAAAAACAGCTCGCATCGCTCCGCCAGCAATAATTCCTGTGCCTTCCGAAGCAGGTTGCATAAATACCTTTGCGCTACCATGAGTTGCAGTAACAGGATATTGCAGCGTATCTCCCTTGAGGTTGACAGACACCATGCTTTTACGCGCGCTCTCCATAGCCTTCTGAATCGCCAAAGGAACTTCCCGGGCCTTACCACGACCCAACCCCACACGACCGTTCCCGTCGCCGACTACCGTGAGCGCAGCAAAGCCGAACTGCCGACCACCTTTAACCACTTTGGCTACACGGTTCACCGCAATCAATTTCTCAAGGAGTTCCTCGCCTTCCAATTTGGGATTGAACGTCGACATATTTCCGCCTCAAAACTCCAAGCCGTTCTCGCGCGCCGCATCGGCCAGCGCCCTTATTCGCCCATGATACTTAAAACCGGATCTATCAAAGGCAACCTGCTTGATACCTGCGGCCAACGCCCGCTCAGCCACCTTGCGACCGACCAAAAGCGCGGCCTTGATATTTCCAGTTCCCCCTTCCAACTCATTTTTAATTGGTTGCTCCAAGGTGGAAGCGGAAGCCAGCACCTGATCGCCGGCAGGAGAAATAATCTGGGCATATATGTGCTTGGGAGTCCGATGTACCGCTAGCCGATACACCCCTAACTCCCGTATTTTGGCTCGGGTTCGTGCTGCCCGGCGCAAACGTGTAATCTTTTTGTCCATCTCCCAGCCTTATTTCTTCTTTTTCTTCGTTTCTTTACGAAGAATTGCCTCACCTGAATAACGAATACCTTTGCCTTTGTAAGGCTCTGGTGGACGAAAAGCTCGAATAACCGCCGCCACTTGCCCGACATGCTGCTTATCATGACCAGCTACTATTATCTCAGTCGGCGATGGAGTAGTGATATCTATCCCTTCTGGTACAGGAAAATCGATAGGATGAGAATATCCTAAGCTGAGATTCAGTTTACGACCTTGCGCCTGAGCCCGATAACCCACACCAACCAATTCAAGCTTGCGCTGAAATCCCGTGTTTGCTCCGATAAGGGCATTATTCAAAATAGCACGAGCTGTCCCAGCCATCATCCAAGCATCAGGCTCACTATCTTCTTTCGGCGCGACCCGTAACATATGATCACCCAAAGAGGCCGATACCTTAGGATGGAGCTCCACGAGATTACTACCCTTTGGCCCTTTGATTGTCACCAAGCGTCCATCGATGTTGACATCAACTCCCTTGGGTAAAGATATAGCGCTTTTTGCTACACGAGACATAATATCCTCCTGTCATGCCACAAAAGCGACGATCTCGCCACCCTGACCGGCAGCTCGGGCAGCCTTGCCCGTCATAATCCCTTTAGATGTCGAGACAATAGTAATTCCAAGCCCACCGCGTACAACCGGCATCTCCTCTTTACCTCTATATACCCTTCTCGAAGGGCGGCTGACGCGTTGGATGGTCTCTATTACCGCTTTGCCTTGAAAGTATTTGAGTTCTATAACCAAAGTCGGCTTTTGAACAATCTCTTCATCTACAGAGCAACCCTTGATATAGCCTTCGTTTTTAAGGACTTCAGCTATAGCAAGCTTCAGCTTAGAAGCAGGCAACTGCACCTTCATCTTTCGAGAAGATTGTGCATTGCGTATACTAGTAAACATGTCTGCAATGGGGTCGGCCATACTCATAACTTAATGCTCCCCTGGGATGGGCCCGCCTGCATCAGCACGATACCCTGAATTGTACCTGCTAAAACAACTCACCAGCTTGCCTTAACAAGCCCGGGTACGAAACCCTGCATCATTGCTTCCCGCAGTTTGTTGCGCGACAATCCGAACTTCCGAAAAAACCCATGCGGACGCCCGCTGATATTACACCGATTGCGCATGCGCGATGGACTCGAATCTCGCGGGAGTTTTTGCAACTTCATTTGAGCCTCAAAGCGCCGATCATAATCAGTCGTAGAATCAGCAATCACAGCTTTCAGCGCTTCACGCCTCGCCCGATATTTAACAACCAACTCCTTTCGCTTCACGTCCCTGGCAATCATGCTCTTCTTAGCCATGCTGTTTCCTCAATTTCTAAACGGGAAGCGAAACGCTTCCAGCAACGCACGCCCTTCTTCATCAGTCCTCGCGGTTGTAGTGATTGTTATATCCATACCCCGCAAAGCGTCGACTTTATCGTAGTCAATCTCGGGAAATATAATCTGCTCCTTGACGCCCATACTGTAATTTCCACGACGATCAAAGGCACGCGGATTCAAGCCACGAAAGTCCCGAATACGCGGGATCGCGACATTAATGAGGCGATCGAGAAACTCATACATGCGCTCTCGCCGCAAGGTTACTTTACAACCGATCGGCCAGCCTTCACGGATTTTAAAGGTCGCCACAGATTTCCTAGCATGGGTCACAACCGGCTGCTGCCCAGCAATGGCTCGCATATCCTTAACGGCATGCTCGAGTATTTTCTTATCCCCGACAGCCTCACCAACGCCCATATTAAGGGTTATCTTGGTTATTTTCGGAACCTGCATGACGCTCGCATAGCTAAAACGCTGCTGCAGCTGCCTGACGACATTTTCCCGATAATGCTTTTGCAATCTCGCCATCACTGCCCCGCCTTTAGATATCTACCACTTCCCCGTTAGACCGAAAGACTCGGACCTTACGTCCATCCTCAAGAAACTTAAATCCAACTCGATCTGCTGAACCTTTAGCTGGGTTATAGAGCCCCAAATTTGAGACATGCAACGGCATTTCCTTGTCTTGTATCCCCCCAGGTTGCCCATGCTGAGGATTTGGCTTGGCATGGCGCTTCACCATATTAACATTTTCCACAATAACGTGATCACTATCCAAAACCCGCACAACGGAACCCCGCTTCCCCTTATCTTTTCCAGCCAAAACGACAACTTCGTCCCCTTTTCTGATCTTTTTCATAAGGTGATACCCTCAAAGTACTTCTGGCGCGAGCGAAATAATTTTCATAAACCGCTCACTACGCAACTCGCGCGTAACAGGCCCGAAGATGCGCGTTCCAATAGGTTGCAACTGATTATTAAGGAGAACGGCCGCGTTACCATCGAACCTAATCAAGGAACCATCCGGACGACGGATCCCCTTACGCGTTCTCACAACGACGGCATTATAAACATCTCCCTTTTTTACTTTGCCTCGCGGGATTGCATCCTTCACCGTGACCTTGATGATATCACCCACACTCGCATAACGGCGACGCGAACCACCTAGCACCTTGATGCACATGACCTGCTTGGCACCGCTATTATCCGCCACGCCAAGGTTTGTCTGCATTTGTATCATGGTTGTACCCTAGACCCTCTTTTGGGTCGCTCTTCCAAATGGAAGACTTCTAAAGTCGATTCACGAAGATCTTTCAATAATCTTTACCAAACGCCAAGTTTTTGTTTTCGACAGCGGCCGACTCTGCTCAACCATGACGACATCACCCACATCGCACTGATTTTGCTCATCATGGGCATGCACCTTGGTAGAGCGCCGAACATACTTACCATATAACGGATGCGCCACCCGCCTCTCGACGAGAACCGTTATGGTTTTGTCCATCGCATTACTTATCACTCGACCCGTCAACGGCCGATTATAATTTTCTTGCTCAGTCATGCTAACTATCCTGCTTTCTTCTCGTTCAGCAATGTTTTGATCCGTGCCACATCCTTCCTCGCTGATCTCATCTGCGATGGCCTTGTCAGTTGACCCGTTCCTTTTTGCATCCGTAGATTAAAGTGCTCTCGCAGCAACCCTAATAAAATATCGTTTAGTTCTTGAGTGGTTTTTCCCCGGAGTTCGCGCACTTTCATTACAGCACCGTCCTTTTCACGAAGGTCGTGGCAATTGGTAGCTTAGCAGCCGCAAGAGCAAAAGCCTCACGAGCGACTTCTTCCGTTACACCTTCAATCTCATACAATACTCGTCCCGGCTTAATTGGAGCAACCCAGTACTCCACATTACCTTTTCCACTACCCATGCGAACTTCAAGAGGCTTTTTCGTCACCGGCTTGTCAGGAAATATGCGAATCCAAATTTTGCCGCCCCGGCGTACCCGTCTCGTAATGGTTCGACGCGCCGCCTCGATCTGTCTGGCTGTAATAAAACCACGGTCTATTGCTTTGAGACCATACTCCCCGTAACTAACCTTAGCTCCCCGAAAGGCAAGCCCCACATTGCGTCCTTTTTGCAATTTTCTGAACTTTGTGCGCTTAGGTTGCAGCATCTATCAGACCCTCTTAGCTGCGGGTTTCAGCTTTTTCTGGCTGGTTTCCTGCTCAACAACACCACCGAACACCTCGCCCTTAAATATCCATACTTTGACGCCCAGCACACCATATGTAGTTACAGCTTGCGCCAAGCCGTAATCGATATCAGCTCGCAGGGTATGCAAAGGCACACGACCTTCCCTAGACCACTCACTTCTCGCAATTTCAGCTCCATTAAGCCTACCTGCAATATTGATTTTGATCCCCTCGGCGCCCATGCGCATAGCATTTTGAACAGATCTCTTCATCGCCCGACGGAACATAACCCTCTTTTCCAGTTGCTGGGCAATACCTTCAGCTACCAACTGCGCATCTATCTCAGGTTTACGAATTTCCTCGATGCTAATATGAACGGGAACTCCCATCCTTTTGGATACTTCGACTCTAAGAGCATCGATGTCCTCACCTTTCTTGCCGATAACCAAACCCGGCCTTGCTGTATGGATAGTAATATGGGCATTCTTCGCAGGTCTGTCTATTTGAATCCGGCTAACCGAAGCATGAGACAGCCGCTTTCTCAGATACTGTCTTATCGCCAAATCGGCATTTAGCATACCGGCATAATTTTTTGAGTCGGCATACCACTTAGACCGCCAATCTTGAATAATGCCAAGGCGCATGCCTATCGGATGTACTTTCTGCCCCATATTAGTCTCTCTTACCTAACTACTTATCCGCGACAGTCAATACGATATGACTTGTACGCTTGAGAATCCGATTTCCCCGCCCCTTTGCCCGTGCCCGCGTACGCTTGGCCGTCGGCCCCTCATCCACCATAACGGCCGCCACCCGCAGTTTATCCACATCCGCACCTTCATTGTGCTCCGCATTCGCAATCGCTGACTCTAACACCATCTTCATCAAGCTAGCTACCTTCTTATTGCTGAATGATAAAAGATCAAGTGCCTTCCCAACACTCATCCCGCGTATCTGGTCGGCAACCAGACGCCCTTTCTGGGCGGATATATGCGCATATCGCATTTTTGCTATTGCTTGCATTACTTGAGGCTCCCTGGCTTATCGCTTCTTCTTCGCCTTCCTGTCGGCGGCATGCCCTTTGAACGTTCGCGTCACAGCAAACTCCCCTAGCTTGTGCCCAACCATATTTTCCGTCACTAGCACAGGGACATGCTGCTTGCCGTTATGCACCGCTATGGTCAAACCCACCATCTCAGGCAGTATCATAGATCTCCGCGACCATGTTTTAATCGGTTTCTTACTTTTCTGGTCGCGAGCAACCTCTACTTTCTTCCAGAGGTGGTGGTCGACGAATGGACCTTTTTTAATTGAACGTGGCACTGATCGACCTCTCAATTATTTCTGGGTGCGCCGCCGCACAATCATGCGGTCAGTCCGCTTATTATTCCGAGTCTTATATCCCTTAGTAGGCACTCCCCATGGGCTAACTGGATGCTTACCAAAATTCCTACCCTCACCTCCACCATGGGGATGATCTACTGGGTTCATGGCTGTCCCGCGGACTGTAGGTCGAATACCCCGCCAACGTTTTGCTCCCGCCTTGCCGAAGGAAAGCAGATTATGTTCAGAGTTACCCACCTCACCAATAACAGCCCTGCAATCAGCCAGAACCTTTCGCATTTCGCCAGAACGTAACCGCAAAGTTGTGTAGTTCCCTTCGCGAGCTATCAGCTGAGCTGAACCACCTGCCGCCCGCGCGATTTGCGCACCTTTGCCAGGCCGCATCTCTATACAATGCACTGTTGTCCCTATTGGAATATTCCTCAAAGGTAAACAATTACCAACGGCGATGGGGGCATCTGTTCCGGCCAAGATGGTGTCATTTGCCTTCAACCCAAGCGGAGCGATAATATAGGCTCGTTCACCATCAGCATAACAAACAAGAGCAACGTGGGCGGTGCGGTTAGGATCATACTCAAGCCGCTCAACGACGGCTGGCACCCCAACTTTGCTACGGCGAAAGTCAATAAGTCGGTATCTCTGCTTGTGCCCACCACCTTGGTGTCGAGTCGCCACACGGCCTGCGTTGTTCCGCCCACCGCTACCGGCTTTTCCTCGCAATAAGGGCTTGTGGGGCTCGCCTTTATGAAGATGGGGGTTTACCACCTTGATGAGAAACCGCCGCCCCGGCGAAGTGGGTTTTGTCTTAACTATTGGCATCTTTGAGTTCCCGGCCCAATCTAGTCAATCCGAACACTCTCTCAGGCACCAGTCCCGAGCTGAATCTCATGCCCAGGTTTCAGCTTCACATAAGCTTTCTTCCAGTCCGCACGCTTGCCCAGCTTGCGTCCAAAGCGCTTAATCTTTCCTTTCACATTTACCACCTGGACGCTTTCGACCTCAACCTTGAAAAGATCAGCAACGGCTTTACCAATCTCCAACTTATTGGCATCCTTCATTACTTCGAACACATACCGTCGCTGGCGATCAGCTGCTTGGGTGCTTTTTTCCGACATAATCGGACTTACAAGCACCTTTAATAATCTCTCAGCACTCATCCCAAATAACCCTCAAGATGCTTAACCGACGCCGAAGTTAACAACACCTTCTCAAACCCGATCAAGCTCACGGGGTCGACCTGATCCGCATCTCGGACATCCACTCCATAGAGATTCCTCGCGGCTAAACGAAGATTTTCATCGGAAACATCGGTAATAATCAAAACATCCTTCAATCCCATGACATCAAGCTTGCTAATTAGCTCCTTGGTCTTTGGTCGTGCAATCTGAAATTCATCAACCACCACCAAGCGGTCCTGGCGCACCAATTCGGACAATATCGAACGAAGCGCACCTCGATACATTTTCCGATTTACCTTTTGGGAAAAATCACGCGGATGCGCAGGGAAAGTAACCCCCCCACCCCGCCATAGAGGGCTTCGACTCGTACCCGCTCGTGCCCTGCCCGTTCCTTTTTGACGCCACGGCTTAGAACCTCCGCCACTCACGGACGCTCGATTTTTCTGCTGTTTTGTCCCAGCACGAGCCCCAGCCATATAGGCTGTAACGACCTGGTGTACCAATGACTCGTTATATTTAGCTCCAAACACATGTTCGGAAACCATCACTCTGGCTGCTTCGACACCAACTGCTGCTTGTATCCTGAGGTCCATGAGCCTCATCCTTCTCTCAATTTTTTGACTGCCGGCCTTACCACAAGATTGCCACCTCTGGCACCTGGGACACAGCCTTTTACCAAGAGGAGATTGCGCGCCTCGTCTATCCGCACAATCTTCAGGTTCATTGCCACTCTGTTAACGTTACCCATCTGTCCCGCCATGCGCTTACCTTTAAACACACGAGCAGGAGATTGATTTTGTCCGATAGATCCAGGGGCACGATGGGATACTGAGTTACCATGTGTTGCATCCTGGGTGCTAAAGTTATGTCTTTTTACACCCCCAGCAAAACCTTTACCCTGAGCCCTGCCGCACACATCAACATACTGACCGACACTGAACATGCCAAGAGCCAATTCCTGGCCTATCCGAAGGAACTCACCATCGCGAAGACGAAACTCCCAAAAACCGCGTCCGGGTTCCACACCCGCCTTGGCCAGATGACCGGCAACAGGCTTAGTTACCCGAGAGGCCCGCCGGGAACCAGTCGTGACCTGAACCGCTCGATATCCATCGGTGACTATTTCTTTTACCTGAGTCACACGGTTAGATTCAATCTCGATAACGGTAACCGGTATTGATTCTCCATCCGATGTGAAAATCCTCGTCATTCCAGCTTTTTTGCCTACCATTCCGATATCCATGATCTCAACCTCAGTTGAGCCTGATTTGTACATCGACACCAGCGGCAAGATCCAACTTCATAAGGGCATCAACTGTCTTATCCGTAGGATCTACGATATCCATCAAGCGCTTGTGGGTTCTTAACTCATACTGATCGCGAGCATCCTTGTTGACGTGTGGAGATGTCAGTACGTTAAAGCGTTCGGTTTTACCTGGCAAAGGTATCGGTCCCCGCACTTGTGCTCCCGTGCGCTTGGCCGTTTCGACGATTTCTCGGGCAGACTGATCGATCAACCGATGATCGAAGGCTTTCAAACGTATACGGATTCTTTGACTTGCCATGACTGATTACTCGATCACCTTTGAGACGACGCCGGCCCCGACGGTGCGGCCACCCTCACGAATCGCAAAACGTAACCCCTCCTCCATCGCAATCGGCGCAATCAACTTCACCGTCATCCGCACATTGTCCCCAGGCATCACCATCTCTACCCCCTCGGGCAAGTCCACCGATCCCGTCACATCCGTCGTCCGAAAGTAAAACTGCGGGCGATACCCATTGAAAAAGGGCG
>WBZP01001675.1_pt1 | contig 26738 bp, 26 predicted proteins | sample 5204301 | NCBI WGS metagenome assembly WBZP01 (sample SAMN12412401, study PRJNA552823) | activated sludge metagenome | isolation source: activated sludge from nitrification reactor of wastewater treatment plant... | place: USA: Pennsylvania | collected 2017 | reverse complement strand
CCAGGCCAGCGGCGACGACATTCTTTGCCACCCAACGCATCGCATAGGCCGCGGAGCGGTCGACCTTGGAGGGGTCCTTGCCGGAGAACGCGCCACCACCGTGGCGAGCCATGCCGCCATAAGTGTCGACGATGATCTTGCGGCCAGTCAGGCCAGCATCACCCATCGGCCCGCCCACGACGAAGACGCCAGTTGGGTTGACCAGGAGACGGTAGCCCTCGGAGGAAATCTCGAAGGTCGCGAGCACAGGGTCAATCACATGGGTCTTGATGTCCGCAGCCAGCTGCTCCTGGCTGATCTCCTCAGCATGTTGCGTCGAGAGCACCACGGTGTCGACCCGCACTGGGTTGTCGGCCTCGTCGTACTCGATGGTGACCTGAGTCTTGCCGTCCGGGCGCAGATAGGCCAGCGTGCCATCCTTGCGGACTGCGGTCAGACGCTCAGAAAGTCGGTGGGCAATCGTGATCGGCAAGGGCATGAGCTCGGGTGTGTCAGAGCAGGCATAGCCAAACATCAAACCTTGGTCGCCAGCGCCCTGCTTCTCCTTGGCATCAACCGATCCAGTCCGGCTCTCCAGCGCAGTGTCGACACCTTGGGCGATGTCTGGAGACTGCTGCCCGAGAGCAATCTGCACACCACAGGAATTGCCGTCAAAGCCCTTGACGGATGAGTCATAACCGATCTCAAGGATCTTGGCTCTGACCAGTTGGGCAATCGGGGCATAGGTCTGAGTCGTGACTTCGCCAGCTACGACCACAAGCCCCGTGGTCAGGAGGGTCTCGCAGGCAACGCGGCTATTTGGGTCGTCGGCAAGCAAGGCATCCAAGATGGTGTCGCTGATCGCATCAGCGATCTTGTCGGGGTGCCCCTCGGTTACGGACTCGGAGGTAAACAGACGTCCCGTCACTTCATTTCTCCTGCTTCATCGGATCACACGGTCTTTTTGGATCGCGCAGTGGCTCACTGCGAGCCACCCGAAGACTAACGGAGCAACGGTGGCTCAGGTAACGCAGTCTCTATCGCTGGGACTGAGCAATGATCTTGCTGACTCGATCCCAGATCACATTTGCAACAGCCGCCTTGGGCCCTCTGGAGATTGGCTCCGCCTCAACATCTGGCGCCAAGAGCACAGCCTCGTTGTCATCCTCACCGAAGACTTGGCCGCCGCTGACGTTGTTGAGCACCAATAGATCGCAGCCCTTGCGAGCCAGTTTTGCCAAGGCGTGGTCATAAATGCTGCCGCTCTCGTCACCAGTCTCAGCTGCAAAGCCAACTACCACGAGCCCGGGATTGGGTCGGTTGTGTGAGATCCCGGCGAGGATGTCGTCATTGATGGCCAACTCGATCTGCGGTGCTGTGCCGTCTTCGCGCTTCTTGATCTTGCTCGACGTCACGCCTTGGGGTCTGAAATCGGCAGGAGCAGCCGCCATGACCAAGGCATCGGCATCCTTGCACGCCATCAGCGTCTGCTCTTGGAGTTGTGCCGTCGTTTCGACCTTGACGACTTCGACACCGGTTGGATCGGGCAGAGTCGTGTTGGCGGCGATCAAGGTCACTTCGGCACCGCGAGCACACGCCGTACGTGCCAGGGCATAACCCTGGAGCCCTGAAGACTTGTTGCCCAGGAATCTCACCGGATCAAGCGGCTCGCGGGTGCCGCCCGCAGTCACGACCACCTTCAACCCGTCGAGGTCTCGGCGGGCGTTGCCCCGGGCCAAGATGTCGCAACTGATCGCAAAGATCTCCGCCGGCTCGGGCAATCGCCCTTTGCCAGTGTCGACACCTGTCAGCCGCCCGACCGCAGGCTCGATCACATGAGCGCCACGCTCGCGCAACATGGCCACATTTGCCTGGGTTGCAGGGTGCTCCCACATCTCGGTGTGCATTGCTGGAGCGAAAACCACTGGGCACCGAGCAGTCAGCAAGGTGTTGGTCAAGAGGTCGTCGGCCAGTCCGGAAGAAGCCTTGGCCAAGAGATCCGCCGTCGCTGGGGCAACCACGACGATGTCAGCCTGCTGCCCGATCCGCACGTGGGGCACTTCGTGCACCTGAGCCCAAACGTCTGCCGCAACTTCCTTGCCGGACAGAGCGGCCCACGTGGGCGCACCGACGAACTCAAGAGCGGCCCGAGTGGGCACCACGGTCACATCGTGATCGGACTCGGTGAATCGACGAAGGAGTTCGCAGGCCTTGTAGGCGGCAATACCACCGCTGACGCCCAAGACCACCCGCGGCTTGCGTGAATCAGCTCCTGACCGCTCCACACCAGCCATTGCTGAGCCAGGCCTCAGTCGCTGACCGGGACGTCGAAGTCCGCAATCGGATCTGTGACCGGCTCTGCTGCCTCGACCTCATTGGGGTCGATGTCTTCGCAGACCAACTTGCCTTCGTTGATCTCACGAAGGGCGATAGAGAGCGGCTTCTCCTGGACATGGGTGTCAACCAGCGGGCCGACGTATTCCAACAAGCCCTCGCCGAGTTGGGAGTAGTAGGCATTGATCTGGCGGGCGCGCTTTGCGCTGTAGAGCACCAACTTGTATTTGGAGTCGGTCTTGGTCAGCAGATCATCGATCGGCGGATTGGTGACGCCTTCGGCGATCAACTGGTGGGAAGACATACTCATCAAGCCTCACATTCAGGGGGGAAAGATCTCATCAACTCTACCAACTCCTCGGCCGCTTCGGGAATTGACACGTTGACGATGGTCACGTCGAACTCATCTTCGGCGGCCAACTCCTGCTTTGCGGTGTCGAGGCGGCGCTGTTGCTCGGCAACCGTCTCGGTGCCCCGGCCGACCAGTCGGCGCACCAATTCCTCCCAGGACGGCGGCGCCAGAAAGACAAAACGGGCCTCAGGGACGGTTTGGCGCACTTGTCGAGCCCCTTGGAGGTCGATCTCAAGTAGCGCGAGCTCACCGCGCGCCAACGCCTCTTCAACGGGTTTTCGGGGGGTGCCATAACGAGCTTTGCCGTGGACCTGCGCCCACTCGAGCAAGTCCGCATCGGCAATCATCTTGTCGAAGACCTCCTCTGAAACGAAGTGATAGTGGACGCCATCAACTTCGCCAGGTCGAGGTGCCCGCGTCGTGGCCGAGACCGACACCCAGACCTCAGGGAAGTGCTGGCTCAAATGGGTTGCGACACTCCCCTTGCCTACAGCAGTGGGGCCTGCGAGCACTGTCAGCCTGGGTGTCTCAGTCAAACTCGGCCACCAGCGCCGCAGCCTGCTTGGAGCCAAGTCCTCTGACCCGGCGCGACTCCGAGATCTTGACCTTCTCCATGATCTGGCGTGCCCTGACCTTGCCGATGCCCGGCATCGCCTGGATGAGGTCCAGGACCTTCATCTTGCCGATCACTTCGTTGGCCTGCCCAGCCTCGATCACCTCACGCAATGATGCGCCCGAGTGCTTGAGTCGGTTCTTCACCTCAGCACGCTCGCGTCGGGACGCCGCAGCCTTGTCGAGGGCAGCTTGGCGTTGTTCGGGGGTGAGCGTGGGTAGGGCCACGGGGCTGCCTCAGCTTCCTGGATGTGGGGGTGAGATCAATCTAGTCACCAGTTGCCAAGGTCGCAAAGTCCTCAGCCGTACGACGAGCAGCCGCGGCTAGAGCGGCTGGATCTGGCCCTTGACCAAGGATCTCGCGAGAGCTGGAGGGCAACACCAGATCAAGTGCTCCGGCGAAGATCCGGCGTACGTCTGCCGGAGTGCCACCCTGAGCCCCCACCCCGGGGACGAGTAGTGGCCCACCGATGGCCAAGTCTTCATCGGCCTTGCTGATCGTGGCCCCAACCACGGCCCCGAATGATCCCATTGAGGACGTGCTGTGGTTGAGCGCCTTCAGCTGGCTGAGCACCTCACCGGCCACAGTGCCACTTGCCGCTTTGGCACGTTGCACTGGCGCAGCTTCAGGATTTGAGGTCAAGGCCAGGACGAACACACCATTGCCGTGCTCTCTGGCCAAGTCGATCATGGGTTGCAAAGACCCAAACCCAAGATAGGGGCTAGCCGTGATTGCGTCGACGCAAAGTGATGACCGAGGGTGCAGGTAGGCCTCCGCATAAGCTTGAGTGGTCGATCCGATGTCGCCTCGTTTCACGTCAAGGATCACCTGCGTGCCTGCTTCTCGACAGATCTCGATCACCCGCTCGAGCACCGCGATGCCCTTGGAGCCGTGCCTTTCGAAGAAGGCCGACTGCGGCTTCACTGCTGCCGCCACCGGCGCAAGTGCCTCCGCTGCGCTCAACGAGAAGCGCTCCAGGCCACTCGGATCATCGCGCAGACCCCATTGCCCCAGCAGCGACGGATGTGGATCGATGCCAACACACAGCGGACCACGCTCTTGCATGGCCAGGCTCAGTCGCTCACCGAAGGGGATCAATGCTCTGCTCCTGTCGTCAAGGCGGCATTCATCCGACTGGGCCAAGCGGGCCCTTCATAGATGAAGGCGGTATAACCCTGGATCAGGTCTGCGCCTGCGGCGATCCGGTCAAGTGCGTCATCAACAGTGGTGATGCCTCCAGCCCCGATCAAGGTCAGATTCTCTCCCACTCGATCACGCAGGATGCGCATGACCTCGGTCGCCCGAAGTCGCAACGGGGGCCCAGAGAGTCCCCCTGCTCCGGCTGCCTCGACCTGTGCTGGGGCACTGCGCAGTCCCTCACGAGTGATCGTGGTGTTGGTCGCGATGATGCCGTCAAGCGCCAAGCTCATGGCCAGATCACCGACTGCGCGGACGTCATCATCGCTGAGATCGGGAGCGATCTTCACCAGCAGCGGCACCCTGCTCTCGGTCACCTGGTCGGCCCGGCGGCGTACGGCGTGCAGCAAGGGCTCCAGCTTTTCAACCGCTTGGAGATTGCGCAGACCGGGCGTATTGGGCGAGGAGACGTTGACAACGAGATAGTCGGCATATGGCGCGAGAAAGCCCGTGCTGGACTCATAGTCGGCGATCGCCTCGTGCTCGGGCACAACCTTGGACTTGCCGATATTGATGCCCAAGGGCACCCGCGACTTGGGGCCATTGGCCTGTCTCAGTGCAAGTCGCCGAGCCACCGCTTGGGCGCCATCGTTGTTGAAACCCATCCGATTGATGATGGCTCGATCAGCCACCAGGCGTTGCAACCGCGGGCGAGGGTTCCCCGGCTGGGGTAGGCCGGTGACGGTGCCGATCTCGATGAAGCCGAACCCCAGGGCCGCAAGGGCATCGATCCCGGTGCCATTCTTGTCGAAACCCGCAGCCAGACCGAGCCTGCCCGAAAAGGGGATACCCATCTTCAAGATCGGGGCGGAGTCGACCTTGAACATTCGCTCGCTGATCGGTCTGCCCAACTTGACCGCGGCGAAGCCGAAATGGTGTGCCTGCTCGGGGTCGACTTTGCTCAGCAGATGGTCGAAGGCCGAGCGATAGGAAGAACTGATCAGACTCACGAGATCGACTTTGCCCAATCTTGCAAAGAGCACACCGAGATCTCGCCACCGCGCACGGCTTCGATGCCCTGCACTGCGGCACCAAGGCCCTGCACTGTGGTGATGCACGGGATATTGGCCAAGACCGCCGCCGTGCGGATCTCATAACCGTCGAGTCGGGGTGAGCCACCCTTCGTGGTGCCATGCGGCGTGTTGACCACCAGGTCGACCTCACCGGCGACGATCCGTCCGACGATCGTCTTCTCCCCATCGGGGCCGGGCCCCTCACTGTGTTTGCGCACCACGGTGGGTGAAACGCCATTGCGACGCAACACCTCCGCGGTGCCCTTGGTCGCCAGGATCTCAAAGCCCATGTCGGCAAGGCGCTTCACCGGGAAGATCATCGTGCGCTTGTCTCGATTGGCCATTGACACGAAGATGCTGCCCGTGGTCGGGAGCGGGCCGTAGGCCGCGGTCTGCGCCTTGGCAAAGGAAGTACCGAAAACCGCATCGAAACCCATCACCTCTCCCGTCGAACGCATCTCCGGGCCCAAGATCGCATCGACGGTCTTGCCCTCGATGGTCTTGAATCTGTTGAAGGGCATCACGGCTTCCTTGACCGCGATCGGGAAGCCTGCGGGGAGCGTGCCCCCGTCTCCAGAAGCCGGTAGGACCCCCGCGCTGCGCAACTGGGCAATCGACTCACCCAGCATCAAGCGAGCGGCAGCCTTGGCCAACGGCGTTGCGGTCGCCTTCGAGACGAAAGGCACCGTGCGGCTTGCTCGAGGATTGGCCTCCAAGACATAGAGCACGTCGGAGCCAAGGGCGAACTGGATATTGAGCAGCCCACGCACCCCAACCCCCTCGGCAATCGCATGGGTGGCCGCGCGGATCCGGTCGATCTCCTCCGCCCCCAGGGTGATCGGAGGGAGGGCACAGGAGGAGTCGCCGGAGTGGATACCGGCCTCCTCGATGTGCTCCATGACCCCACCCAGGAAGAGCTCGGTGCCATCAAAAAGTGCATCGACGTCAATCTCGACTGCATCGTCAACGAAACGATCCACCAGGACTGGGCGATCCGGGCTGATCTCGGTGGCCTGGGCGATGTAGTCGGCCAGGGCCTGATCGTCGTACACGATCTGCATGCCGCGCCCACCAAGCACATAGGACGGACGCACCAAGACCGGATAACCGATCGTTGCCGCGATCTCACGGGCCTCCTCGAATGAGATCGCCATGCCGTGCTTGGGTGCCACCAAACCTGCTTCATGGAGGACCCGTCCGAAGGCACCGCGCTCTTCAGCGAGATTGATCGCGTCCGGGGAGGTGCCGACGATCTTGACCCCTGCATCTTCAAGGCCCTTGGCCAAGCCCAACGGCGTCTGACCACCGAGCTGGCAGATCACTCCAGCCACCGGGCCCGCCTGCTGCTCGGCATGGATGATCTCCAAGACATCTTCGAGCGTCAGCGGCTCGAAATAGAGCCGGTCAGAGGTGTCATAGTCAGTCGAGACGGTCTCTGGATTGCAGTTGACCATGATCGTCTCGTAGCCAGCCTGGCTCAGCGCCAACGACGCATGCACGCAGGAATAGTCAAACTCGATGCCTTGGCCGATCCGGTTGGGGCCAGAGCCAAGGATGATCACTGCGGGCCGCTCGCGGGGCGCGACCTCGGTCTCCTCGTCGTACGACGAATAGTGGTACGGCGTGCGAGCAGCGAACTCCGCCGCGCAGGTGTCGACCGTCTTGTAGACCGGGCGCACCCCCAAAGCATGTCGGAGTCCGCGTACGACGGCCTCGTCCATGTTGCGCATCTTGCCGAGCTGGCTGTCAGAAAAGCCGTGACGCTTCGCCTTGCGTAGCAGAGCTGGGGTGAGCTCGGAGGCGCCGATGATCTCTTGAGCGATCTCGTTGATCAAAGCGAGTTGATCGACGAACCAAGGATCGATGCCGGTCGCCTCGTGGATCTCATCGGGGGTGGCTTCGGCCCGGATGGTGTCCATCACCTTGCGCAGGCGACCGTCGTGAGGGGTCTTGATCTGCTCAAGCAGATCGTGCTTGTCCAGATCGATGTGGCGGTGGGTCCAGTCGAAAGGAGCCGACTTGTGCTCGAGGCTGCGCAAGGCCTTCTGGAGGGCTTCGGTGAAATTGCGACCGATCGCCATCGCCTCACCGACCGACTTCATGTGTGTGGTCAAGGTTGGGTCTGCAGTCGGGAATTTCTCGAAGGCGAAACGCGGCACCTTGACCACGACATAGTCCAGAGTCGGCTCAAAGCTCGCGGGAGTCTCCTGGGTGATGTCATTGGGGATCTCATCGAGGGTGTAACCGATGGCCACCTTCGCCGCGATCTTGGCGATCGGGAACCCGGTCGCCTTGGAGGCCAAGGCACTGCTTCGGGACACGCGTGGGTTCATCTCGATGACCACCACCCGACCATCTTGTGGGTTGACCGCGAACTGAATATTGCAACCACCGGTGTCTACGCCGACTTCACGAATGATCCCGATCGAGAGATCGCGCAGGTATTGGTATTCGCGATCAGTGAGGGTCATGGCAGGCGCGACCGTGATCGAGTCACCAGTGTGCACACCCATTGGATCGAGATTTTCGATCGAGCACACGATCACGACATTGTCTGCCTGATCGCGCATCACCTCGAGCTCATATTCCTTCCAGCCAAGGATGGACTCCTCAAGGAGCACCTCGGTGGTGGGGCTGGCCTGCAATCCCGACCCCGCGATCCGACGCAAGTCACCCTCATTGAAGGCCATCCCCGAGCCGGAGCCACCCATGGTGAAGGAAGGGCGCACCACTACGGGATAACCCAATTCATCGGCTCCCGCCATCGCGCGTTCAAGAGCAACCCGCTCCAGCTCCGCCTTCGTGGTGCCTGTGGGAGCATCGGCGGCATTGCAGATCACGCTGCGGGCCACCTCTCCCCCAAGGTCTTCGACGATCTTCTTGAAGGACTCACGATTCTCGCCGCGATGGATCGCTTCGATCGAGGCGCCGATCAGCTCGACGTCGTACTTCTCCAGCACACCCGCCTCGTCGAGCGCGATCGCGGTGTTGAGTGCCGTTTGGCCGCCAAGTGTCGCGAGGAGTGCATCGGGTCGCTCCTTGGCGATCACCTTCTCGACATATTCAGCCGTGATCGGCTCGACATAGGTGGCGTCCGCGAACTCCGGATCAGTCATGATCGTCGCCGGATTGGAGTTGACCAAGATCACCCGGATGCCTTCATCCTTGAGCACCCGACACGCCTGGGTGCCCGAATAATCAAACTCACACGCCTGACCGATCACGATCGGTCCGCTACCGATGACCATTACCGAGCTGATATCGCTGCGCCTAGGCATCGATCAGGCTCCCTTCTGGGCTGACATGAGATCGCAGAAGCGATCGAAGAGGTACGCCGCATCGTGCGGCCCAGCAGCCGCCTCCGGGTGGTATTGCACCGAGAAGGCCTTCAACTTGCCTTCGGCATGCAACTCCAACCCTTCAACGACATCATCGTTGAGGCAGACATGACTGACTGTGGCGACACCGTAAGGCGTCTGGGTCTGCTCATCTAGCGGGGCGGCCACCGCAAAGCCGTGGTTGTGGGCGGTGACCTCGACCTTGCCCGTCGTACGGTCCATCACGGGCTGGTTGATGCCACGGTGGCCGTATTTGAGCTTGTAGGTGTCAAAGCCCAGAGCACGTCCGAAGAGTTGGTTGCCAAAGCAGATCCCGAAATAGGGCAACCCGGCCTCCAAGGCCTCTTGCAACAACGCAATCTGTGACTTGGTCGCTGCCGGGTCACCGGGGCCATTGGAGAAGAACAGGCCATCGGGCTGTAGAGCCGCCACCTCGGCATATGACGATGTCGCTGGGATCACGTGCACTTCGATGCCCCGCTCAGCCATCATCCGCGGGGTATTGGCCTTGATGCCCAGATCCAGGGCCGCGACCGTGAATCTCTTCTCACCAACGGCCTCGACCACATAGGCCTCGTCGGTGGACACCTCACCGGAAAGTGCCGCCCCCTGCATCTCGGCGCTCTGCCTGACTCGGGCCAGAAGCGCTTCGGGGTTGGTCTCGGTCGACGAAATCCCCACTCTCATCGCACCACGCTCACGCAGGTGCCGGGTCAACGCCCGAGTGTCGATGCCACTGATCCCGACGACTCCTTGGTCACGCAGGTCATCGTCGAGGCTCCGCTTGGCCCTCCAGTTGGATGGGATGCGCGCTGGATCACGGACGACATAGCCGCTCACCCAGATCTTGCGGGACTCCGAGTCATCGTCGTTCATTCCGGTGTTGCCGACATGAGGAGCGGTCATCACCACGACCTGGCGGTGGTACGACGGATCGGTCAGGGTCTCTTGGTAACCGGTCATTCCGGTGGCGAAGACCGCCTCTCCGAAGGTTTCCCCTTGAGCCCCATAGGACTCGCCGACAAAGGTCCGGCCATCTTCCAGGACCAAAATCGCGTCACTCACTAACCACTCCATCTCGATAGGTCACTCGGCCGGCATAAACCGTTGCGGCGACGCCGCCCTTGAATGTGTGCCCGTGCCACGGGTTGTTGCGGCTGAGGGAGACTGATTCGTCGCGATCCACCGTGACCTCAGCACTCGGGTCGATCAAGGTGATGTGGGCGGGGTTTCCGACAGCGAGTGCTCGACCGTGGTCATCCAGGCCCGCAATCCGGGCCGGATTGACTGACATCACCTTGGCTACCTCAGCCCAACTCATTTGACCAGTCGTCACCATCAGATCGCTGATCACCGACACAGCAGTCTCCAGACCGAGCATCCCAAAAGCCGCGTCCACAAATGCGTGCTCCTTGTCGTGGCGGGCATGTGGTGCGTGGTCGGTGGCGACCGCATCGATGGTGCCGTCGGCGAGGGCATCACGAAGCGCCTGCACATCCTCTTGGGGTCGCAGCGGCGGATTCACCTTGAAGGTCGGGTCATAGCCGACCAGCAGATCTGTGGTCAGCATCAAGTGATGTGGAGTCACCTCGGCGGTGACGTCGATGCCGCGAGTCTTCGCCCACCGGATCACGTCCACCGACCCTGCAGTCGACACGTGCGCGACATGGACCCGGGAGCCAGCGTGTTTGGCTAGCATCACATCTCGCGCCACGATCACCTCCTCGGCGATTGCTGGCCACCCAGGAAGCCCCAGCTGCCCCGACAACTCACCCTCGTGACAGCAGGCGTTGGGCCCGGCGAGGGTGTGATCTTGCGAGTGTTGGGAGATCACCCCGCCGAAGTCACGGATGTATTCAAGCGCCCGCCGCATGACGCGAGCATCCTGCACGCACTTTCCGTCGTCGGAGAAGACCCTCACCTTGGCCCGGCTCCTGGCCATGAGCCCGAGTTCGGCCAACTCCTGCCCGGCCAGCTCCTTCGTGACGGCTCCTACTGGTTGTACGTCGACCAAGCCGACATTCCTGCCGAGATCGAACACCCGCTCAGCGGCCTCAGCAGTGTCGGTGATGGGATTGGTATTGGCCATGGCGAGCACCGCAGTGAAGCCACCGCGCGCTGCTGCTCGCGATCCGGTGGCGATGGTCTCGGCATCCTCGCGGCCCGGCTCGCGCAGGTGGGTGTGCAGGTCGACCAACCCCGGAAGGGCCACCAGTCCGTCGGCATCGAGTTTGACCGAGCCTGCGGGGGCCGACACCTCGCCAACTGCCGTGATCCGGCCGTCTTCCACCAAGATGTCAGCAGCCTCGGCACCGTGGATCTGGGCACCGCGGATGTGCAGAACCTGCTCATTCATTCGTCATTGCCCTCTCCAGCGAGTTGGTGATAGAGGATCGCCATCCTGATCGCGACGCCAGCGCTGACCTGCTCGAGGACCACCGATTGGGCTGCATCCGCCGCATCGGCAGCGATCTCAAGGCCACGATTCATCGGTCCGGGGTGACAGATCGGCACATCTGGCCGCAACAGAGCCAACCGGTTTTTGGTGAGTCCGTAGCCGACGGTGTATTCGCGGGGGCTGGGGAAGAAGCCACCACTCATCCGTTCTTTCTGAACCCGCAGCATCATCACCGCATCGCCAGTCGGCAAAACCGCATCAAGGTCATTTGAAATGGCAAACCCGCTCGACTCGGCCCAACTCCTGGCCCCGGCAGGCAGCAGCGTCGCCGGAGCAACAACGGTCACCTGCGCCTGCAGTTTGCGCAGCAGCTTGATATTGGAGCGGAAGACGCGGGAGTGGGTCAGATCACCGACGATGACGACATGCTTGCCCTCGAGCGAGCCAATGTGTCTGGTCAGGGTGTAGGCGTCCAGGAGGGCTTGGCTGGGATGCTCGTGGGTGCCGTCTCCAGCATTGATGACCACGGCGTCGGTCCATTCACTGACCTGCTTGGCTGAGCCACTGGCACCGTGACGCATCACAAGGGCATCAACGCCCATGGCGCAGATCGTCAGCACCGTGTCTCGCAGGCTCTCTCCCTTGGAGGCAGATGATCCCTTGCCGGTGATATTGATCGTGTCGGCCGACAGCCATTTGCCAGCGATCTCAAAGGACGATCGCGTGCGGGTGGAGTCTTCGAAGAAGAGGTTGATGATCGTACGCCCCCGCAACGCAGGCAACTTCTTGACCGACCGCCCTTGTACATCGTGCATCTGGGCTGCGGTCTCGAAGAGCTCGTCAATGTCGTCAACGGTGAGGTCGTCGATGGAGAGAAGATGTTTCTTCATGAGATCTGCACCTCGTCTTGACCATCGACCTCAGCGAGTCTGACCAAGACTCGCTCAGCACGTGCGCTGGGGAGATTCTTGCCCACGTGATCGGCCCGGATCGGCAATTCGCGGTGTCCGCGATCGACCAGCACCGCCAGTCTCACAGCTGCTGGTCGTCCGATGTCATTGAGCGCATCCAAGGCCGCTCGGATGGTGCGTCCGGAGTAGAGCACATCGTCGACCAAGACCACCGTCTTGCCGTCGATGCCCCCGCTCGGGATCTCGGTGCGGTGGGGGTTGCGGGTCGGGTTATCGCGCAGGTCATCGCGGTACATCGTGATGTCGAGAGTGCCCACCGGCACCTGAGCGCCTTCAACCTTCGCGATCCGGGCGGCGATGCGATTGGCCAAGTGGACTCCGCGTGTGGGGATGCCCAACAAGACCAGGTTGTCAGCGCCCTTGTTGTGCTCAAGGATCTCGTGGGAGATGCGCGTCAACGCGCGGGAAATTGAGTTGGTGTCAAGCACCGATCGACCGCCCGCGATGGGAGCGGCATCTTGAGGCTCGGGGTGGGTAGCCACCTGCAGCGGACCTCCTTCTCCGCCTCACTGGACGGCTAGTTAAAGGATGTCTAACGTCGCCCACGCTATCAGCCAGACACCTCTGGGCCTTCATCGGCTCCTGCAGATGACGCAGGTTGGTTGAGTTTGTTCCTGCCTTCGCGCGCGACGCTGGCGAGCACCCCGTTGACGAATGCAGGAGACTCATCCGTTGACAACTCCCCGACCAACTTCACCGCCTCCGTGATCGCGACGGCGTCAGGGATGTCGGCGCTGAAGACAAGCTCGAAAGTGGCGATCCGGAGTACATTGCGGTCGACCGCAGGCATCCGGTCAAGACTCCAACCACGCGCGAATGAGGCCAGGAGCGAGTCGATCTCCTCGCTGTGCTCCGCCCAGCCCTCCACGAGAGTCACTGTGTAGGGATTGAGCGGCTTGTCAGCTGAAGTCTCTTCGAGAAGATCTGCAACCGACACCTTGCGCAACTCTGCCGCATAGATCAGATCGACAGCGCGTTTGCGCGCCTTGCTGCGTGCACTCAAGAGGAAACGCGCCCCTGATAGGACGAATCACGGGTGTCGACCTTGATCTTCTCACCGGTCACGATGAACAAAGGCACATTGATCTGGTGGCCGGTCTCCAAGGTGGCGGGCTTGGTGCCACCAGTCGAGCGATCACCCTGCAGGCCAGGCTCGGTGTATTGCACCTCCAGCTCAACGCTGGCTGGGAGCTCGATGTAAAGCACCCGACCGTCGTTGGTAGCGACAATCGCCTCTTGGTTTTCGAGCATGAAGTTCTTGGCATCCCCAACAATCTCCGGGGCGACCTCGAGCTGGTCATAGGTACTGGTGTCCATGAAAATGTACGATGTGCCGTCGTTGTAGAGATATTGCATCGTGCGCTTGTCGACATTGGCCACCTCGACCTTTACATCGGCATTGAAGGTCTTGTCGACGGTCTTGCCCGACTCGATGTTCTTGAGCTTGGAGCGCACCACCGCTCCGCCCTTGCCGGGCTTGTGATGTTGAAACCAGATGACCTGCCAGAGTTGGCCGTCGAGGTTGAGCACCATGCCGTTCTTGAGGTCATTGGTTGTTGCCACAGTTGAGCGCCTTTGCAAGTGGGATTCTTGGTTTTGGGGACAGCAGATGATAGCGCTCTTCTCAGGGTCCCAACCAACTGCGCGATCTGAGCGCCCCAGCGATAGCATCGGATGTCTCGCGAACTGACCAAAACCAATCCCCAGAAAGACACCACTCATGAGCAACTCGACCGAACTCGACCTTTGTTTGATTGGTGTCGGCTCGATGGGCCGCAATCACGCCCGCGTGATCGCACAACACCCCCGCACCAAGTTGTCGATGGTCATCGATCCTGATGAGCAGACTGGGCGAGCGGTCGCTGCCCAGTACGGCGCCGAATGGGCTCCATCCCTGGAGCGTCCCGAAGGCTTCGCTGCCACCGTGATCGCCACCCCCACCGAATATCACTTCGACGTGGCAGCTCAAGTCATCGACCACGGCGTGCCTTTGCTCGTTGAGAAGCCGCTGTGTCCGTCGTACGAGCAGACCAAGACCTTGGTGGACAAGGCCGAGGCGCGCGACACTCCCCTTATGTGCGGCCTGCTGGAGAGATTCAATCCGGCGTTCATGGTGGCTCGCTCGATGGTCGACAACCCACTGCTGGTGCGGGCCGAACGCCACTCCCCCTATGCCTCAAGGATCAAGACCGGGGTTGGCTGGGATCTTCTGGTGCATGACGTCGACCTAGTGGTGCAATTGTTTGACAACCAAGCACCAGCAGATCTCAATTCTGTGGTGGGGCAATATCACCCCGAATCAGTGCCAGGCGCTGAAGATGTGGTCGAGTGTTCGCTGCGCTTCGCTGGCGGCGAGGTCGCAACCGTGTCGGCCAGTCGGATCAGTCAGCGCAAGGCCCGCACCATGCGGATCCAGGAGTTGGATCGACTTGTGGAGATCGATCTGATCCAACGCAGTGTCACTTCATATCGCCATCGAGCCTTCGAAGAGATTTTCGAGCACGGGGTGGGCTTCCGCCAGCACACGGAGATCGAAGTACCAGAGGTCTTCGGCAATGAGCCGCTGGTGACCCAACTCAGTCACTTCGTCAATCTCATCGAAGGGCAGGTCGATGCAACACGTGAGCGAGCAGGGATGCTGCCTGCACACGCCATCGTGGAAGACGTGCTCAGCAAGGCCTCGGCCTAGGCTTCGCGCACACTCCTGAACTCAGGATTCTCTGGACTACTGAGGTCGACCGTGCCGATCACTCGACCAGGCACGCCCGCGACGATGCTGTACGCCGGCACATCGCTGGTGATGACCGCCCCAGAGGCAATCACACTGTGGTCACCGATCGTGACCCCCATGGTGACAATCGCGCCAGCACCAATGAACACGTAGTCACCGATCACGACTGGCTCGCGGTCAACTTGGTCGTAGGCCCGGGCACTGACACACCGGCGGGCACTGGAGTGCGTGTAGATCTGCACTCCGGACGAGATATCGCAGGCTCGACCAATCTCCAAGCCACCCGAGCCGTCGATCACGGTGAAGGCGCCGATCCACGTGCCTTCACCAACCTTGGGCTCGCCGACCACCCAAGCGTGTTCATTCCACGGATTGTCGGGCAACCCGCTCGGCCTGGCGGCCGGACTCATCCGATCTCGGCGGTCTTGATCAGGTCGGTCATGCCATCGCGGACCGAAATGGTGGGCTCGAAGCCGATCACCTCGCGGGCCCGCGTGATGTCAGCGGCACGACGGCTCACCAAGACATCTCGTGGGTTGAAGATGGGCTCTACATCGGCTCCTGAGGCTTCAATGAGGATCTTGGCCAGATCAGCGATGGAGGTGTCGATCCCGGTGCCTACATTGATCGGCACATTGTCTTTCTCACTCTCCAGGGCCAACACGATCGCTCGGGCGATGTCGTGCACATGGATGAAGTCCATGGACTGCTCGCCTCGTCCATCGATCACCGGAGGTTCCCCGTTGTGGATCCGCTTCACGAAGTGGTTGATCACCGAGGTGTAGTAGGCCTCGGTCTTCTGACCCGGGCCATAGACGTTGAAGAAGCGCAAGGCAATCCAGGACAGGCCCGCGCGGCGATGGTAGAAGTCGAGGAGATCTTCACTGGCCCGCTTAGAGATGCAATAGGGCGTGAGCGGGTTTAGCCTGTCGTCCTCATGCATCGGCAATTTCTCTGGATCGCCGTAGACCGAGGCGGTCGAGCAGAAGACAACCCGTTCAATGCCCAATTCTGCGGCTGCCGAAAACACATTCTGACTGCCAATCAGGTTCACATCCATTGACTCATCGGGGTCTGCTTGGCTCTTGTTGATCGAGAGCGCCGCGGCATGGATGACCTTGGTGCATCCCTTCATAGCGGCCAAGACCGCGCCGCCATAACGCACGTCATGGTCAATGAGCTCGACATTGCCACCGGCCACCAACTCGGCGACTCGGTCTCTGTCTCCGCGGAACATGTTGTCGTAGATGCGGACCTTGTAGCCCTTCTCCAAGAGCATGGGCACGACGTGCATGCCGATGAAGCCGGCACCGCCGGTGAAGAAGACCGTTTCAGACATTCGAAATTTACTCCTGATCAGATGGTTGAGCTGGTGACTGCCGATCTCACCGAGGCGACCACGTACTCGAGGTCCTCAACAGTGAGATTGGCGTGCATTGGGATGGCAAGATGTCGGCCGAACAACGATCGCGAGACCGGGCAGTCCTGTTTGGATTCGTAGATGGGCTGCAGGTGTGAGGCATAGGTGCCGAAATTGCAACCGACCCCAAGCATGCGCAAGTTGCCCACCAACTTGTTTCGGTCCAGTGGGGCCTGTACGTCGATCAAGTAGGACTGCCACGAATGGGTGCGCCCGGGAGCAACCACAGGCAGCGAGATTCCGTCGATACCGCTCAACTCATGGTTGTAGAAATCAGCAGCGTGGGTGCGGGCGGCAACCAAGCTGTTCAGTCGACCGAGTTGGACTCGCATGATGGCCGCCTGCACCTCTGACAAGCGGTAGTTGTAGCCGAGTTCGGCGAACTCAGGGATGGCCAAGTCGACGCTCCCCTCGCGCGACAGCGCCGGGGCGATCCCATAGGTGTGCAGGCGTCGAGCCCGGGTCATCAGCTCTTCATCATCACCGACCAGAGCGCCACCTTCACCTGAGGTGATCCCCTTGCGGCCATGGAAGCTGAACGCAGCAAGGTCGGCGCCGATCGACCCTGCAGGACGCCCGTGATAGGTGGCGCCGGCAGAGCACGCAGCGTCCTCCACCAGCCAGATCCCGGCCTTGTCGGCCAAGGCGCGAAGCTGGTCGAAGTCAGCGGGCTGTCCGACGAGGTCAACGGCGATGATGCCAACCGTGCGGGAGCCAACCAGGGATGCGGCGGCTTCAACATTGATATTGCCGGTGTCTTCATGGACATCCGCAAAGATCGGTGTCGCGCCAGTCCAGGCAACCGAATGTGAGGTAGCCGGGAAGGTGTAATCAGAGACGATCACTTCGTCACCTGGCCCCGCACCCAGCACCTGTAGCGCCAGATGGAGAGCTGACCCACAGTTGCTGGTCGTCAAGGCATGACGGGTGCCGGTTGCCGCCGCGAACTCCCCTTCGAAGGCAGCGCAAACCGGCCCGGCTCCGGACAACCAGCCAGAGTCAAGCACAGCCGCAACCGCATCGAGTTCCTCTTGTCCAACGGTTGGTTGACCCAAGGGGACGGATCGGTTTGCCTGCGTCATGGGCGTCCTCCTGAAGTAGTCCTGGGGGCAGGCCCATGGGTGACCAAATCCTCCAAGCAGGCCAAATACTGATTGGTGACTTGTTGAAGGGTGAAGTGCTCAGCGATGATCTGCTGCCCACGAAGCCCGACCTCACGAGCCTTGTCGAGATCATCGAAGACGGTGATCAATCTGTTGGACAGACCTTGGCTGTCGCCAGGCTTGGCCAAGTAGATGTCCTTGCCGTCATACAGCGGAATGCCCGGGAAGTTGTCGAGCCGGCCCCATCCCACAACCGGCGTGCCCGCGGCCATGGCCTCCAGGGTGGCAGTGCCGAGACCATCACCCTGCTCGTGACATTCGACGTCTCCGGCTGCGATCAGGTCAGGGATTTCAGTTTTTGGCACTGCTCCCAGCGCGATGACCGCATCAGCAACGCCCAACTCCTTGGCCCGGTCGAGGAATAGGTCGTAATAGACCCGACCGACAACGACCAGTTTGGTGTCTGGATGGGCGCGGAGTACGGCGGGCAGAGCCTCGACCACCGCCAACCGATCTCGCTGCGGAATGACATGTCCGATTGACATGATCACCGGTTGGTCACCAAGCCCCAGGCGAGCACGTCCACGGGCACGGTCTCCGCCTTGGATCCAAGCTGGATCCACCCCTACCGGAATGTCCACCAGGTCACGGTAGGCGCCTGAATATCGGCGGGTGATGTAGTCGTGCATGTGAGCATCCATCACCACGATCCGGGGCTGGAAATTCTTCAGCCGCGGTGTCACCACAAACCTGTCGAGAGCGCCAAACACTCGCCCATACATCGCAGCCGGGTTTTCCAAGCGCGTATGCACGCTCAACAGGCTGGGGATCCGACGCTTGGCCGCATATCGGCCAGAAGCCCAGGTGAGGTCGAAGAATTGGCCGTGTTGGTGGATCACATCTGGTTTGAAGTCATCGAGCAATGCCGCAAGTCGACGCCTGAGTGATGGCCTGGTGGCGAATGAGATGTCAAAGCTAACCGCGAGTTTGCTCTCGGGGATCATGAAAGCAGGCAGCCGTGCGACCCGTACCCCTTCGGGAAGGGTCTCTTCGGCAGGTGCATCCTGGTAGGCGGCAGTGACCACCAGCACTTCATGGCCGGCTCTGGCATAGCCTCGGGCCAACGAATCGGAAAGATGTGAACTGCCCCCTGCCCGCGGAGGGAAGAAGTTGTTCACTACAGCAATTCGCACAAATGGGCCGTTCACTCAGGATAGGGGGACGCCGGCAGTCTAGCGGCCCAAAGAGCCTCGAGCCTCATCGACTCAAGACGCGATCAACTTCCGCGATCAAGTATTCAGCTATCTCCAGCGACGCGGTCGCGGCAGGTGAGGGAGCATTGAGCACATGCACTTGACGTGCGGTGCTTTGGATCAAGAAATCATCGACCAAGTCACCTGTTGCGGTGACCGCCTGCGCGCGCACCCCAGATGGCGCTGGGGCCAGATCCGCGGCCGTGATGCCGGGCACCATCGATGCTGCTCCCCTTGCCACCGCGCGACGAGACACGGATCGTGAGAGTTCGCGAACTCCCGCTGTGGCATTGCGCCGGGCCAAATTCCAGCTACCCCGCCAAGCCAGCAACGATCTCACCATCGCGAAGTCAAAATCCTTGCGGGTATAACCCTCGCGTTTGAAAGCGGGTACGGCGTTTGGCCCCACGTGAGCGCCACCACCGACCATCCGGGTCAGGTGCACCCCGAGGAAGGGGAACCTAGGGTCTGGCACCGGGTAGATCAGACCTCGGATCAGATCCGCCTTCTGGGCTGCCAGTTCGAAATACTCACCGCGAAAAGGCACGATCCGAGCCTTCGGCTCCAGGCCACTGGCAACCGCCAAGCGGTCGGCATGCAGACCCGCACACCCAACCAGCACGTCAGCATGGATCGTGCCGTGCTCTGTATGGACCTCAACGCCTTGAGTGTCTTCGCTGGCGCTTCGCACTGATTGTCCCAGTCGAAGGTCACCTCCAGCCCCGATCAAATCTTCGGCCAAGCGCTCACAGACCTGGCGATAATCAATGATCGCTGTGGAAGGCACATGGATCGCCCGCAGGCAATTGACATTCGGCTCGATCTCTCGGGCCTGCTCTGCAGTGAGCTCACGGACTGGCACTCCATTGGCAGCAGCACGACGGACCAACTCAGCAAGACGTGGTAGATCACGCTCATGGGTGGCAACAATCAGTTTGCCGCAGACCTCGTGAGGCACCTCGCGGTCTTTTGCATAGGCCAACATCGATGCCGCCCCCGCAACAGCCATCTTGGCCTTGAGGGAGCCCGGCGTGTAGTAGAGGCCAGCGTGAACGACCCCAGAGTTGCGTCCGGTCTGGTGGACGGCAACCGTTGACTCCTTCTCGACGACCGTCACCTGGTCGCCCCGCAAGGCCAGCGCTCGCGCCGTGGCCAAGCCGACGATACCGCCGCCGACCACGACGACTTTGGTCACTTGGCAGACCCGCTGAGCGTGTTCACCGCAGTCACGATCCGCTCGAGATCACCCTGAGTCAGACTCGGGTGGACCGGAAGCGACAGGACCTCTTGCGCGGCTTGGTCTGTAACGGTCAGCTCGGCGCGCTTCTCAAAGTGCTTGAGGGAATCCAATAGATGGCAAGGAGTGGGGTAATAGACCCCGCAGCCGACTTGGTATTCCTCACGAAGCGCAGTGGCGAAGCGGTCGCGCTCCGCGCCGCCCCCTGCGACTCGAATCGTGTATTGGTGGAAGACATGAGTAGCCCCAGCCACAATCTGGGGAGTCACTACCCCAGACAAATTCTGAGACAAGAACTCCGCATTTGCTTGGCGTTGCTTCGTCCAATCTGGCAGCTTGCGAAGCTGCACGCGCCCAATCGCCGCGTGCACATCAGTCATCCGCGCATTGAAGCCAATCACTTCATTTGCATACTGCTGAAGCATGCCTTGATTGCGTAGGAGTCGTAGGGCTCGAACAACCTCCGGTGTGCCCGCAGAGACCATGCCTCCTTCGCCTGAGGTCATGTTCTTGGTCGGATAAAGGCTGAACATCGCGAAGGTGCCGAAGCTTCCAACCGGAGCACCGTGCCAAGTAGCACCGTGTGCTTGGGCTGCATCTTCAAAGACTTGAAGATCATGCTCGCTTGCCAGAGCTGCGATTGCGTCCATGTCGGCGGGGTGACCGTAGAGGTGCACCGGCATGATCGCCTTGGTCTTGTCTGTGATCACCGTGGCAACTGATCTCGCATCGAGACAGAAAGTGACTGGATCAATGTCTGCAAAAACTGGCGTGGCCCCGGTCAGGGCAACAGCATTGGCCGTGGCTGCAAAAGTGAAGGACGGCACAATCACCTCATCGCCGCGGCCAATCCCAGCAGCCAATAGACCAAGGTGCAGTCCTGAAGTGCCAGAGTTGACGGCGACACATTCACGCGAGTCGACCAAGGCCGCAGAAAACTCCTGCTCGAAGGCTGCGACTTCAGGCCCCTGGGCCAACATTCCCGAGGCGAGTACGGCATCTACCGCTGCCCGCTCGTCGTCACCGACAATGGGTTTAGCCGCAGGTATGAAGGCTTGGTTCACCTATTTGTCCTCTCAAATCCGGCCTGACGATAGCATCGAGCCGACACTGGAAAAGGAGGGCTCATGCCCCAACAATATGACTTCCATGAAGTTGATGCTCGCTGGGCGCATATCGACGAAACCGCTCACATCAGTCCCATGTCGGTGATTGGGGCCCCCGGTGAATGGCTCGGCAAACCTTCGATCCATCCAGTGATCATTCGATCCGGCGCTGTCGTACGCGAGTTCGCCAGCGTCCATGCAGGTTGTATACGACAAACCGTCGTTGGTGAAGAAACTTTGGTGATGACCGGGAGTTATGTGGCCCATGACGTGATCTTGGGGCGCAATGTGCACGTGGCCCCAAATGCCACCATCGGCGGGTTGGCCGAGATCGGGGACTATTCGCGGATCGGCCTGAACGCGACCGTCCTCCCCCACCGCAAGATCGGCCGCAATTGCATCATCGGCGCAGGTTCCGTGGTCACCCGCGACATCCCAGACGGACAGGTCTGGGCTGGCAATCCCGCCACCTATCGCAAGGATGTTGACCGTCCGATCCCTTCTGACTGACTCGTCGGTAACCATGCGCCAATGACCACGGCCACCCCAAGTTGGAGACGCACATGAGTCGAAGCGAAATGCCCAGAAAAGCTCCCCGCCTAACTGGCGGCTGGGTGGCCTTCATCGGATTTGCGCTGATTTTCGGGATCTGGTCATTGGCCTCACCACTGTGGTCAACCCCTGATGCCATCAATCACGATGTCTATGCCTACTCGATTGGTCATGGCAATCTCACTCCAGAGCACACGAGTGAACTCGCGAACGATGTCACCACCAATGCAATCACGCCAGTGCCCCTTGGCATCATCAGAAGCGCAGAGAGCATAGATTGCTACCGGCATAAGCCCGAGAACCCCGCCAGTTGCATGAAGAGCGTGGGCACCAACTCTCAACTCGTACCAAATTTGAACTCGGCTGGACGCAACTTCCCGGTCTATTACGCCATCACAGGGGTCTTCTCCAATCTCGGTACCAATGCGCAAGCCCTCTACCTCCAACGATTCGCCGCCGTACTCCTCGCTGCCTGGATGATGGCGTGGGCCGTGACGGGTTGCCTCCAGATGCGGCGGCCTGGACTGGCCACAATGGGTGTGTTGCTATCCCTGACTCCGATGCTGGCCTACCTGGGTGGCGCGGTGAACCCGAACACCCTCGAGATCGTGGCTGCGTATGCCCTGGTTGCTTGCTCTTTGGCGTTCTTTGCCAACCCCGACGGCACGGCGGCGCAAACGATGTTTCGACGGGCAATGATCGCGGCCGCGATCGTGGGTTCAACTCGTCTCCTCGGACCAGCCTGGCTGGGCGTCTGGGCGCTTGGCCTGCTGATCATCTATGGCAGGTCCGCCTGGACAATGGCTTGGAGGTCACGCTCAAGACGACTGCTGTTGGTGCCTGTGATCGCTGTGATCGCAAACTTCGTTTGGCTGCAATATTCGGGCTTGGACAATATCCGCAAGGAACCACTCTTCGATTTGTCACTTTGGGAACGGATCCGGTTGTCGGCTCATTCAATGAATGGCGTGCTCACCCAGATGATTGGGAACTTCGGCTGGCTCGACACGCCCCTCCCACCCAATCTCTGGATCTCCTACACAGGACTAATCCTGTTTGTGATTGGCACCGTGTGGGCGGTGCTCACGCCTAGGCACGCTCTGGCTGCCCTTGCCATCTTGGTCTTGTCATGGGTGCTCCCAGTCATGCTGCAGGCCTGGAAGCTCAACCTCCAAGGACCCGTCTGGCAAGGCAGGTACATGTTGCCCACAGTAGGGATGGTCCCGATCTTGATCTTTGCCCTGGCCGCCAATAGCAAGGTCGGTGACGCGGTTTGGAATAGCCGTTTTGCCCAGTGGTCGCGAGTGGGTGCCCTTGCCATGCTCGCGGTCTTGCATTTGTGGGCCTTCAAGGTGCTGATGACCCGCAATGTCACCGGCATCCGCGGCGATGAACTGCCAGCAGCCGAATGGCCCGATTGGCAACCGCCCTTGGGGCAACCAGTGCTCTACCTATCGCTAGCCCTGGTCATGACCTTGGGCCTGGTGATCGTGGCACGTACCCGGATGAACGCCCGAGATCAAGCTGAGGTGGAGATAAACTCAAGCGCCTTGCGATAGCCCTCGACACCCTGCCCGGCCACCAACAGATCGGCATGCGGCGTGACCACTGAGGTGTGGCGGAACTCCTCCGGACGCTGCTTGGGGTCACTGAGGTGCACTTCGACCAGCGGTGCGGTCAGTTGGGCACAGGCGTCAAAGATCGCATACGAATAGTGGGTCCACGCGGCTGCATTGAGCACGACCGGAGTGGAGTCATCAGCAGCTTGGTTGAGCGCATCGAGCATGACGCCCTCATGGTTGGTCTGGATCACCTCGACCGACAAACCCAAGGACTCACCCCACTGGCAGCACAGGTCGACCAACTCGGCGTAGGTCGTGGAGCCGTAGATCTCGGGTTGTCGGCGCCCCAGTCTGCCAAGATTGGGGCCGTTGAGCACCAAGACCCGCTTCACGAGCGGCCTGCAAGGTGCTCATATGCGGCCTGCAAGATCGCATCATCTGGATTGGTGAGCACCTTCGGCTGCGCCATCTCATCGAGTACGACGAAGCGCAGGGTCTTGCCCCGCGACTTCTTGTCGACCCTCATCGTGGCCAGCAAATCCTCGAAGGGCACCTTGTCGAAGCTGGTAGGCAGGCCGACCAACTTCAGCAATCGCGCATGAGCGGCTGCTGTGTCGTCATCCAGCCGCCCGGAGAGTCGGGCAAGCTCGGCGACATAGACCATGCCGAGTGCAACTGCCTCTCCGTGACGCACTTGATAGCCGGTATTGGTCTCGATGGCATGCGCCATGGTGTGTCCATAGTTGAGGGCCTCGCGACCGGGATGATCTCCATGGCCACCGGTCTCCTTGAGGTCGTCGACCACTACGTCGATCTTGACCCTGATTGCCCTCTCGACGAGCTCACGCAGCACCGTGGAGCGTGGGTCGAGGGCATCGACGGGATGATTTGCCACCAGCTCAAGGATCATCGGGTCGGCAATGAAGCCGCACTTGATCACCTCGCCCAGACCCGCCACCAACTCGAGGCGCGGGAGGGTCTGCAGGAGGTCGAGGTCGACCACGACGCCGGCTGGCTCGTGGAAGGCGCCGACGAGGTTTTTGCCCACATCGGTGTTCATCCCGGTCTTGCCTCCGACGGCAGCGTCGACCATGGCCAACAAACTGGTCGGCACATGCACGACGCGCACACCACGTAGCCAGGTCGCCGCGATGAAGCCACCCATGTCGGTGGTGGCCCCTCCACCGACTGTGACCACCGCATCTGATCGGGTGAAGCCTGCGGCACCAAGGGCATTCCAGGCTCGCACGGCCACGGATGCTTCCTTGGCGGCCTCACCGTCGGGCAGTTCGATCATCACGATTTCGCTGTCTTCGAGAAGCTCACGAATCTGTTCGGCGACGTGCACCAACTCTTCGCTGTGGCAGATTGCGACCCTGCGAGTCTCCCCCAACATCTGCGCTACTTGGGCGAGGATGCCGTGGCCGACCACGACGTCATATGGGGTCTGGGCAAACACCTGAAGCCGGGTGAGGTCACTCATGCCTACTACCCTCCACCATCTGCTCGGCCAGCTCAACCACTTGGGTTGGGCTCAGTCCTGAAGTGTCGAGGACGAGGGTGGCCACCGACTCATAGATCGGGGTGCGCTCTTCGATGAGTTGTTTGACGCGCCCGCGCACATTCCCCAAGAGCATTGGCCGCGACACCCCCAGTCCCACACGCTTGGCGGCATCAGCCAGGCCGACCTTCAAGAAGAGCACTCGGTGGCCCTCAAGCAAAGCCCGGGTGTCTGGATTGAGCACTGCTCCCCCGCCCAGCGCCAACACGCCCTCGTGGCTCTGGAGCGCTTCGGCCACTGCCTTGGCCTCGAGCTCACGGAAGGTGGCTTCGCCGGACTCCACGAAGATGTCCGATACTGCCCGGCCATCTTGGGCCTCAACATCATGGTCGGTGTCTCGGAAACTCAACCCGCGACGTTGGGCCAGCAATCTGCCAACTGTGGTCTTGCCAGCTCCCATGGTGCCGATCAGCACCACATAGGGTTTGCTCACCGGAATCTCAGCGTGTCGAGATAGTTGTGCAAATTGTGCTTTGTCTCGCGCACTGAGTCACCGCCAAATTTCTCGATCATCGAGTCAGCAATCACCAGGGCCACCATCGCTTCTGCGACGATGCCTGCAGCCGGCACTGCGCAAACGTCAGAGCGTTGATGATGAGCGACCGCGGGCTCACCGGTGGCCACGTCGACGGTCTTGAGTGCTCGGGGCACGGTTGCGATCGGCTTCATTGCCGCACGGACCCGGAGTACTTCACCGGTCGACATGCCACCTTCAGTGCCGCCGGCGCGGCCAGAAGTACGCCGCAACTCGCCGTCGCGGCTCTCGATCTCGTCGTGCGCCAACGAGCCGGGCGTGGCGGCCAACTCGAATCCGTCACCAACCTCGACTCCCTTGATCGCCTGAATCCCCATCAGCGCTGCGGCCAATCGAGCGTCTAGACGGCGATCCCAGTGGACGTGCGACCCCAGACCGGGCGGGAGACCCTCGACGATGACCTCGACCACTCCGCCAAGGGTGTCGCCGTCTTTGTGTGCCTGGTCGATCCGGGCCACCATCTTCGCTGCTGTATCGGGGTCGAGACAGCGCACTGGGTCTTCGTCGAGACGGGCGGTGTCGTCGTAGTTGGGGATTACACCTGCCGGGGCACGTACCCCACCCAACTCGATCACGTGGGAAGTCACCTTGATGCCACCGACCTGATCGAGGAAGGCCCGAGCCACCGTGCCCAGGGCCACTCGGGCAGCGGTCTCGCGAGCAGATGCACGCTCGAGGATCGGACGGGCCTCGTCAAAGGCATACTTCTGCATGCCCACCAGGTCGGCATGCCCCGGCCTAGGGCGGGTGAGCGCCTCGTTGCGACCGAGTCCAGCCAACTCTGCCTCCGGCACCGGATCGGCCGCCATCACCTTGTCCCACTTCGGCCACTCGCTATTGCCCACGATGATCGCGATCGGGCCACCCAGGGTCTCTCCGTGGCGGATGCCGCCGGTGATGGACACCTCATCTTGCTCAAATTTCATCCGGGCGCCGCGCCCATAGCCCAGACGCCGACGAGCAAGGGCGTCTTGGATGTCTTGGGAGGTCACCTGCACGTGTGCGGGCAGACCCTCAAGGATTGCGGTCAAAGAGGGGCCGTGGGACTCCCCCGCAGTAAGCCATCGAAGCATGAGGCACAGTCTCTCAGACCAGCCAGGTACTCAGGACCCAGCGCCCAAGGGTCAAACCAATCAGCGCCCCCAGCAACATGAATGGACCAAAAGGCATTTGTTTGCCTCGGATCGAAAAACCGTTGAGCACCAGCATCAGGATCGGACCCAAGAGGAAGGTCGCGTAGAAGGTCACGATCAGCTCAGCCCAGCCAACCAGGCCCAGCAGGAGAGCAAGCAGCCCAGCCAACCGCACGTCGCCGTATCCCAGGCCTCGCGGATAGATGAACCACATCAAGAAGAAGATCCCGCCATAGATCAGCCAGGCCAAGGTGGTGCGTTTGATCGTCTCCCAGTCTTGGGCAGCCACCAGGGGCAGATAGATCAATGGCACCAGCACGACATACGCGGGCTTGATCAGATAGCTTGGC
>WBZP01001673.1_pt1 | contig 26748 bp, 24 predicted proteins | sample 5204301 | NCBI WGS metagenome assembly WBZP01 (sample SAMN12412401, study PRJNA552823) | activated sludge metagenome | isolation source: activated sludge from nitrification reactor of wastewater treatment plant... | place: USA: Pennsylvania | collected 2017 | reverse complement strand
CGCAGCCGTTGGCGCTATCGTTGCGCTGACATGGCAAAATTGCGTTCGAGTGACCCGACTGACATTGAAAGCACGACGATGGACCTAAAATCTCGAAAAGCGAGCTTGCTAAGAACCCTGGCTGTCACCGTGTGCATCGCATGCAGCGCAGCCGCGTATGCGATGCCAAAAGCCGCCGAAAACGAGGATGCGCAAGTCACCTCGGGCGCCAATGTAGCCCGGCCGAAACGTTCGGCGATACCGGCAAAACAACCGGTCGCCGGGAAAACAAGATCCGGCACCAAAGCAAGAACCGTCAAATCCCACAAGCACCCCAAACACCCTGGAAAATCCAAGGCCAATCCGGGGCGCTGACAATCCGGATTCGTCCCCTGCACCGCGTGCGCCAATCACCCGCCTCGCTTCGCTGCCTTTGCATAAAACTCGCAACCCTTTGTTTGTTTGCCCTTGACGGAGTTTGAAATGGGCCGTTTTGCTTCGATCATAAGTTTCTTTGTTCTCGTCCTGGCCTCAATGCAGGCGGCGGCCGAAATGCCACGCATCGAGCTGACCGCCGGCTTTTACCGCATCGAAGCCGAAGTCGCCGCCGATCAGACCAACCGCATGCAAGGCCTCATGCATCGCCGCGACATGCCGGCCAATCAGGGAATGCTTTTCGTATTCACCCAGGCGGAACGCCATTGCATGTGGATGCGGAACACCTTGCTCCCGCTGTCGGTGGCCTTCCTCGATAACGAAGGCCGCATTTTGAACATCGAAGACATGGCGCCGCAGACCGAGAACAACCATTGTGCAGCCGCCCCCGCGCGCTTTGCCCTGGAAATGAACCGTGGCTGGTTCTCCAGCAAGGGAATCAAGGCAGGACAGCGCATCGGCGGTATCGAGAAATCGCCCCGACCCCAATAACCCGCAATAACCCAAACACCGACCGAGATGAACTTCAAGAACAGGTCAGCCTGGCGGGAAAGCATCCTGCGTCGCGCAGACAACCTCACCGTATACGATTGGCTGCGCGACCGCGGTTCGCTGACGGCTCGCCTGCAATCGCGAGGCCAGTTCGCCTTACGTCTTTTACGGCAAGGCCTGGCCAAGCCGACTCGGGACGAAGCTATTGCCCTGGATATCAACGCCGACCAATATGCCTGGATTCGCGAAGTGGCGTTGTACTGCAATGGCGAACCCTTGGTTTTTGCCCACACCGTACTCCCCTATCGGCCGCGCGGTCCGCTGACGGGTTGGCTGTCCCGCCTGGGAAACAGGTCGCTTGGCGCACAGGTTTTTACGCACGCCCGGTTCGTTCGCGGCACGATCAACTGCAAACGCCTCGATCGTCGCCATGCCCTGTATCGCCCGGCGATCACGGCCTTGCATCTCGCCGCCACGCCCCCGCAATCCATTTGGGCCAGGCGTTCGCGCTTTTCTTTTGATGCTCAATCGATACTGGTCACCGAGATTTTTTCTCCGGCCATCTGCCGCGATTGAATACCCTCACAGACGGCTTGGAATAAACTACCCGCAGCGCAATTTGTACTTAGCCGATTCATACGGCCCCCTGCAGCGCGGATTCAATTCATTGACACGTATGCTGCAGCCAAGGATACTCCAGGGCAAGCTTTTGCTCACCCGGTGCCCACCTTCGGGCGCGGCATCCCTGCCAGATCCTTGTGCAAGCCTCGGGCGAACGAGACCGTGCGTTGAGTTCACGCGGTTGAATTTCAAGTGCCGCCGTGATTTTCCCTGACAACCGCCATGGAATGAAAGTGCGATGAAGCTGCGAGTAAAGACATCGATCCTGGTCGTGTCGCTGGCGGCTGCATTGATTGTCATCATTGCCGGCGCATCCCTACGGTATCAAGAGCGGGCTCTGCGCGAAAATATCCTGTCCGGAATCGATGCCGTTGCCGGTGCCGCGTCGCTGACCATCTCCGGCTTTATTCGTGATGGCAAGCAGAATGCCGCGCTGATCGCGACTGCGCTACCGCGCCAGGCGCTGATCGATGACCGCGACCTGTCACAAGTCGAGAAGGCGCTGGAAAACTCGATCACGCTGGCGCCGCGCTTTCGCAACGGATTGTTCGTCCTCGACGCTGACGGCCGTTTTCTCGCCGACTTTCCGCCGCACCCCGAACTCAAAGGGGTTTCGTTTGCGTTTCGTGAGTACTACCAGGACGCCGTGCGTGAACGGCGAGCCGTCGTCAGCCCGCCATATATCTCGAAGCGTACAGGCAAACCCGTGATCACCTTCGCCGCGCCGGTCATTTCGAACGAGGGAAAGATCCTCGCGGTTCTCGGGTGTTCGGTTGATCTGCTCGCGGAAGACGCACTGGGCCCCGTCCTCAAACAGCGGATCGGCAAGAACGGTTATGTTTACGTCATGGATTCTACGCGCCAGTTGATTCTTCATCCGGACGAGACCCGTATCTTGAAGCGTGATGTTCCGGTCGGTGTGAATCGCGTGGTTGATGCGGCGATAGATGGTTTTGAGGGCCTTGGTGAGACGACCAATTCCCGAGGTATAGCAATGCTCATCGGCGTGCGTCAGGTTCCAGGAACATCGTGGTTCGTTGCCGCCCAGGCGCCTCGGGCGGACGTGCTCAAACCGGTTGAAGAGGTGCGTTGGGCAATCCTGCGGGTCGCCGCCATGTCGCTGCTTTTCGCCTTGATCGTCGGTCTGTGGGCCGCGAGAAAAATTGCCCGTCCGGTCACCACACTGCATCGTGCCGCCGCGGCGATCAATCGCGAGTTGGGCAGCGACAGTGTCGACCTCTCGCGTGCGCGCCCGGCGGTTGAGATGTTGAGGGGCATCGATTCTCATGACGAAATCGCCGACCTCGCCCGCATGGTGGAAACGCTGGTGGAACGACTTGGCGGCACACTCGGCGCGCTGGCCCTATCGGCAGCCGAGTGGGAACGCTCGTTTCATGCGGTTGCCGATCCGATCTTTCGCCTCGATCAGGCGTGGCGGATCGTGCAGCTCAACCGCGCTGCCGGGGACTGGTTACGTGAATCGTCGGCCAAGGTGGTTGGCCGGAGCGTCGTCGAAGTCCTGTTCGCGGATTCTCCTCCCCAGGACTGGCCGCGCCCCGACATGTTGCAGATCGGAGCATCGCAGTCCGAGCTGCGTTGGCGGGCGAACATCGATCGTGAAGAACGGCTGGTTTGGGAATTTTCGGCGATCGCCATGGACGATGGCGACGGACGGTGTGTCGGCGTGATTCTGGTCGCCCGCGATATCACCCAGCGATTGCAGGAAGAGGAGAAAATCCGCGCGCTGGCGTTTCGCGATGCGCTGACGGGCCTGCCCAACCGCCTGCTCCTCACCGATCGCTTGCAACAGGCGCTGGCGAACGCGAGCCGGGACGCCTATGGGGTTGCCGTGATGTTTCTCGATCTCGACCGGTTCAAGGGGGTCAATGATGTTCACGGGCACGAGGCCGGCGATGTGCTGCTCAAGGAGGTGGCGCAGCGTATGCGACGATGCCTACGCAGCATCGACACGCTGGCCAGGCAGGGCGGCGACGAATTCGTTGTTGTGCTGCCGAACATCGGTTCCGCGGCGGACGTGATCACCATCGCCAAAAAGCTTCTGACCGTCGTCGCGCGCCCGGTCGAACACTCGGGTGCAACGCTGCAGGTCGGGGTAAGCATCGGAATCGCCCTCTATCCGGATTGCGCGGAATCGGCCGACGAACTCCTGCGTGCCGCCGATGCCGCCATGTATCGCGCCAAGCAGGACGGCCGCAACACGTACCACATCTGCGATCAGAGTGCGTAGTCGCCGGTCGGGAACGCTCCACACAACGCACCTGCCCCAGAATACCTCGGGATAAACCGCTCGACGCCGCTCTGGCGACCCGCTATAATCCGCGCCGTGCGTTGTGGGGACGATTAATTTCGTAACACACGTACAGATTTACACTACGCGCTACGCGAACCTGGCCGCATTACTAAAGCCTCCCTGCCTTCTGGTGCTGATCCTCAAGCACTGCCCTGGCACAAAGCTTGTTGTGCCGAAAAGTACCGAATTCTCTCGCTCTGGCAGAGTTTCTCATAACTATTTCGTTGGTTGGCGTTGCTTTTATTGGTCATACGCCAATTATTTCGGCGCTTGACGCTGTACCACACGAAAGAGATACATGACATTTGCAGAAATCGGGCTTAACGAAGCACTTCTAACAGCCCTCACCGATTCAGGCTATACCGAACCCACGCCAGTCCAGGCGCAAGCCATTCCTGCTGCGCTGGATGGACGCGATTTGATGGTTTCATCACAAACCGGCTCGGGCAAAACCGCAGCTTTCATGCTGCCGGCTCTACACCGATTTGCCTTGCAGGAACGTACGGTATTGGCACCCGTACCCCACCGAACGCCGAATCAGGAGCGCCAATCCGCTCGTTCACGAGGACATGACCGCCCTCGTTTCCAGGCCGCACAACCGAAGATGCTGGTACTTACGCCAACCCGCGAACTGGCGTTGCAGGTGACTGCCGCTGCCGACAAGTACGCCGGCCGGCTACGCCGCCTGAAAGCGGTTGCCATTCTCGGCGGCATGCCGTATCCGAAACAGATGGAATTGCTGTCACGCAACCCGGAAATTCTGGTCGCCACGCCCGGGCGGCTGATCGATCATATGGAATCCGGGAAGATCGATTTCTCGCAGTTGCAGGTGCTGGTTCTCGATGAAGCGGATCGCATGCTGGACATGGGATTCATTGAGGACATCGAAAAGATCGTTTCCGCCACCCCCGCACAACGCCAAACCATGCTGTTCTCAGCCACGCTTGACGGCACAGTCGGCCAGATGGCGCGCCGGATGACGCGCGATGCTTTGATCATCCAGGTCGATGCGTCGCACGCGAAACACGAAAACATTGAGCAACGCATGCATTTTGTCGACGATCTGTCGCACAAGAATCGCCTGCTGGACCATCTGTTGCGCGATGTCACCATCGGTCAGGCGGTCGTCTTCACGGCGACCAAACGCGATGCCGACACCATCTCCGACCGTTTGAATATTGCCGGTTTCAACGCTGCCGCGTTGCATGGGGACATGCACCAGGGTGCCCGCAACCGGACCCTCAGCGCAATGCGCCGTGGCCAGGTTCAAATTCTGGTCGCCACCGATGTTGCCGCGCGAGGGATTGACGTGCCGTCCATCACTCACGTCTTCAACTACGATCTGCCCAAGTTTGCCGAAGACTACGTGCACCGCATCGGCCGTACCGGTCGTGCCGGGCGCAATGGTCTGGCCATCTCGCTCGTCAATCATGCCGAACACTTCAATGTGCGCAAGATCGAACGATTTACCAAACAACCCATTCCCGTCGAGGTCGTGGTCGGCCACGAACCCACCCGTCGGACACCGTCGGGAAATGGCCGGCCTGCTGGCAAGCCAAATCAGCGCCCCTGGAAAACGGGAGAGAATCGTGGCCTGAACAAGCCGCATGGGCTCACAGAAAGCCGCTTCGGAAAACCAGGCACAAACAAGGAAGGATTATCCCGCTCCAAGCATCGCGACGGTAATCACACCACCCGTACAACCAGTACCGAAGGCAGCAGCCGGCGAACTTTCAGTACCCGATAATTTCATACTCCCCGAAACCCGCTTTGTGCGGGTTTTTTATTGATTCTTACCCGAGGAATCAGTCACAATCCAGCCGTTGATCGACTCCACATTCGCAAAGGTATCTTGCCGGGGAGGAAACCATGAGCTCCGAATTGATTTTGAACTGGGGAGAGCACGATAGCTCGCTCAAGAAGATCTTGCTGTCGGCAACGCTGTCACTGCGCATTTTCGATGAGGACTTGACGAAGCTGAAGCTCGAACAATCCGATACCGCCGATTTTATTCGCAATTTTCTGAATACCGATAAACGGAACACCTTGCAGATCGTTGTGAGAAATGCCGAGCCATTCCGGAGCGATAGTCCGCGGTTGATGCGCTTGCTCGCCACCTACACGCAGAACATGACCGTTATTGCATGTCCGCCGCATCTTGCTGCACTCAGTGATTCTCTGTTCATCGTTGATGACCGCCACGCCCTGGTACGTTTTCACAAGGATGGTGCGCGCTCGAAGGTGATACTTGATAGTGCCGAACAATGCGCCCCCTATGTGCATCGATTCGATGAAATCCTGCGTGAGGGTGGCGAACAAGTCAGTGCGTCTACACTCGGTCTTTGAAATGCAAATGGTATATTATTGGGAGTGACTTGAATTTTTGCTGCCACACCCTGATACAATAGTGGATTGGCTGGCATACCTGCCTGTCAACCGGATGTTCCTTGGTTCGTTGTTGTTATTTTCTTGTCGATAAGGATGTTACAAATGAAAAGCTCGCTCCTCGTTGCCGCTCTCATCGCCCTGGCCGTTTCTGCTTGTGGCAAAACCCCACCCCCCCCTGCTCCCGCTGCTGCTCCTGCGGCCGCTCCGGTTGCTGCTGCTCCGGCTGCCGCTCCTGCCGCTGCCCCTGCAGCCGCTCCCGCTGAAGCGGCCAAGGAGGCTGCTCCGGCTGCTGCTCCTGCCGCCGCGGATGCTGCCAAGGATGCAGCAAAAGAGGCTGTCAAGGACGCAATGCCTGCTGCAAAAGACATGGCCAAGGATATGGCCAAAGATGCAATGAAGAAGTAATTTCATGCGACAAAAAGCCGGCGCAAGCCGGCTTTTTGTCGTCTGGCCAAATATATTCGGCGTAGTCAGAACAATTGGCGCCAGTCGAAACCTTTACTCTGGTCTGCCACACCTATCCAATCGGCACTGCAATTCAGCGCCAACGCCAGGGCCTCCGCAGCCAATTCAGGGCGGTTGGTCTGCTGGCTAAGATGCGCCGCGACAACATGCTGCAATTGTTTGGTCTCGATCCGGTTCAGCAAGGAAGCTGCCTGGCCATTGTCCAGATGACCAAAATTTCCTGCGATGCGGCGCCTGAGCGTCGTGGGATAGTCCGATGCAGCCAGCAGGTCCAGGTCGTGATTGCACTCCAGCACCAAGGCATCGCATCTACACAAGACATTCACGATGTGCTGGGTAATTGAACCGCTGTCGGTCAATACCCCCAAGCAGTGGTTTCCGTTCGAAAAGGCAAACTGAACCGGTTCACGCGCGTCATGAGGCACCGGGAAAGGGCGTATTTCAAGGCTGCCGATCACAAAGGGCAATTGGCTGTCGATCAGGCGGCACTCTGGCTGTGCGGACTTGCCGCGAGGCGCGGCATGATGTGTTCCGTGCGTCATATAGACCGGGATGCCGAAACGGCTGGCAAACTTGAAAACCCCGGCGATGTGGTCGCCATGCTCGTGCGTCACCAGAATGCCCTGTATCTCTTCGGGCGTGACACCGAGCAGGCCTAGTTTTTCGACCGTAGCGCGTGCGGAAAAACCACAATCGAGCAGCAGCTTGGTGTCACCGGCATCGACAATCAGCGAATTCCCCTGGCTGCCGCTGCCAAGTGACGCAAATCGCATCACTTCAATTGATCGTATAGCAGGTTCAGAATCTTTTTGGATGTCTCCGACTGGTCAACACCACCCTCGGAAGAAAGCACCTGCACGGTTGTCAATGCACCGTCATCTTTCACAAAAATACGATACTTGGTCTTAGGATTGGGTTTGTTGTCTTTCCAGAAAGCCAGTTTGGACAGCAATCCATCGTCTTTCTTGAATCCGTCGCTTTCCGGGTCGACATAACGAACGAAATACAGCCCCTTGGAGCGGTCGCGATCCTCTACCGTAAATCCGACGCGGTCAAGCGACAGGCCAACACGGCGCCAGGCGCGATCAAACGATTCCTGAACTTCAAGCGTGCCGGTACCGTCACTGCTACGGGTCAGTTTGGCGCGCTCGGCCGGTTTTTCCCTTGCGGCCGCGATTTGAGCATCCGCGCGTTTCTTGTCACTCCCGAAACGCACCATCAACCGACGCAACATTTCCGCTTCGAGTTCAGGATCCGGTTCCCGAGGCTGCCACTTGGTTTGATCCTTGCCTTCGGAAACGAAAATTTCATACATTCCACGATGACTGATAAAGATATCCGTTGTGCCAGGCTCCGTGCCGGGTTCCAGGCGCGTACGGAACTTGTCGCGCTCGGCGGTTGAATACAGCGAATCGAGCGCTTTGCCCAAAAGGCCTCTCAAGCCACCTTCCGGAATCTTGGCACGATTCTCTGCCCAATCGGTTTCCATCACGCCGGCCTCAGGCAGTTCAAGCTTGATCAGAAATCCTGTCTCCTGCCAGAAATCCTTGATCTGGCCCCACAGTTTGTCCGGAGTACCCGCAACCACCAGCCAGCGTTGAGTGCCCGAACGCTCGATTCGCGCCTTGTCGACCTGCGGCAGTATGTCACTTTGCTGCTGTGCCAGCGCCTGGGGAGAACGTTCCCCGGAATAGGCCGAAAAAGTTGCCGTTCCCTTGCCAACCGTATCCGGCACGGCGAAACGGTCATCGCGTGCGGGTGAAGTCAGGTCAGGCGGAATTTCAAGCGTCGGCACTTTCGCTCCCGCCGATTTATAGTCAATCTTCTTGGATTCGAGGCCGATAGTGCTGCATCCGGCCAGCACGACCGTAATGGTACAAAGCGTCAAACGCAATCCGGCATATTTCATCGAGTATTCCTGAAGACCTGGGACTAAGCCAACAAGCCCGCCTGTCGCATGGCCAGGCGAACACGCTCATGATACTCCGGCATCAAAGGCGTCAATGGCAGGCGAATACCCCCCTTGATCAACCCGAGTTCCTGGCATGCCCATTTGACCGGGATCGGGTTGGCTTCGCAAAACAATTGTCGATGAAGCCCCAGGAGCCGAGTGTTCAATTCGCGCGCCGTGACCAGATCACCGTTCAGAGCCGCTGCACACATCCCATGCATCAAGCGTGGCGCTACGTTGGCTACTACCGAAATATTGCCCTGAGCGCCCAGCAACAGCAAGGCACAGGCACTCGCGTCGTCACCGCTATAAACTGCAAAACCTTGCGGTGCGCGCGCAATGAGCTCGCCGCCCCGATCCATATTGCCTGTCGCATCCTTGATGCCGGCAATGTTGGGTATCTGGGCCAGGCGCAACGTCGTATCGTTGCTCATATCGGCCACGGTTCGCCCGGGAACGTTATACAAAACGAGCGGTATATCGACCGCCTCGGCAATGGCCCGAAAGTGCCGGTAGAGACCTTCTTGTGACGGCTTGTTGTAGTAAGGAACGACGGACAAGGCAGCATTGGCACCCGCCTCCTTGGCGAACCGCGTCATCTCAATCGCTTCGGCCGTGGAGTTGGCGCCCGTTCCAGCGATTACAGGAATCCTTCCAGCCGCATGATTCACAACCAGCCGAATCAATTCGCGATGTTCGTCGACATCGACGGTCGGTGATTCGCCGGTGGTTCCCACGACGACGATGGCGTCCGTGCCTTCCTTAACGTGGAAGTCAACCAGGCGCCGCATAGCCTCCAGATCCAGGCTTCCATCCTCGTGCATCGGCGTCACAATGGCAACCAATGATCCAGTAATCGTGTTCATGATCAGAAATACCAAAAAAACAAAAGAGAATTTTAACCGAAGGCGAACCAGCCGGCCATGAATAACGTACGCGTCGCTGTTCGGATGACGCGAACATCTGCAGATAGGGAAATCTTCAGATTCCGGTCAGAACCTTTATGTGCGCAACGACGCTGCGCGCCAATGCCGAAAGGACGTACCCTCCTTCCAGCATTGAAACAATTCTTCCCTGAGCCGTTTCGTCGGCGATCGTCTTAACCTGTTCGGTGACCCAGGTGTAATCCTTTTCCAGGAGTTTCAATCCTCCGAGATCGTCCTCATAATGCGCATCAAATCCCGCAGAAATGAAGATCATCTCGGGCTTGAACTCGCGCAGGCGAGGCATCCATATTTCTTCGACCACCCGGCGAAACTCCGCCCCATCCGCGCCGCCGGGGAGTGGGACATTGACCATATTGGGCGCCGGATTCTCCGTGCCACAGTAGGGATAAAACGGGTGTTGGAACGTGCTGACCATCAACACCTGATCGTTGTCATGGAAACAGGCTTCGGTCCCGTTTCCGTGATGAACGTCAAAATCGACGATCGCCACGCGCGCCAAACCGTGGGCCTTGAGCGCATGGGCTGCTGCCACGGCAATGTTGTTGAAAAAACAAAACCCCATGGCAGTCGATCGTTCGGCATGATGCCCGGGCGGTCGAACGGCGCAAAAGGCATTCCGGATTTCGCCGGCCATCATAAGATCAACCGCCATCACACCGGCACCAGCCGAACGTAATGCCGCTTGAAAAGTATGCGGGTTCATTGCCGTATCCGGATCAAGGTGAATAACGCCCAGCGTCGGAGAACTGCGCTTCAAATGCTCCAGGTGTGATGCCGAATGCACGCGCAACAGTTGCTCAAAGGTCGCCAACGGAGCATCGTGGTGCGCAAAATAGTGATCGAGTCCCTGGGCGATCATTTGATCGCTGATGGCGCTCAATCGCGCCGGGCTTTCCGGGTGATAGGAACCCATGTCATGCAGATAACAGTCACGGTGGGTAATGAATGCGGTACTGTTCAATGTTAACTCCCTGCCGTCGGTCAAGACGGGAACTCGCGCTAGAATCGTTAATGGCACCACGTTTTTGCCTAACCGCCATTATCAGCCCAATCACGCCATTACGACAATATTTCAAACCACCATGCCATCCACCGAAATGAAATCAACCATCGTCGACGTCATCGCTGCCGCCAATAAAATCATCCTTGGCAAGGATGAGCAGATTCGTCTTGCTCTGGCTTGTTTGCTGGCCCGAGGCCATTTGCTGATCGAAGACCTGCCAGGTGTCGGCAAGACCACGCTGGCGCATACCCTGGCCCGCTTGCTGGGTTTGCAGTTTTCGCGCATCCAATTCACCAGCGACATGCTGCCGGCCGACGTGATCGGCATTTCGGTGTTTGACCGGGAACGCAGCGAATTCAAATTTCTTCCCGGCGCTCTGTTCTCGCACGTCCTGCTGGCCGACGAAATCAATCGCGCCACCCCGAAAACACAGAGCGCCCTGCTCGAAGCCATGGAAGAACGACAAGTAACCACCGAAGGGGAAACCAGGCCGTTACCCGACCCGTTCTTTGTCATTGCGACGCAAAACCCTTCGAGCCAGATCGGCACCTTCCCGCTGCCCGAATCTCAACTCGATCGCTTCCTGTTGCGCATCGAACTTGGTTACCCCGACCGCCAGGCAGAGCGGACCTTGCTTGAAAGCGGCGGGCGACGGGAACAGTTGCCCGAACTGGCGGCCTGCTTTTCGCCCGCACAACTCATCCCCTTGCAGAAACAGGCGGCGGCCATCCACGTTTCGTCGGCCCTGCTCGACTACGTACAAACCCTCATCGAGGCCACACGCCACAGCCCGATGTTTGTCCATGGGCTAAGCCCGCGCGCTGCCCTGGCGCTACTGGCTGTGGCCAGGGCCTGGACGTTCATCGACAACCGGAGCATGGTCCTCCCTGAAGATGTGCAAGCCGTTCTGCCCAGTGTGGCATGCCACCGGTTGCGTCTCGCGAATAGCGCCAATCACGCCCGCCCGGAGGATATCGCCAAGCTGATCCACGCCATTCCCGTGACCTGATGGCTGTCATACAACGGTTCAAGCAGTGGCTCTTCCGGTTGGGATACGACGAACAGCTGCCGATCGTCCTCACTCAGCGTCGAATCTTCATCTTACCTACGCGTAGCGGCTTGCTGTTCAGCGTTGTGCTTTGTGTCATGCTGATCGGTGCGATCAATTACAACCTGAGTCTGGGCCATGCACTGGTCTTCTTGTTGGCGGGCTTGGGGCTCGTCGCGATGGTGCACACATTTCGCAACCTGGTTGCCTTGCGTCTTGCGCCGGGACGTGTTGAACCCGTCTTTGCCGGTGAAGTCGCCCACTTCAATGTCATTCTGGAAAACGAGCATCGACAGGCCCGACGTGCACTCGAACTTGCCTTCAGCGATCACGACGGCGTCACCCTCGACATTCCACCGAGTACCCAGGCCACGGCCGCCATTCCCTGCCCGGCGCCCGTCCGCGGCTACCTCGACCCCGGCCGGATCACGCTTTCGACGCGTTATCCCCTGGGCTTGTTTAACGCCTGGAGTTACCCGCATCCGCGGCTCTCCGGTCTGGTTTACCCGAGACCGGTCGAAACGCCCTTGCCGCCGTTTTCCGCTGCTTCTTATCTCGGACAGCGGCACGGCGACAGCGGCCAGGAAGATTTCACGGGCCTGCGTATACGCCAGTTGAACGATTCGCCGCGGCATATTGCGTGGAAAGCCGTGGCACGCGACATCGAGAACCGCCCGTTGCTGATCAAACAATTCGCCGGTGGCGCTGCGGAGGAACTGTGGCTTGACATGGCCCTAACGCCGACCGAAGGCGGGCTGGAAACCCAACTCTCCGTACTGGCGGGCTGGGTCATCGCCGCCGAGCAGTTGCATGCCCGTTATGGACTTCGCCTGCCGGGTCTTGAACTCGCACCGGGTCAAGGCGATGCCCATCGCACCACCTGTCTTGAAGCGCTGGCGTTGTATGGCTAAACGACCCGCCAAACATGTCGTTGAACTCGAACACGCCGCTATCCCATGGCTGCTGGCCGTTGCTGTGGCAACGGCCGCTCCTCACGCGCAGCATCTCCCGCTGTGGATTTCTCTGCTGGTCGCATGCGTCCTGCTGTGGCGAAGCTGGCTGTGGCAGCAAAATACGCATCTGCCCGGCCGCTGGCCGCTTGCCTTGCTTGTCATGACGGGAGTCGCCGGCATCGGCTGGCAATTCCACACCCTGTTTGGCCGGGATGCCGGCGTTGCCCTGCTGGTCTTCTTCATGGCCTTCAAACCCATGGAAATGAAAACCCGGCGAGACGCCATGGTCGTCGTCATGCTCGGTTTCTTTCTCTTGCTCACGCACTACTTCTACTCGCAAAGCATCCCGACCGGACTATGGCTGCTTGCCTCCACGACCCTGCTCGCCGCCACGCTCATTCGCCTGCACGGCGGCAACCAGCCTGTAAGCACCATTTTTCGTTACGCCGGCCTGCTCCTCGCACAAGCCATTCCGTTCATGGTCATCGTCTTCCTGCTTTTTCCGCGAATCTCCGGCCCGCTCTGGGGATTGCCGCAGGATGCCTATTCCGGTCTCACCGGTCTTTCCGACAAAATGTCGCCCGGCTCGCTAAACAACCTGATCCAGTCCGGCGCCATCGCCTTTCGCGTCCAGTTTTCCGGCGATCTCCCGGAAAAATCGCAGCTTTACTGGCGTGGCCCTGTGTTAAACGATTACGACGGCCAGACCTGGCGTGTCAATGCAAGCGCTTTGCCCAGGCCGATACAGCCACCAACGATCGAGTCGCAGGGCAAGACCTACAGTTACGTCATGACGCTCGAACCGCACAATCAGCGTTGGCTTCTGGCTCTTGACCTGCCGGCCGCCCTGCCGAGCGATAGTGCCATCGCTCCCACATTTGAAACCCGTGCCAAAGACCCGCTGGTCAGCCGGGCGCGCTACGCCTTTACGTCAACCATCGACTATGTTGCCAATCGCCATGAGAACCCGGACCAGTTGCGACGGGCACTCCACCTGCCTCCCGAAATCAATCCACGCTCACGTGAACTGGCCAACACGTGGCGGTTGAAGTTCGAGTCGCCGGAACAGATTTCGAATGCCGCCTTACTCATGTTTCGGCAGGAGGCTTATTTCTACACGCTTCGCCCCCCCTTGCTCGGACAGCAGGTTATCGACGATTTTCTATTCAACACACGACGCGGATTCTGCGAGCACTTTGCCTCGGCCTATGTATTCCTCATGCGTGCGGCCGGGGTGCCGGCGCGCGTCGTGACCGGTTATCAAGGGGGAGAGATCAATCCGGTCGATGGTTACCTCACCGTGCGTCAATCCGACGCTCACGCCTGGGCCGAGATCTGGCTGGCCGACAAAGGGTGGATCCGGGTCGATCCGACAGCGGCCGTCGCGCCCTCGCGCATCGAACTGGGTATCGAAGCCGCGCTGCCGGCCGGCGACCCGTTACCGGCGTTGGTCCGTATCGACACGGATTGGCTGCGTCGCTTGCGCAATCGTTGGGAAGCGGGAAACAACGCGTGGAACCAGTGGGTACTCGGCTATAATCCGGCGCGACAGCGCGAGGTGCTCTCCAGGCTGGGTCTGCATGAACCGGACTGGCTCAACATGACGGCCGTTCTTGCATCGCTTTGCGGATTTGCCCTGCTGATCGTCACGGCATTGACGCTCTACCGACGCAATACCTTGACGCCCGCACAACGCGCATGGCATCGCTTCTGCAGGAAACTTAACCCGCTGGGTATCGTCCGCGCAGAATGGGAGGGGCCGCTGGCTTTTTCCAAACGCGTCGCGCGCGAGCGCCCCGAATTGGCTCGCGTGGCCGCTGAAGCCGCAGGCCATTTTGCCGATCTGCATTACGGCACAGGCCAGCCGGTGCAATTGCATCGACTCAGGGAATGCACGCGAAGCCTTACCGACCTGCTGAAACTACGGACGACTTCAAGGAGGAACCCCGTTTGAAAAAATCGTCAATCGCTCTGATGCTCTTGCTGCTGACCGGAATGTTTTCCCAGCACAGCCACGCGGCAAGAACCACAATCCAGGCTCCACCATTTAGCACCTCGCCTGAAGTACGTGCTTTCATCATCGATATGCACCAGCGATACGGATTCGATGTCGCTCACCTGACTCGCCAGTTCGCCACGATCCACTCGAACGCCATTGTGCTGCGTGCCATTCGCCCGGCGGCCGTACCCGCGCAGCAACGATCCTGGGTGCGCTATCGCGAGCGCTTTGTCAATGAACGTCGAACCCGCAATGGACTGCGTTTCTGGCAAGAAAATGCCGCCGAACTGGCCCGCGCCGAAGCCATTTATGGCGTTCCACCTGAAATCATCGTGGCCATCATCGGCGTCGAGACCGAATATGGCCGCAATATGGGCAAGTTCGGTGTTCTTGAAGCCCTGGCCACGCTGGCCTTCGAATATCCGCCGCGTGCCGAGTTTTTCCGCAACGAGCTTGAACAGTTCTTGCTCATGGCCAGGGAAAACGGCGTCAATCCGCTTGACATCAGGGGGTCCTATGCTGGCGCCATCGGCATTCCCCAGTTCATGCCAAGCAGCCAGCGGCAATACGCTGTGGACTTTGACGGCGACGACAAAATCGATCTGCGCCTCAGCAACACCGATGCCATCGGCAGTGTTGCCCGGTTTCTGAATATGCACGGTTGGCAGGCCAGAGCGCAGATCGCCGTTCCGGCCACCGTGGAAGGGGACCCGACGGTGTTGGTCAACGCCGGAATCAAACCAGCTACTCCGTTGAAGGAGCTGCGCAAGCAAGGCATTACTGCCTACGCGGACGACGAGGAACAAGCCGCTGCACTGATCGATCTGGTGACTCCGAACCAAACCACCGAATACTGGCTCGGCTTTGAAAATTTTTATGTAATTACACGCTACAACCGATCAAGTTTTTATGCCATGTCCGTATTCCAGCTGGCTGAAGGCTTGCGACTGTCAAATGAAGCCAACGCCAAGCAACCCATGGCAAGCGTCGACTGATTGTCTTCGGCCATTTGCCGTGCGATGCTTCCTGAAGGGGCGGGTCTGCCGCAGCTATTTGGGCGCGTGACAATCAACCCGTAGGTATGGCATGGGACACTGCTTTTTTTTGCAACCATTGAGGACAACCTTCATGAGCCTTGAGGCCTTGACGCAAGCCTTGCTGGAATTTCGCGACGACCGTAGCTGGGCGCAGTTTCACACGCTGCGCAACCTGATCGTTTCGCTCAACCTGGAAGCGGCGGAGTTGCTTGAGCTCACGCAATGGAAAACCGATGCGGAAATATCCAGTTTGACCGATCGGTCAGCCGCTCACGAAGCGCTGAGCGACGAATGCGCCGATGTGCTGCTTTATCTTCTGCTCATCGCCGACAAAGCCGGTATCGACCTGGAAGAAGCGGCGCGCGCCAAACTTGTCAAGAATGGCGAGAAGTACCCTGTTGCCAAGAGTTATGGGTCGCACCGAAAGTACTCCCAACTCGACGAATGATTACTTAATTCTCGGACCGCTCCAAGGTGTAGTTCGCACCGGCATCGAGCGCCAAAGCGTTCGCCAAATACGGCATGACCTCAGCAAGAGTCTCATGCAAGATCCATGGCGGGTTGAGAATGAACATGCCACTGCCATGCATGCCGAAGCTGTCACTGGCCGGCGCTTTGACGCGTAACGCCACATGCAGCCAGTCCTTGGCAGGCAGTCGCTTCAAGCGTTGCGGCAACTCATGGGCTTCCAGGCGGGTAAGTTGCGGATACCAAAGCGCGTAGGTCCCGCCGGGGAAGCGAATCAATGATTCCTTGAGCGTGTGATAGACGCGCTCGTAGTCGTGTTTCTCTTCGTAGGAGGGATCGATCAATACCAAGGCACGTCGGGAGGCAGGTGGCAACAATGCCTTGAGTCCAACAAAACCGTCCGTGGCCTCGACAATCACCTGTTTATCCGACGTTTGAAAATTTTCCTGCAACAAGCGCGCGTCCTTGCTGTGCAGTTCAAAGAGCCGCAAGCGATCCTTCTTGCGCATCGTCCATAAGGCGAAACGGGGAGAGCCGGGATAGGATTTCAAGCGCCGATCCGGATTGCATCTGCGCACCAATTCGACATAGTCGGCCAGTACGGGAGGCAGGTCTTTGCGGTCCCACAAGCGACCGATACCGTTCTTGTATTCGGCGAGCTTGACGGCATAACCTGAATCGAGTGAATACACGCCCGCACCCGAGTGCGTGTCGATGTACCAGAATGGCTTGTCCTTCTGGACGAGATAACGCGTCAGTTGGACAAGTACAAGATGTTTGAGCACATCGGCATGGTTGCCGGCGTGGAAAGCGTGACGGTAGCTGAGCATGGGCCAAGACAGTCTGCGTTGATTCTGCGCTACTTTCGCAGTTTGAAATTCCAGCCTTATGCCAAAAATTATTCAGGCAAGGCCACGACCGAACATTCAGCGACTGAAAGACAAGAACAGTCCCCGAACCCGTTGATCAGTTGCCCATCTTCGCCGGATCGGTGTCCGGCGTGACGCCTTCGTCGGGTGAAGCCTGAACGCTACCATCACCTGCGGGGTTCTTCTCTGCAAGTTTCCGCTGGCGTTTTTCTTCCTGTTTTCTCTTTTTTTCCAGATCTCTCTGGCGCTTTTCAAACGAATAATTTGGTTTTGCCAAAACAATATCCCTGACCGGCTTAGAGGCCGAATGAAGTACTACGAACAACCCGGTATCCAAAACCGGCAAACCTGGCTGGCGGCAATTGCCGCCATTTCCGAGGCGGCACTCAGTAATGATTACCGCCGCCACCGCCACCAGAATTGCCACCACGCCCTGAGCCGTACGGTCCCCGTCCGCCGCCGCCCCCTGTTCCGCGACGTGGGCCACCAAAACCACCGCTGCGCGGTTCCTGCGGGCGCGCCTCATTCACCTTCAAGGCCCGGCCATCAAAATTCTTGCCGTCAAGTGCGGAAATCGCTGCCTGAGCCTCCTGATCCGAAGACATCTCGACAAACCCGAAACCCTTCGATCGCTGCGTTTCACGATCGATAATCACCTGAGCTGAAGTCACCGTGCCGTGTGCGGCAAACATCTGTTCCAGATCAGTTTTGCTGATGTCGTAGCTCATGTTGCCTACGTATAGCTTTGTGCCCAATGATGACGCTCCGAAATTGAAACGTTGCAAAGACTGCTACAGAACAATAGCAAGCCTAGGCTCTGGAGTCTAATGATTTTATTCGGGTAATGCGAGTTTGTTATCGGTGCTGAACTGATAATCGCGGAAGATGTGCTCGGCACTAAGCAACTGGTAGCTGCCGTCATCAAGCTTGCGCGTGGTGTCCTTCAGACGATACGTGTTATGGCCACACGTCCACAGGTCAAAGTTACGCATCTGCGTGCACAGACAGGTCTTGTCCTTCACCGAAATACGCTTGACGCCAGGGTTCGCCTCTACTTCACGGTTATAGGCCGTGATGTAGGAACAGCAACCGTTGGCGTCGAGCAAATAACCATAGGCCTCGCAATTCGGGCGAATGCCGTCGCCGATGGCCGGACTGTTCGAGAGCATGCGCATAGGGTACCCGGTCGGCGAAATCTGGTTCACCACGATCTGGTCTTCACTGGCTTTGAAATACATCTGCTGGACGTCTTCTGGCAGCCCGCACTCCCTGGCCACGGTAAAGCGCGTCGCCACCTGTACGGCCGCAGCCCCCTTCTCCAGGTAGGAAACGGCGTCGCTACCGGTAAAGACACCGCCGGCCGGAATCAGTGGAATGTTCAGGTTTTCGGCCTGCAAGAACCGCTGAACTTCGGCAACGATCACCGACAGGTCAAATTCGGCCCAGTCCATGCCAAAACCCAAATGGCCGCCAGCCAACGGTCCTTCGACCACAACATAGTCGGGCAGGCGGTTGGTGCGGGCCGTCTTGCGCAGGAAGAGTTGCAGGGCGCGCAACGAAGAAACGATGATTCCCAGTTTGGCATCGCGAAAGCGCGGGTGATCCTCGATCAGCGCAAACGACCCAAGGTGCAACCCGGCCGCCAGCGTTATCCCGTCAATGCCGGCGTCAAGCGCCGCCTGCATACGCACGCGCAGGGTTTCCCTGGGCGCGTTCATGGTCAACTTCTCCATGCAGTTGACGAAAATCAGGCCATCGCCGCGTTTGGCCTCGATCGTTTTTCCAACGTGCATTTTGGTCGCCTGGGCAAGCTGATCGAGATCGAATTTGACGACCGATTTGTCCGTGTTGGCCACGTTGAACTTGAACTTCCTGAGCTTATCCTTGACGAACTTGGCGTTGAACCGCCGGTCAGCCACCGTATTGACCATGGCGTCGGAAATATGCCCGATTCCGCCCAGCCGAGCCGCCTCAAGCGCCAATTCAGCTGTAGAGATATCCACCCCCATGCCGCCGATTACGATCGGCACCAATTCCTTCTTGCCCAACCTAAGGCGGAAATCATCAACACGCTTCATCTATATCCTTCCAGAACCGGAACTGGCTGCACTTGCTCGGGTGTGCGCCAAAAACACACACAAGTTTCACATTATCGCTCATCCACGTGCCAAATGACGTTACTGGCCGTGCGAAAATGGATCGCCATGTGCCAAAGAACGGGACTCAATCCCAGTCGCTTGTGGCGTGTATCATCCTTCGTGTCCGCCAATCGAACCGGAAACACGCCATGACCGAGAGCAACGACCACGCATCTCCGCAACCGTCATCACCAAATGTCGGCATTCCCCGTCCGAATGCCTTCAATCCGGTTGCTTTCGAAGAGGCCATCAACAGCCTGCTGAAAGCCTGTGGCATCGCACCGGATGGCACACATATGGGCAGGACCGCCCAGCGGGTACGCGAACTCTGGCAAAACCGCCTGCTCGGTGGTTATGAGCTTGATCCGGGTAGCGCGCTGGGTTCCGGTTTCGCCGACCACCGCCGTGACATGGTGGTGGTCCGTGGGATTGCCGTTCATGGGGTCTGTCCACACCATCTGGTGCCCTTTCGCGGGCTCGCTCACGTTGCTTACCTTCCCGGCGGTCGCCTGCACGGCTTTGGCCGAATTGCCCGGCTGGTGGACGCCATCGGGCACCGTTTCACCTACCAGGAGTGGATGACGCGTGACATCGCCGAGGCCTTGATGCATCACGGCGAGGCCCGTGGTGCAGCCTGCGTGATCGAAGCCGAGCAGTTATGTCTCTTGCTTGGCGAAGACCGGCGCGGTGACGAACGTGTCATCACCCAGAGCTTTACCGGCGAATTTGAGACTTCCGGTCAGCACCGCCAGGAGTTCCTGCGCGCCATTGGCAGTGTTCGCCGTGGCGATTGACTCAGCCCCTAAAGTCCGGTAAGCGTCAACGCCAGCGGCGTCGTCAGGGCCGCCAGTCCGGTTGACAAGACCAGGCTGCTGGAAACCGGACCTTCCAGCACCTTGAACTGCCTCGACATGAGAAAAACGTTCACGCCTACGGCAATCGAGGCAAGCAAGACCACGACCCGCGTCTCCATCTCGGGGAGACCGAGCAACCTGGCCAGAACCCAGACTACGAGCGGTTGAACGAGCAGCTTGACACTGCAGATGGCTACGCTGATTTTCCATCCCTCCCGCACCCCGTACTCGGTCAGGCTCATGCCCAGCGCGATCAACGCCATCGGGGTCGCAGCCTGACCGATCATGGCGAGCGGCATATCAACGGCTGCCGGCAAAGGCCAACCGGTCAGGCCAAAAACAGAGCCGGTGAGGATTCCGGCGACGATCGGATTGGTCAAAACGCCGCGCAGCGTCTTTGCAAAACCATTTATTGAAAAGCTGCCGTGCCGCGCCCACTCGACGGAAACCGTCACGAGCGTCCACAGAATCAGCGCGTTGAAGACCAGCACCAGAGCAACCGAAGGCACCGCCGCATCGCCAAGTGCCACCTTGGCGAGCGGCAAACCGAGCAGGACATTGTTTGAAAATACGCCGCCCAGTGCGAATACCGATTGTGACACCCCATCGAGGGCGAACAGTCTCCACGCAATCAATCGACCAATGACGAACACAATCAGACAACCGCCGAAGAAAGCGATCAGCAGGCGTGCATCGACGGGTGGTAACTTCGAAAGATTGCTCATCAGACGAAAGAGCAAAGCCGGCAAGGCGACCGAAAAGACGAATTCCGACAGGTTTTTGGACATTGCGGTCGGCCAGCCGGAGAAGCGCATGAGCGCATAACCGACAAAGACCAGGGCAAACAGAGGGGCGGCGAGTTCGACGTGATGCAGGAAGACTGTCATATTGATCCGCCGTCAAGCGCCCGCGCTGACTTGGCTCTGTGCGTTAGCGATCGTCGCCAAGGTAGTGCCGCAGGTTGTGATGGCTGGCTCCCGTTTGCAGCAGCGGAACCGGTTCCGCCGGACAGGCCCGCAGTGTAATGGATTTGCCGGCACATGTGCTGCAGGCCGATTCGCGAGAGAATACGTGCTGAGCAAACCTAGAACTACGCGTCGCCCCAACCATTCCCCGCCTCTCAAACCTGCTGCTTTCTCGCCAGTCGTCAATTACTTGCCCATGCCACCCGATACACATTGCGCACTGTTGGAACAAGGGTTCCGGCTGATTCATGCTGATCAGGCGTTGATCGTTGCGGACAAACCCAGTGGTCTGTTGTCGGTCCCCGGCCGAGGCCCTGATAAACAGGATTGCCTCAGCAAGCGTGTCCAGGCCGATTATCCGGACGCCTTGATCGTACACCGACTGGACTTCGACACCTCTGGCCTGCTCGTCCTGGCTCGCGGAAAGGGAATGCACCGTCGATTGAGCATCCTGTTTCAGGAACGTCAGGTCAACAAACGCTACATTGCCGTCGTCAAGGGAAAACTTGAAGAAGCCGCTGGCGAAGTGCGCCTGCCACTCCTCGTCGACTGGCCGAACCGACCGCGACACAAAGTCGATTTTGAAACGGGCAAGCCCTCCCTCACCCGTTACCGTGTACTAAGTTACAATCCGGCCGAAAGATGTTCACGCCTCGAACTCATTCCGGAGACTGGGCGCACGCATCAGCTGCGGGTACACATGCAGGCAATTGGCCATCCAATTCTTGGCGATTCACTTTACGCCGATGCGGAAACCAGAGAACAAGCCGAACGTTTGCTGTTGCACGCGGAATTCCTGGCTTTCACGCACCCGGTCAGTGAGGCGCCATTGAGTTTTGCCAGCGCCGCACCTTTTTAAGCTTCCATCCAGACCGCTTGACACCCCTTTCCCCGGAATCGTCATGACTATATCCAACCATCCGCTGTGGCTTGTCGGCTTTCGCCCGTTCTTCGCCTTGGCCTGCCTCGCTGGTTTGAGCCTGCCCATGCTGTGGGCGCTGATCTTCTCGGGCACCCTGCCGGCGCCGACCACGACGTTTTCCTCGATCCAGTGGCACGCACATGAAATGTTCTTCGGCTTTGGCTGGGCGGTGCTCGGTGGTTTTCTGCTCACGTCGACCAAGAACTGGGTCAACCAGCGTGGATACCACGGCCGGGCGTTGATCTTTATTGTCAGCGCCTGGCTCCTTGAACGGGTTGGCATGTGGTTTGAAGGCATGCTGTCGCCCGCTGTGTTCCGCATTTCAAACAATCTCTTTCTCGTCTCGATCGTTGTCATGCTGGCCTGGACGCTGATCAAGTATCGCCAGGACGATTCCTATCGCGATAACTATTTATTCCTCATTATCCTGCCACTCTTTCTGGTTTCAAAAAACCTGATGGTCAGCAGCGACTACTTTCAGTTCGGCTGGGTCATGGCGATCGGTCTGTTCCGAATGGCATTTTTGGTGATGTTCGAGCGCACGCTGACGCAGTTCATGAAAAACGTTTTTCAGGTTTCGATCTTGCGCAATCCCACGCTTGACGGGAGCATCAAGCTGCTCGCTTTGAGCCTTGTTTTTGCCGAGCCGATGCCCACCCCGCTGGCGTCGGGAATCAGCCTCCTTCTCGCCCTGCTACTGATCGGCCGATTCTTTTTCTGGAAACCGCAACTGGCCCTGCGCAGGCTTGACCTCGGCATTATGTATCTTGGCTACCTGGCTCTTGTCGCCCAGTTGCTCATCAATGCTTCAAACCCTTGGCTCAACGGAGCCTGGGTTGGCAGCGTATCCGTTCATGTCTTTACCTTCGGCGTCATGGGCCTCGTCATCCCGGCCATGTTGATCCGTATTTCAAAAGGACACACCGGTAGAAAGGTGATATTCGATCGCCTGGATTTATGGGTGTTGCGGATCATGATTCTGGGATTCATCACCCGCATTGTCGCGCCGCAGCTATTCCCCGCTGCCTACATCTACTGGATCGACCTCGCGGCCATGTGCTGGCTGACCGCGTTTTCAATCCTGGCCTGGCGCTACATTCCCTACCTTGTCCAGATGCGTGTCGATGGCAGGGAACACTGACCACAAAGGTTCAGCGCTTTTCGAAATAGTTTAATGGTCATGATCGCGGTGGTGTGCATCCGGGAAATGGACATGCGTATGCGCCATGGATTCGTGCCGATGCCGATGCGTATGCCTGCTGCCGGGCGCACAGAATACGTCATGAGCATGCTGGTGGTGTTCCTCGTGCCGGTGTTCATGGGAATGCTCGATGGCTTCGTGGCGGTGTTCGTGACTATGGCGCTCCATCAGGTGCAGCCACACACCCGAAGCCATCAGCACCCCGGCAACAGCCAGCCGAATGGTGAGCGGCTCTCCCGTCGCCAACGCGAAGACGGCACCGAAAAAAGGTGCCACCGAAAAATAGGCTCCCGTTCGGGCCGTTCCCAAGTTTCGTAGCCCGACCACAAACAGTGTCAGGCTGACTCCGTAGGCCAGAAAGCCGATGCCCAGCGCTGCCCCCAGGATGGGCAGGCTCGGCAATTTATCACCGAGCGAATAAGCCAGTACCAGGTTGATGACACCGGCCGTCATGCCTTTGACCGAAGCGATCCAGCTTGCATCGGCCAGCGAAACCTTGCGTGTCAGGTTGTTATCCACACTCCAGGCCAGGCAAGCACCGAGTACCGACAAAGCAGGCCACAGACCTGCAAATCCGACCTCTTCCGGCCAGCTCAACACAAACACGCCAAGCGTAATGGCCGACATACCCAGGGCAATCCTCCGATCAACATTCTCCCGAAACACCATCCAGGCCAGGAGTACGGTAAACACGGCCTCGGCGTTCAGGAGCAGCGAGGCACCCGATGCGGGCATACCCGACAACCCGAACATCAACAAGACGGGGCCAGCCACTCCACCCGCCAGCACCGCACCGCTGAGCCAAGCCGACTCGTTCAGTGTTAATCGCACCGGTGCTGCCCGGCGTATGCGCCGGACGAAGGTCAAGCCAATCCCCGAGCCAAGATAGAACAAACCGGCCAGCATCCAGGGACTCACCTCATTTAGCAGCAGCTTGGCCAGCGGCGTACCCAGGCCAAAAAGCAGGGCGGCGCCCAGGGCGGCGGACACGCCGGGATTTAACACAGTGCTTGGCCGATTCATGGACTCAATTTCGATTGATCTAAAATTCTGTTAAAAGGTAAGCTGTTAAGGCAGCCTGCATGGTCGCAGCAAACCCGTGGCGACAGTTTGTAACTTCGGTTCAAGGTAGGTCAACTCTCCGATACACCGCTGGCAGTACGTTTTGCAGCACTCTTCGATATAATGCATTACGGTTTTCACTTACCAAACACTTACCTTATCTTGTGAGCTAGAATCCTGCATGGCTACAACCGAACTAACCTTGCTCCTCTTACTGGCGATCGCCGTCGGAGGCTCACTTGTCCATTGGTCCCCGTTACCTCTGCCAATCCTGCTGGTGGTGGTCGGGGTCTTGGCGTCTCTACTGCCCGGCCTGGAAGATATCGCGGTCGACCCTGAACTTTTCCTTTTATTGTTCATCCCCCCGATTCTATTCGCCGATGCCTGGGTTTTGCCTCGCCGCGACTTTGTAAGCACGCTAAAGCCGGTGCTCTTGCTGGCGCTCGGTCTGGTTGTGCTGACGGTTGTCGCCGTCGGTTACGCCATGCACTGGCTGATTCCAGCGATGCCCCTGGCTGTTGCTTTCACCCTCGGCGCCATAGTCTCGCCGACTGACGCCGTTGCCACCGTCGCCACTACACAGCTGCTCCCCTTACCAGCCCGTATCGTCCACATTGTCAATGCCGAAAGCCTGCTCAACGATGCCTCCGGGTTGGTGGCCTTCAAGCTCGCCGTGGCCGCCGCCGCCACTGGTCTGTTCTCTTCGATAGAAGTCGCTGGAAATTTTCTTAACTTGGCAGGCGGTGGCATCATCATCGGCATTGGCGTCGAGTGGTTAGCCCGTGGACTGCGACAGCGCCTGATTCGTTTGCACGCCGGCGATCCTGTATTACAGACCCTGCTTACCGTACTGATGCCTTACGGCGCCTATCTCGCGGCCGAAGCGTTACACGTATCCGGCATTCTGGCCGTCGTTGCCGCCGGACTCTGGGCCAGCGGACAGGAAGTCAAGGGATTGACCGCCGATGCTCGCAAACATGCCCGCGAAGTGTGGAGAATGCTTTCCTACGTGCTGAACGGCCTGGTTTTTGTGCTTCTCGGCTTGCAGTTGCGGCGCATGATCACCAGCGTCGATGAGTATGCTCCGTTCGATCTGGCTATGTACGCCCTGGTTCTGTGGGTTCTGCTGATGGCTTTGCGGTTCGCCTGGGTATGGATTTCCGCGCACCTGCGCTTCAAATTTGGGTGGGGATGGAGTGGCGGCCGCACGGGCCCAGACCCCAAGCGGTTGTTACTGGTCAGTTGGGCTGCGGTACGCGGCTCGATCACGCTGGCGACTGCGCTCTCGGTTCCTTCCATCATCGCCAGCGGGGCGCCCTTCCCCGAACGCAATCTGGTCGTTTTCCTGGCCGCTGCAACTATTATCCTGACACTTGCCTTAAATGGCGTTCCCTTGCCTTGGCTGATCCGCAAACTGGCGATCAACAGCGGCGAAGAAAATCTGCACGAGGAACACGTGGCGCGAGCCGAAATCGCGCGTGCCGCCCTTGTGGCCGTGTCGGCTGTCGCGAAAGAGCTTACCGACCCCGAAGACATTGCTTTCGCGGGGCGGCTTTCCGGGCGATATGAAGGCAAAATTGAACTCCTTGAGGGTGATCCCGGACACGCTTCGGAGCGCGCATCGCATATCGCACTGCGCCGTAAATTGCGCCTCGCCGCCATCAGCGCCGAACGGCACTGCCTGCACGAATTGCACGCCAGCGACGTGATCAATGACGAAAGTCTGCGCATCATTGAGGCTGAACTTGACGAACGCGAACTGGTCTCTTCAATCAGCGTGGATCGCGGTTAGTCCAGACACAGCAGACGCTGCCGAACCGCTCTTGGCTAATTGCAAAATTCGACGCCAACGCTCTGGCAACACGATTTTTCAAACCTTGCTGACTATGCTTTCCGCATTTACTGCCAAAGCGCTCGGCTGTCGGCAAGATCATTCCGGCGATTGACTCTGGCCGCCGGAGTCAGAGATACTTGCGCATGTTGCGTTTGTATGACTTCCTCCTTTAAGTACCCAGACTCCCATAATGCGCCGTTTTGTACGTTGGTCATGTGTGCCACTATGTCCGCAATAAACGCGATTTCGACCATTTCAACCCTTTCTGTTGATTGCTGCCGCCCATGTCCACACTCGCCACCGTTTCTGAGCATGAAAGTACCGATATAGATCGCAGCGACGACCCGCTGTGGTACCGCGACGCCGTCATCTATCAGCTTAACGTCAAGGCTTTCTTCGACACCAACGATGACGGCGTCGGGGATTTCAAGGGCGTCACGGCCAAGCTCGACTACGTCAAGGAACTGGGCGTCAACACTATCTGGCTGATGCCGTTCTATCCGTCGCCATTGCGCGACGACGGGTACGATATCTCGGAGTATGAGGACGTCCATCCACAGTACGGCACGCTGGATGATTTCCGCGAAATGATGACCGAGGCTCACAAGCGCGGCATACGCGTGATCACCGAACTGGTCATCAACCATACGTCGGACCAGCATCCATGGTTCCAGGCGGCACGCAAGGCGCCTGCAGGTTCACCCGAGCGCGATTTCTACGTCTGGAGCGACAACGATGAGCTATACCAGGGTACGCGCATTATTTTCACCGACACGGAGACGTCCAACTGGACCTGGGATCCAGTC
>WBZP01001547.1_pt2 | contig 26748 bp, 26 predicted proteins | sample 5204301 | NCBI WGS metagenome assembly WBZP01 (sample SAMN12412401, study PRJNA552823) | activated sludge metagenome | isolation source: activated sludge from nitrification reactor of wastewater treatment plant... | place: USA: Pennsylvania | collected 2017 | reverse complement strand
TCGGGTCGCTAGCCTGCAGGGTGTGGACGTCTCGGTCGAGAAGCTGATCACCTTCGAGGAACCCGCCGATCTGGCCGGCTGCTCCCTGTCCGAGCTGCGCGCCCTGCGTGACGACTACCAGGTCGTGGAGAACGGCCTGTCCTACGCCCGCCGCATCGTCCAGGGCCGCCTCGACACCGTCGCCGTCGAGTTCGAGCGCCGCATCGAGTCCGACGCCGACACCGACCTGGTCCACCGCCTCCCCAACGCGCTGGCCGCCCACACCCGCGGGCCCGGGCTGCCCCGACCCGGACGCGAGCTCGACCCGCCGTCGTGGGCCGACGACATCGTCGCCGCCGCCGATCGCATGCTGGGCGCCACCGCCCTGGCCGACCTGTCGTCGGTCCCCGAGGCCGACCTGGCCGTCGCCGTCAGCTCGATCGCCGAGCTCGAACGCGAGGTGTCGGGCTCCCGACGGGAGGTCCAGCGCCGCATGGACCGGGTGCAGGACGAGATCGTCGCCCGCTACCAGGCCGGCGCGTCGGTCGACGACCTCCTGATCTGACGCGCTCGGGCCGCGACCGGCCGACCGCGGCGGCGGACGACCTCGACCCGGCAGCCTGCGCTTGCTGCGGCGAATCGGTGGTTCGCGGATGTCGCGATACCCTCGACGGGCATGAAGGAGGACCTCGACCGTCGCTGGCACGACCTGGGCGAGTTCATCCGCGAGCAGCGCAACGTCGGGCAGATGTCGCTGCGCAAGCTGTCCGAGGCCGCGGGGGTCTCCAACCCGTACCTCTCCCAGATCGAGCGTGGCCTGCGTCGCCCGTCGGCGGAGATCCTCCAGCAGATCGCCCGCGCCCTCGAGATCTCGAGCGAGACGCTCTACGTGCGCGCCGGCATCCTCGACGAGCCGACCGGCCAGGTCGACCCGATCGCCGAGATCCGCCGGGACCCGTCGATCACCGAGGAGCAGAAGAAGACCCTGGTGCGCATCTACCAGTCGTTCCGGCGGGAGAACGAGCTCGACGGCGGCGCCGGGAGCGGCCCCGACGGAGGCCCCGATGGCGGCTCCGACGAACCGGATCCCGACGGCTCCTCGGACCCCTCCGACGTGACCGTCGCCTCCTGAGGCGGTGCTCGTCCGGGTCGCGCCCTACGATCGGATCCGCTCGCGGTCCCGACGTGCGGGAATGCTTCCGCCGGCTGCGAGATTGATCTGACCGTGGGTTCCGTCGCCGTCGTCTCCCTCCACACCTCGCCGCTCGCGCAGCCCGGCACCGGCGACGCCGGCGGCATGAACGTCTACGTGCGTGAGCTGTCGGCCTCGCTGGCCCAGGCCGGCGTCGACGTGCGGGTCTACGTGCGCCGCTGGGCCGACCACCTTCCCGACCGCGTGCGGGTCGAACCGGGCTTCGAGGTGGTGCACGTCTCCGCCGGCCCGGCCGAGCTGGCCAAGGAGGACCTCCCGTCGGTCATCGGAGAGTTCGGCGACGGCGTGGCTGCCGACCTGGCCGCGGCCCCGGTCCAGGCGCTGCACGCCAACTACTGGCTGTCCGCGGTTGCGGCCCACGACCTCAAGCACCGGCTCGACCTGCCGCTGGTCGCCACCTTCCACACCCTCGCCCGGGTCAAGGCCACCGCCGGCGACCACGAACCGCCCGCCCGCGAAGCCGCCGAGGCCACCGTGATCGGCTGCTGCGACGCCATCTGCGCATCCAACCCGGTCGAGGCCGACCAGCTGGTGCAGCTCTACGGCGCCCGGCCCGACCGCATCGAGCTGGTCCCCTCCGGCGTCGACCACGCCTTCTTCTCCCCGGGCGACCGCGCCGGTGCCCGCGCCGCCCTCGGCCTCGACGACCGGCCGACCATGCTGTTCGTCGGTCGCATCCAGCCCCTCAAGGGCCTCACCGTCGCGGTCGAGTCGCTCGCCCGCCTCGCCGACAAGCGCACCCGGCTCGTCGTCGTCGGCGGACCGAGCGGAGCCGACGGACCGGCCGAGTTGCGGCGGGTGCAGGAGCGGATCCGGGCCCTGGGCGTGGCCGAACGCGTCCAGTTCGTCGACCCGCAACCGCACCACATGCTCTCGAGCTGGTACCGGGCCGCCGACGTCGTCGTGGTGCCCAGCCGGTCGGAGTCGTTCGGGTTGGTCGCCCTCGAAGCCGCCGCGTGCGGCGTCCCGGTGGTCGCCTCCGCCGTCGGCGGTCTGCGCACCCTGGTCGTGCCCGGGGTGACCGGCATGCTGGTCGAGAGCCGTGACCCCGAGTCGTTCGCGGCGGCCATCGCGTCGGTCCTCACCGACCCGGTGCGCGCCGCGGCCATGGGCGCCGCCGCGGCGGAGGAGTCGCGGCGCTACTCGTGGTCGACTACCGCGGCGCGTCTGCGGCGCCTCTACGCGGACCTGTCGGTGCGGACCCCGGTGGCCTGCGCGTGATCGGGGCGGAACGGCCCCTCACCCCCGACGAGCTGGCCGAGCTCGAATCCCGAATCGACGGCTGGCTGGCCGAGCAGCTCGAGCAGAACCCGGTGATCGAGGCGGTCGAACGTGACGACGTCTCCGGCGAGCGGCGTTGGTTCGTGCGGGTCCGCGGCGAGCAGAAGGCGGTGTTCACCATCTGGCTGGTGCTGCGCCAGCGCAACCTGCACGTCGAGACGTACCTGATGCCCGCCCCCGAGGAGAACGCGGCGGCGCTCTACGAGCATCTGCTGCGACGGAACCTCAAGCTCCCCGACCTCACCTTCGCCATCGGCGACGAGGACGCGGTGTACGTGATGGGCGAGGTGCCGGCGGTGTGGGTCGACGGCGAGGTCGTCGACCGGCTCCTCGGGTCGTGCTACTCGGTGGTCGAGCAGTGCTTCCGGCCGGCCATGCGCATCGGCTTCGCCAGCCGCTTCCCGGCCTGAACCCGCCGCCACCCCCGAACCAACTTTCTGACGACATTGGAGTACCGCCAGTGTCGTGACTTGTCGTCAGAACGCGGGGGTGGGGGGGGTGGGGACCGGGGAGCGCGCACCGGGGAGCGGTCCCCGCTGACAACGCCGACCGCAACCCTTACCGTCGAGGGCAGCCGGGGGACGGGTCGTTGGGGAAGCGGTCCGTCCTCCGGCCGCCGGTACGCTCCACGCCATGACCTCGGTGCAGTTCCTCGGTGGGGGCCGGATGGCCGACGCTCTGCTCGGCGGGCTGCTGGCAGCCGGTCACTCAGCGTCCGACATCGCCGTGGTCGAGATCTCCCCGGCCCGTCGTGACGAGCTGATCGCGGCCCACCCCGGCGTGAGTGTCCTGTCCGAACCCGGGCCGGCCGACGCCCTCGTCGTCGCCACCAAGCCCGGCGACGCGGTCGACGCCCTGGCCACGGCCGCCGCGGCTGCGCCCGGCCTGCGTCGGGTGCTGTCGATCGCCGCGGGGGTGGGGACCGCCGCGCTGCAGGCCGCGGTCGGCGACGCGGTCGCCGTCGTGCGGGCCATGCCCAACACGCCGGCGCTGGTGGGGGAGGGAGCGTCCGCGATCTGCGCCGGACCCACCGCCGTCGACGCCGACCTGGACTGGGCCGAGGGGCTGCTCGGCTCGGTCGGCACCGTCGTGCGGGTCCCGGAGCGCTCGATGGACGCGGTGACCGGACTGTCGGGATCGGGACCCGCCTACGTCTTCCTCGTCGCCGAAGCGCTGATCGACGCCGGTGTCGCCGCCGGGTTGCCGCGGGACGTGGCGGACCGACTGACCCGCCAGACCCTGCTCGGCTCGGCCCGTCTGCTCGCCGAGTCCGACGACGGCCCCGAGGCGCTGCGCGCCGCGGTCACCTCGCCGGGCGGCACCACCGCGGCGGGCCTGCGCCAGCTCGAGTCCCACGCGGTGCGCGCCGCGGTGATCGACGCCGTCGCCGCCGCGACGGCCCGTTCCGCCGAGCTCGGCTGAGCGCCGGGCCGGGGCCCCGGCCCACGGTCCTGTTGACCGCGGGTCTGCGAAGAGCGGGTCTGCGAACCGCGGTCCTACGCGTCCCGTCGGGGCGTCGGCGTTGGCGGATGGCTCACCAGCATCGCGTGACCGTCGCGGAGAACGCGATGCACGTCCCCGCCGGCAGCGGTGGCGAGTACGGATCCGCCGCCCCTATGTCGACCGCGTAGCCGATGTCGGCCAACGACGCGATCGTCAGGCGTGACAGCGCGCTGCCGTCCGGGGTGGTGGCCATGATCTCCGGACCGAGGAACACCGACTCCCAGTGCGGGCTCATGACTCCGTCGACGGTCATGACGGGGACGTCGACCGATCGTCGCAGGAGCGAGTTCTCGGCCCGGACCCGGGGCCCGTTGAACCGGGGGTCGGTTCCGCCCGCCCCGGTGACGTCCCGACCGTCCTGCCAGGTGACCCCGAAGCCGAGCACGTGGCCCAGCTCGTGCCCCGCGACCTCGTCGAGCATTCCGGCGTCGAGCAGGGCACCGGTCAGGTTCGGGTTGAACTCGACGAAGCCGAACCGGGGGAGGCCGTCGGGTCCGTCGACGCACGGCGCCGCCCACGCGGCTGGGGGGATCACCTTCATCGACACGTCGACCACCAGGTCGTCGACCACCCCGTCGAACGCAGCGTTGCCCGAGCCGCAGGACCCGGCCGCGAGGTGGACCGGAACGTCGCCCAGTCCCCTCGCGACGACACGCTCCCAACGCGTCGCCGCCTGCTGCATCGCCGCCAGGACGTCGGGGTCGACCGTGCCCGACGGCCGGATCACGATGTCGAACGGCTCGGGGTCGATGCGGGTGCCGACGTGGTAGGTCGCGGTGGCGAGCGTGGTGTTCGTCCCGTCGCTGACCTCGAGTCGGGCGGTGTGGGCGCCGGCGTCGACCGCGGAAACGTTGCGGCTGACGTCGGGAGGGCAGGGGTCGATCGTCTCGTCCCATGTCCCGTCCCCGTCGCCGTCCAGCCGGCAGGACATGGCGTCGCCCTGGGGGTCGGTCACCCCCCAGCGGAGCGGGACGAGCGCCGGTTCGACGTGGGGTTCCCCGAGAGCCCCGAACGACGAGACCACCGGCGCGGTGGCCGGCGGAGGTGGCGGGTCCGGGGCGCAGGCTGCAGCGGCCAGCACGACCGAGGCGAGCACGGCCACGCCGCGCCAGCCTCGGACCATCCGGCCGGTGGTGGCGGCCCGGCCGCCCGCCGGAACCCCGATGTCGCCCTCGGACTCCATGTCCCCATTCGACCACCGACCACGGGGTCGGTCCACGGTCTGGGGTCACCTTCGGAGCCGGTGAGCCCGGAGCGGTAGGTTCGGGGCCCGTGGCCGCCGACGCTCCCCCCGACGGGTCCCCCCGCTACGACACCGTCTCGTTCCTGTCCGACTACGGCCACGGCGACGAGTTCGTCGGCGTCGTGCACTCGGTGATCCACCAGCTGTCGCCCGGCGCCACCGTCATCGACATCACCCACGGCATCGAGCCCTACGACATCCGCGCCGCCGGCCTCACCCTGGCCCGCAGCGTCCAGTACCTGGCACCCGGCGTGATCATGGCGGTGGTCGACCCCGGCGTCGGCACCCACCGTCGGCCGATCGCGGTCGAGGTCGGAAGCGGCCGGGCCGTCTTCATCGGTCCCGACAACGGCCTGCTCGCCCCGGCGGTCGGACTGCTCGGCGGCGCCACCCGGGCGGTGTGGCTCAACGACGCCGAGCACCAGCTCGCCGCTCCCGGCCCGCTCTTCGACGGACGCGACGTCTTCGCCCCCGCGGCCGCCCACCTGTGCAACGGGGTGCCGCTCACCGACCTCGGCGAGGAGGTCGACACCGCCACGCTGTTCCCGGGGATCCTGCCCATCTCCCGGGTCGAGGACGGGGCCCTGGTCGCCGAGGTGCTCTGGGTCGACCGCTACGGCAACGTGCAGCTCAACGTCGACCCCGACGAGCTCGACGCCCTGGCCGCAGAGGCGCCGGCTGACCGGCCGACCGGCAGCAGCGAGCGCTCCGGGGGCGGGCACTTCGAGGTGCTGCTCGACGGATCCCGTCGCACCGCCCGCCGGGTGGTGGCGTTCGAGGACATCGCCCCGGGCGCCGTCGGCCTGGTCGTCGACAGCTACGGGTTGATCTCGCTCGCCGCCCGTCAGGCCAGCGCGGCCGAGGACCTGGGCATCGGCACCGGCGACGGCGTCACCCTGCGCCCGATCGTCGACTCCGACGACACCTCCGACGACGCCGGCGACGGGTCCGCGGCCGAGTCGGTCACCGCGGTTCGGGTCACCTTCGGTCGACGACCGACCCCGTCGGACCCAGCCTCGACCGACGTCCCCGGAGGTGCGGGATGAGACGCTTCACCACCATCACCGTCATCGTCCTCATGGCGGTGATCGTCGGCGCCGCGTTCCTCCAGCTCGTCGTCCTGGCCCGCTGACCGGGGCCGCCCTCGCCGCGGCGGCCGCTCACCGGCGACCCACCGGCGGCCACACCGGCGGCCTTCGTGCGTCGGAACGCCGTGACGAGCGGATATCGTCGCCGGCGGTGAACCTGGCGACGATCATCGATCCCCATCCCGGCGAGGCCACCGCGCTGATCAGCCGGGGTCGGGAGACCGACTACGACACGCTGCGCACCCAGGTGGCGGCCCTGCGCGGCGCCCTGGTCGAGATGGGCCTGCAGCCCGGCGAGCGCCTCGCCATCATCGCCGGCAACAACTGGTACTTCGTCGTGTCGTACCTGGCCGCCCTCGGCGCCGGACTGGTCGCCGTGCCGCTCAACCCGACCAACCCGGCGGTGGCGATGGCGCACGAGCTCAGCGAGTCGGGCGCGGTGGCGATCGTGGCCACGCCGACCGCCCGGGCGGCCCTGCGCGAGATCGACTGGTCCACCCTCCCCGACGTGCGCACCTTCATCGGCGCCGGGTTCGAGCCGGGGCCGCTGGGCGTCGACATCGACACGCTGCTCGACCACGAACCGGCACCGGTCGTCGAACGCGCCCCCGACGACGTCGCCGTGCTGATCTTCACCTCGGGCACGGCAGGGTCGCCCCGTCCCGCCATGCTCACCCACGCCAACCTGCTGGCCAACATCCGTCAGGTGCTGGCCGCCGACGAGCGGGTCCAGGAGTCGACCGACATCGTGTTCGGCCTGCTGCCGATGTTCCACATCTTCGGGCTCAACGTCATGTTGGGCGTGGCGATGGCGGTCGGCGCGTCGGTCCTGCTCGTCGAGCGCTTCGATCCGGTGTCGGCCATCGAGTCCGTCGAGAAGCACGGCGTCACCACCATCGCCGGTCCCCCGACCATGTGGGCCGCCTTCGCCGGGCTGCCCGGGGTGGGTGGCCACGAGTTCGACTCGGTGCGCCGAGCGATCTCCGGCGCCGCCAAGCTGCCGACCGAGGTCGCCCAGGCCATGGAGGCGCGCTACGGCGTGCAGCTCCAGGAGGGCTACGGGCTCACCGAGGCGTCGCCGGTGGTCACCGCCCCCATCTCCGGCGTCACCCCGTCGGGTTCGGTCGGCATCCCGGTCCCCGGCGTCGAGATGCGCCTGGTCGACGGCGACGGCGACGACGTGTTGGTCGGCGACCCCGGCGAGCTGCTGGTGCGGGGTCCGAACGTGTTCGCCGGCTACTGGAACGACCAGGAGGCGACCGACCGGGTCATCACCGCGGATGGCTGGCTGCGCACCGGCGACGTCGGCGTGGTCGACGACGACGGCAACGTCTACCTGGTCGACCGGGCCAAGGACCTGATCATCGTGTCGGGCTTCAACGTGTTCCCCGCCGAGGTCGAAGAGGTGCTGTTGCAGCACCCCGCGGTCGAGGGCGTCGCCGTGGTCGGCGTCCCGCACCCCCACACCGGCGAGTCGGTCAAGGCCTACGTCAAGGCCCGCGACGGCGTCCCCATCGAGGAGGACGACGTCATCGACTTCTGCGCGGCGCGCCTTCCCCACTACAAGTGCCCGAACAAGGTGTGGTTCGTCGAGGACATCCCCCGCGGCCTCGGCGGCAAGGTGATCCGCCGGCTCCTCGGCTGAGGGCCGCCAGCGGGATCGCCGCTCCGACCGCCGGGTCCCGGAGATCCCGTCAGGCCGGCTCCATCGGGCCGGTGGCCAGCTCGTAGATCTCGGCCCAGTACGGATCGGTCGGGGCGACCTCGCCGGCGGGTCGGCCCGGGTTCGAGAACAGGAACCCGACGAACAGGATCGTCACGCCCGCCGCCAGCCAGATGCCGAAGTCGACCATCTGGTCGCCGGTGCCGAACATCGTCCCGCCGGATCCCAGGACCAGCGAGCCGACGGCGATGAACACGTTGGTGAGAGCCAGGCGCCCCGGAGGGATCGGCATCGCCGCGGCCACCTCGGGCCGGCGCCGCACCCGCAGCAACCCGACCGCCGACCACGCCGCGCCGCCGATGAGGACCACGGCACCCACGCCGGAGCCGACGGCGGCCATGATCCGGGGGCCGACGCCGAAGACCTCCTTGCCCGACGGGATCCCGGCCCCGTCGAGCGACCCGAGCAGGGGAGTGGTGAGCACCACCCCGGCGCAGAACGAGCTGAGGGCGACCAGCCACCAGCGGGCGACGTCACCGCGGTGCACGCCGCCGAGCAGGTAGACGGTCCCGAGCGCCAGCCACGGCACGTTGAGGATGGCGCCGAACAGGTAGAAGACCCGGAAGTTCAGCTCGCCCCATCCCAGGGCCGCCGCGCTGAAGTAGGCCAGCGACGCCACCGCGAACATGGCCAGCGACACGGTCCAGGCCAGCTCGTGGGGCTTGCGCCGGGCCAGCCAGCGCTCCAGCGTCGACAGCCCGAACGCGACCGACACGAGCACCGCCACGGCGCCCATCGCCGCGGCCGCGCTCACCGGATCTCCGCGGCGGTCGGGAGCGGGCGGGGGTCGGGCACGGCCCCAGCATGTCCCCGACCGACCCCGTCGGGCGAGGCAGCCGACGGGGCCATGGGCGGGACCGTCGGTCCGGGCCGGGGCCTCCCGGCACTTTGTGAAAAGTCGCACGAGCAGGGTACGGTCGACCCATGGCGCCCTCCGGTCGAGCCTCCATCCCCGAGGCGACCGTGGCGCGGCTTCCGCTGTACCACCGCTGCCTGCTCGACCTGCGCGACGAGGGCCGCCCCACGGTGTCCTCCGAGCAGCTCGCGGACCTGGCCGGGGTCAACGCCGCCAAGGTGCGCAAGGACCTGTCGCACTTCGGCTCGTACGGCACCCGCGGGGTCGGCTACGACGTCGCCCACCTGCTGGTCGAGATCGCCAGCGCCCTGAACGTCGACCGGGACTGGCCCTGCGTCATCGTCGGCGCCGGCAACCTGGGCTCCGCTCTCGCCACCTTCGCCGGCTTCACCAACCGCGGCTTCACCGTGGTCGGCGTGCTCGACGTCGACCCGGCCAAGGTCGGGCGTCCGCTCGGATCGCTCACGGTGCGCCACCAGGACGACCTGGCCGAGCTGGTCGCACGCGAGGGAGTCGCGATCGGGATCGTGGCCGTCCCGCCCGTCGCCGCGCAGGAGGCGGCCGACCGCCTGGTCGAGGTCGGCATCACCTCGATCCTGAACTTCGCCCCGACCGTGCTCGACGTACCCGACCACGTCCAGGTCCGCGACGTCGACCTGGCCGTCGAGCTGCAGATCCTCGCCTTCCACGAGGACCCGTCCCGCCGCGTCGGCCCCACCCGCACCGCGGGCTGACCGCGAGCGGCGACCAACTGGCGACCGGCCCCGGTCGCGCAGCATGCTGGAGGGCGTCCGCAGCGGTCGCCGTCCTCCCCGGTGGCCCGAGTCAAGGAGCGCCAGCCGGGCGTGTCTGTCGTCGTCGTCGGAGCGAACCATCGCACCGCCCCGCTCGATCTCCTCGAGCGCATGGCGGTCAGCGGTGAGCGCCTCCCCAAGCTCCTCCACGCACTCGACGCGGGCGCCGACACCTCCGAGGTCGTCGTGCTCGCCACCTGCAACCGCACCGAGGTGTACCTGGTGGCCGAGCGCTTCCACGGCGCGTATGCCGAGGTCCGGGACTTCTTCGCCGATCTGACCTTCCTGCCGCCCGAGCGCTTCGCCGAGAGCCTCTACGTCCACTACGACGACGCCGCGGTCCGCCACCTGTTCGAGGTGACCGCCGGCCTCGACTCCGCGGTGCCCGGCGAGCACGAGATCCTGGGCCAGGTCGGCTCCGCCTGGGAGCTGGCCCGCCAGGAGGGCACCGCCCGACGGGGCCTCAACCTCCTGTTCCGCCACGCTCTCGAGGTCGGCAAGCGGGCCCGCACCGAGACGTCGATCGCCCGTCACGTCACCTCGGTGTCGCAGGCTGCGGTCATCCTCGCCGGTGAGCGCCTGGCCGAGCTGCGCGGCATCACCGACGCCCCCGACGCGTGCACCGCGGCCGGAGCGCGGGCCGGCCTGGCCGGAGCGCGCGCCGTGCTGATCGGCGCCGGGACCATGGGCCGGGCGGCAGGGTCGTTCCTGGCCGACGCCGGCCTGGCCGAGATCGTCGTGGCCAACCGCGGCCCCGAGCGGGCCGAGGCGCTGGTCGACCGGCTGCGGACCGACCGCGACTCCGGCATCGCCCGCGCCGTGCCGCTGGAGGACCTGTCGACGGTGATGGCCGACGCCGATCTGGTCGTCGCCGCCACCGGCGCACCGGGAGCGGTGCTCACCGCCGCCGATGTCGCCCCCGCGGTGCAGGGACGGTCGCGACCCCTCGTCGTGGTCGACATCGCCATGCCCCGCGACGTCGATCCCGAGGTCGCGGCGCTCGGCGGGGTCGAGCTTCTCGACATGGACGCGGTCGCCGCCTTCACCGAGGCCGGGCTGGCCGGTCGTCGCCGTGAGGTCGCCGCGGTGCGCGAGATCGTCGACGAAGAGGTCGTGCGGTTCCACGGCGCCAGCAACGCCCGGCGTGCCGCTCCGGTCATCACCGCGCTGCGCGAGCAGGCCGAGTGCATCCGCTGCGCCGAGATCGACCGGTTGTCCGGGCGGCTGGGCGAGCTGACCGACGCCCAGCGTGACGCCGTCGACGCGATCACCAGGGGCATGGTGGCCAAGCTGCTGCACGAACCGAGCGTGAGGCTTCGCTCCGCGGCCGGATCGGCTCGGGGCGACCGCCTGGCCGACTCGATGCGCGAGCTGTTCGCCCTCCTCGACGACCCCGACGACTCCGGCGCTGTCGCCGAGCCACCCTCCGGGGGCTGACCCTCCGTGCGGGTCCGGATCGCCACGCGGGCATCGCCGCTGGCGCGTTGGCAGGCCGACCACGTCGCCGGGCTCCTGCGCTCCGCGGACCCCGACCTCGACGTCGAGGTGGTCGCGCTCAGCACCGAGGGCGACCGTCGCACCGACGTCCCGCTGTCGGAGATCGGCGGGAAGGGCGTGTTCGCCACCGAGGTGCAGGCCGCGCTGCTCGACGGGCGGGCCGACGTGGCGGTGCACTCCGCCAAGGACCTCCCGGCCCGGACCCCCGACGGGCTGGTCATCGCCGCGGTGCCCGAGCGCGGCGATGTCCGCGACGCCCTCGTCGGATGCCGTCTGGTCGACCTGCCCACCGACGGCGTGGTCGCCACCGGCTCGGCCCGTCGTCGGGTGCAGCTCGCGCACCTGCGACCCGACCTGCGCTTCGAGGAGCTGCGGGGGAACATGGCCACCCGCATCGCCCGCTCCGAGCGCGACGACGTCGACGCGGTGGTGGTCGCGGCGGTGGCGTTGCAGCGCCTGGGTCTGGCCGACCGCCTCACCGACGTGCTGCCCGCCACGCTGATGGTCCCGCAGGTCGCCCAGGGCGCGTTGGCCGTCGAGTGCCGCTCCGACGACGCGGCGTTGCGGGAGCTCCTGGCCGGCATCGAGCACGCCGCCAGCCGCCGGGCCGTCGACGCCGAGCGGGCGTTCCTGTCCGAGCTGGGCGGCGACTGCACCCTGCCCGCCGGTGCCCACGCCACGATCCTTCCCACCGACGACGACGCCGGTCCCGCAGCCTCTGCCGGTCCGGTCGCCTCCGGCGTGCTCAGCATCCGGGGCATCCTCGGCGCGGACCCCGATGTCCACGGTCGCGTCCGCGTCGCGCATGCCGTCGAGGTCGGCTCCGACCCCGACGCGGTCGGCCGGGCCCTGGCCGTCCGCCTGCGCGCGGACGTGGATGCCACCGCCGGGAAGGCGCACCGGTGACCGTCCACCTCGTCGGCGCGGGGCCCGGCGACCCGGGGCTGATCACCGTCCGTGGCGCCGAGCTGCTGGCCTGCGCGGATGTCGTCGTGCACGACCGGCTGTCGGCTCGCGAGCTGCTCGACCTGGCACCGCCGGACGCCGAGCTCATCGACGTCGGCAAGAGCCCCGACGGGCCGTCCACCCCGCAGTCGGCCATCAACGACCTGCTGGTCGAACGCGGCCGCCGGGGCCAGACGGTGGTGCGGCTCAAGGGTGGCGACCCGTTCGTGTTCGCCCGCGGCGCCGAGGAGGCCGCCGCGCTCGCCGCCGCCGGCGTCGACTACGAGGTCGTCCCCGGCATCACCTCCGCGCTCGCGGTCCCCGCCTACGCCGGCATCCCGGTCACGCTGCGCTACTCGTCGACCAGCGTCACGATCGTGACCGGCCACGAGGACCCGTCCAAGGGCCGCACCGACGTCGGCTGGGAGGCGCTCGCCCGGGTGGGCGGGACCATCGTCGTGCTGATGGGGGTGCGCAACCTGCCCCGCATCGCCGAACGGCTGATCGCCGGCGGGCTGTCGCCCGACACGCCCGCCGCGGCCATCCGGTGGGGGACCAGGCCCACCCAGCAGACCGTCCGCGCCACGCTCAGCACCCTGGCCGACCACGACCTGGCGTCGCCGGCCACGATCGTCATCGGCGACGTCGCCGGGGAACGCCTGGACTGGTTCGAACGGCGGCCGCTGCTCGGCCGGACCGTCGTGGTCACCCGGACCCGGGACCAGTCGCCGCAGCTCGCCCGCCGCCTCCGCGACGCCGGCGCCGAGGTGCTCGTCGCCCCGACCATCGCCGTCGAGGACCCGGCGGACGGGGGAGCGGCGCTGCGCGACGCGGTGAGCCGGATCTCCACCTTCGACTGGGTGGTGCTCACCTCGCCCAACGGCGCGGCCCGGTTCGCCGCCGAGCTGCGCGACGGTCGGGACCTGGCCGGGGTCAGCGTCGCGGTCATCGGTCCGGGCACCGCGGCGGCCATCGCCGAGGCGCGCATCACCGCCGATCTGGTCCCCCCTCACTTCGTGGCCGAGTCGCTGCTCGACGCCTTCCCCGACCCGCCGCCCGGCGGTGGCCGGGTGCTCCTGGCCCGCGCCGCGGTCGCCCGCGACGTGCTGCCCGACGGGTTGACCGCCCGGGGCTGGGACGTCGAGGTGGTCGAGGCGTACCGGACCGTCGGCGTCTCCTACGACGACGACACCCGGTCCCGGGTGCGTGCCGCGGACGCGGTCACGTTCACGTCGAGCTCGACCGCCGAGCACTTCGTTGCCGCCCTCGGCGGACCCGACGCCGCCGCGGCCGGAGCCCCGCCCGTGGTCGCCTGCATCGGGCCGGTCACCGCGGCGACCGCCCGCGAGCTGGGCCTGGAGGTCACCGCCGAGGCTGCGGTGCACTCGATCGACGGCCTCGTCGACGCCGTGGTGGACGCCGTGTCCGGCGTCGGTGTCGGCGGCGCGTCCGGCGGGTCGGACGCCGGTTGAGCGCCGCGGTCCCCGCTCTGGCCGCCGTCGTGTTCGACTTCGACGGGCTGGTGCTCGACACCGAGTGGTGCGAGTACGTCACCGCCGCCGAGCAGTTCCGGGCGCACGGCACCGAGCTGAGCCTGGATCTGTGGAAGACCTTCATCGGAACCGTCGACCACCCGCACTGGACCGACATCCTCGAGGAGCAGATCGGCCGGCCGGTCGACCGTGAGCTGATCGTCCCGTCCCGCCTCGCCGCCAAGGACGTCTGCAACGCCGACCTGGCCCCGCTGCCCGGCGTCGTGCCGCTCGTCGACTCGTTGCGCGACCTCGGGGTGCCGATCGCGGTGGCGTCGTCGTCGTCGGTCGATCACGTCGACGGCCACCTCGACACCCACGGCCTGCTCGACCGGTTCCCGGTGCGCGCCACAGGCGACGAGGTTCCGCTCACCAAGCCCGACCCCGCGGTCTACCTCCTGGCGTGCGAACGGCTCGGCGTGGACCCGACCGCGGCGGTGGCGATCGAGGACTCGGTCAACGGGGTGACCGCCGCCAAGGCGGCCGGGATGGCCGCGGTGGCCGTCCCCGGCACGTTGACGCTCGGCATGGACTTCGCCGCCGCCGACCTGGTCGTCGGCTCCTGCGTCGAACTCACCCCCGGTCGGCTCGCGGCTCTGGTCGCCGATCGGACCTGAGCCGAACCCCGGTCCGCGTTCTGGCTGCAGTTGGGGCCGCCAGGGCGGCCCCAACTGCAGCCAGTTGTGAGCCCGACCGTAGGATTCCGAGCCGTGAGCTTCCCCCAGACCCGCCTGCGTCGACTGCGCCGCACCCCGGCCATGCGGCGGCTGGTCGCCGAGACCCGCCTGGGTGTCGACGACCTGGTCGCCCCCCTGTTCGTGCGTGAGGGCATCGACGAGCCGGTGCCGATCCCGTCGCTGCCCGGGGTGGTGCAGCACACGCGGTCGTCGCTGCGCGCCGAGGTGGCCGAGCTCGCCGACCTCGGCGTGAACGCCGTGATCCTCTTCGGCGTGCCCGAGCACAAGGACGCCGAGGGGTCCGGCGCATCCGATCCCGACGGCATCGTGCAGGTCGCGCTGCGGGACCTGCGCGACGACCTCGGCGACCGGGTCGTGCTCATGGCCGACCTCTGCATCGACGAGTACACCGACCACGGCCACTGCGGTCTGCTCGCCCCCGACGGCACCGTCGACAACGACGCCACCCTCGAGGTCTACGGCGAGGCCGCGATCGCGCAGGCCGACGCCGGGGCCGACGTGTGCGCCCCATCGGGGATGATGGACGGCCAGGTCCTCGCCATCCGCGACGCACTCGACGACAGCGACCACGAGCAGGTGTCGATCCTGGCCTACTCGGCCAAGTACGCCTCGGCGCTCTACGGCCCGTTCCGCGACGCGGTCGACGTGCACATCGCCGACGGCGGCGACCGCCGGGCCTACCAGCAGGACTGGGCCAACGCCCGAGAGGGCCTGTCGGAGCTCCGCGAGGATCTGATGGAGGGCGCCGACATGGTGATGGTCAAGCCGGCCTTGACCTACCTCGACGTCCTCACCCGGGCCCGGGCCGAGATCGACGTGCCGATCGCGGCGTACCACGTGTCCGGCGAGTACGCCATGGTGCACGCCGCGGCCGAGCGGGGCTGGCTGGATCTCGACGCGGTCGCGCTCGAGCAGATCACCGCGGTGAAGCGGGCCGGGGCCGACATGGTCCTCACCTACTTCGCCCGCCGCCTGGCCGAGCTGCTCCAGTGACCGCCACCGACGGGCCCGTCGCGGGTTCGGCCGCCGACCGAGGAGCGAGCGCGTGAGCACCAACGACGAGCTGTACCAGCGGGGCCTGCGGGTCATCCCCGGCGGGGTCAACTCCCCGGTCCGGGCCTTCCGCTCCGTCGGCGGCACCCCGTACTTCGTCGCGTCGGGTTCCGGGTCCCGGGTCACCGACGTCGAGGGCCGCGAGTTCATCGACTACGTCCAGAGCTACGGCGCCTCGATCCTCGGCCACGCCCATCCCGTCGTCGTCGACGCCGTGCGCGACGCAGCCGGCCGCGGCTCCACCTTCGGGGCACCCACCGAGGGCGAGGTCCGCATGGCCGAGGAGATCGTCGCCCGCGTGCCCGGCATTGAGCAGGTGCGCCTGGTCAGCTCGGGCACCGAGGCGACCATGTCGGCCATCCGCCTGGCCCGCGGCGTCACCGGCCGGGACCGCATCGTGAAGTTCGAGGGCAACTACCACGGCCACTCCGACGCGCTGCTCGCCGCGGCGGGCTCCGGCGTGGCCGAGGCCGTGCTCGGCACCGGCGCCCGACCCGACTCCGGTGGCGTCACCGCCGGCGCGGTCGCCGACACGGTCGTGCACCCCTACAACGTGGTGCCGACCCTGGACGACACGGTCGCGGTCGTGATCGTCGAACCGGTCGCCGCCAACATGGGCCTGGTCCCCCCGGCCGACGGGTTCCTCACCGGACTGCGTGCCGAGTGCGACCGCGTCGGCGCGCTGCTGCTGTTCGACGAGGTCATCACCGGGTTCCGCCTCGGCGTCGGCGGCGCCACCGGGTGGTCGGGGGTGACGCCGGACCTGTGGTGCTTCGGCAAGGTGATCGGGGGCGGCCTGCCGGTCGGCGCCTTCGGGGCGTCTGCCGCGGTGATGTCGTCGATCGCCCCGCTCGGGCCGGTATACCAGGCCGGCACGCTGTCGGGGAACCCGCTGGCCACCGCTGCCGGCCTGGCCGTGCTGTCCCAGCTCGACGCATCCGCGTACGAGCGGCTCGTCGCCACCGCCACCGCACTGGCCGACGGGCTGAGCGCCGCGTTCGCCGACGCCGGCGTGGCCGCGGTCGTCCCCCGCGTCGGTCCCCTGGTCGGCCTGTTCTTCCTGCCCGGCACCCCCGACGTCCCCGACGCCTCCGATCCCCGCGGCGGGGCGCCGGTCGACTTCGCCGCCGCGGCGGCGTCGGTCGACCTCGGCCGCTACCCGGCGTGGTTCCACGGGATGTTGGACCACGGCATCGCATTGGCTCCCGGGCCGTACGAGGTCATGTTCCCGTCGCTCGCGCACACCGACGCCGACGTCGAGGCCACCCTCGCCGCCGCCCGCGCCGTCGCCCCCACCCTCTAGCCCCCCACTCCCGTTCTGTAGTGCGAGATCCAGGCGAACGCCTGGATCTCGCACTACAGAACGGGAGTGAGCCGGGGGTCGAGGGGAGTGAGCGACGGAACGCGGTGGCGGTCGGCCCGTACGCTGTCGGGATGTCCTCCGGCGCGGCCGCTCAGCAGCCCCCTCGTCGATCGGCGGCCGCCGCCCAGACCCCCGGGTCGGGTGCGTCGACCGACGACCGCGCCCTCGACCGGGACGCGGCGGAGCGGGTGCTGCGCCGGGCGGTCCGCCTGGACGAGGTCTCGGGCGCCGACGCCGCCCACCGGGTGTCGGTCCGGGCTCTGCTCGACGCGGCCGACGAGCTGGGCATCGACCGGGCCGAGGTTCGTCGGGCCGTGGTCGAGGAGGAGCTCGGGCTGCTCGAGGAGCATCCCCGTCGCAGCGACGCGCTGCTCGGGCCGGAGCGGTTCGTCGTGGCCCGGGTGCTCGACGGCGACGTCGACGACGTCAGCGAGCGCATCGACCTCTGGATGCGTCGCGGCCGGGTCCTGCGTCGCTCCCGGTCACCTCTGGGCGCGGACGGTGAGCCCGGGTGGGTCGAGTACTCCCGCCGCAACGATCCGATGGCGGGCGCCCAGCGGGCGTGGCACGCGGCCCAGGGCAGCGAACGTCTGGCTCACGTGCGTCGGGTCCGGGTCGTGGTCAGCCGCCTCGACGATCGACGGGTCGTGGTCGGCCTCCTGGTCGACGCGACCCGGAGCCGCCACAACGCCACGGCCGCCGGGGCGGCGACCGCGGTCACGGGCACGGCAGCATCGGCGGTCGCGGCGGCGGCGACGAGCCCGTTCTGGTTGGCGGTCGGCGCGGTGGCGTCGGCCGCGGCGGGCCTGGGCGTCATGTGGTCACGCAAGGCGTGGACCGACGGGGTCGACGACGAGCTCGAGTCGCTCCTCGATGCCGTCGAGTCCGGTCAGCGCCCGCCGTCGGTGATCGACGGCGTCACCACCCGGCTGGTGCGGGCTCCTCGTCCGACCCGGCCCTGAGCACGGCGCCGGCATCGGCATCGTCACCGGTCCACGGCCCGCTGGTCCCCGGCTCGCTGGCACCGGGTCGGTCCTCGTCGAGCCGCTGCAGCAGCGCCAGCACCAACGTCCCGGCGACCAGACCGAGGAACAGTCCGGTCACGCCGTACAGCCCGAACCCGACGATCGTCACGACCAGGGTCGGGAACAGCCCGAAGGTGAACGACCGGGAGTGGATGCGGGGCTGCACCACCACCGAGTCCACCGTCTGCGCGGCGACGGCCACCACCACGATCGCCACGCTCTCGGCCGGCCCGTTGAGCGCGGCCATCAGAGCCAGGGGCAGCGCCGCGAACAGCACGCCCACGTACGGGGTGACCGCCGCGATCGCCGCCAGGGTCCCGAGCAGGACGGGCATGTCGATCCCCAGCACCGACGCGGCCAGGAACACGCCCACGCCCACCGCCCCGGCCCGCACCGTGGTCAGCCCGAGGTACGACAGGCTGTCGCCGTAGGCGGCCTCGAGCGCGGGGCCGACCCGTGACGCGGTCCGCTCCGGGAGCACCCGGACGGTGGCCCGGACCATCCCGGGGCCGGCGAAGACCAGCATCACCGACAGGATCCAGATGATGAATCCGGTCGACACCCGGCCGCCCAACGCGGTCGCCACCCCCGGCAGGTCCTTGCCGATGTCGAAGCGCTCCGACAGGTCGTCGGCCAGGCGGTCGATCTGCTGCGAGACCTTCAGGTCGGCCATCAGCCCGCCGAACGGCTGGTCCTCCTGGAGCTGCCGGACGGCGGACGGGACGTTGTCACGGAACCGCTCGGCCTCTCCGTGGAGCTCGCCGAACGCGGCGGCGCCGAGCGCCGCGACCACGGCGAGCGCGGCGCCGGTGAGCGCCAGCACCGCGACCCACGTCGGCATGTGCCGGGCCAGTCGGTGCACGAGCGGGCCGGCCAGGCCGGCGACCACGGCGGCCTCGACGAACCACATCACCGGTTCGGCCGCCCGGGCGCCGATCACGGCGACGAGGGCGACCACCCCGATGACGACGATGGCCCGGAACAACGACGACGGCGTGACGCTCAGAGGTCGCGGCACGACCGCGGCGCGCTCCGATCCCGCTCGGTCGGTCGCTGCGTTGAGGTCGGGCTCGTCGATGGCGGCGATCCTACGAGCGCGTCCTCTGCTCTCCGAGGATGCGGGGGTCGACCGGTCCGCCCCGCTCCGCTCGTAGTGTGCGCCCATGTCCACCGATCCACCGGTGTGGGCCCGGGGGTCCGGGGACCGCCCCGATCAGGGTTCCCGAGCCGGTTCCGGTGCCAAGGCCGTCGGATCTGAGTCCCCAGCGCGCCCCGCCCGCCCCGACGGTCCGGACGGTCCTGACGGTCCTGACGGTCCGGACGGTCCTTACGTCCGACCGGTTCCCGATCCGGGTCCGCTCGTGGTCGACCTGGACTGGCGCAGCGTCGCGGTGGTGGCGGTGATGCTGGTCGCGCTCACCCTGGTCGTGGCCGCCGTCCGCACCGCCTCGATCGGCGTCACCCTCATCGTGGTGTCGCTGTTCCTGGCCCTGGCGCTCGACCCGATGGTGCGTCGGGTCCAGGACCTGTCGTTCGGCACCACCCGCGCCCGACCCGACACCGGCTCGCCGGCCGACCGTCCGTCCGGAAGCGCAGCCGACGAGCCGGCCGACGCCGTGCCCCGCCATCTCGGCCGGGGCACGTCGGTGCTCCTGGTGGTCGCCGTCGTCGCCGCCGCGTTCGCGGCCTTCGTCGCGTTCGCCGGGCCGCAGCTCGTCACCCAGACCCGTCAGCTCGGAGACGACCTGCCGCACACCGTCGACTCGCTGCGTGACATCCCGGTGCTCGGCCCGCACCTGGTCGAGTGGGGGGTGCCGAAGCGGATCACCGAGTTCGTCTCGTCGCTCCCCGAGAAGATCGGCGAGCAGGACGCCGACCTGGGCGGACTCGCCAAGGGCGTCGGGTTCGGCCTGGGCGCCTTCGTGCTGGGCGCGCTGCTCACCGTCGGCGCGCTGCTCGACGGCCCCCGTCTGGTCGACACGGTCCGCTCCGCCATCCCGGCTCGCCAGCGGGAGCGCGCCACCGACATCGGTCGCATCGTCGACTCGGTGATCGGCCGCTACTTCGCCGGGTCGCTGCTCATCGCCCTGCTCAACGGCATCTGGGTGGCGATCTGGGCGCTGGTGGCCGGCGCTCCGCTCAGCCCGGTGCTGGCGGTGTGGGCCGCGCTCACCTCGCTGATCCCGCAGATCGGCGGCCTGATGGGCTTCGCGGTGATCCTCGTCGTCAGCCTGGCAGCCGGGCTGGTGCCGGCGGTGGTCATGGCGGTGGCGTTCCTGTTCTTCATGCTGCTGACCAACCACGTCCTGCAGCCGACGATCGTCGGTCGGGCCGTCGAGCTGTCCGCGCCGGTGACGATGCTGGCGGCCATCTCGGGCTTCACCGTCGGCGGGGTGGTCGGGGCGCTGTTCGCGGTGCCGACCGTCGGGGCGATCAAGGCGGTGGTGGTCTACGTCCGCAACCCCGAGCACGCCCTTCCGGTCGGCCGCGAGCACACCGGCCGCTTCAGCGTCGACGCCGCCCGGCGCTGGTGGCACGCCCGCCACTGAACCACCCACGCGACCCCACCCCACCCCTCGATTTTCATGACCGTTCGCGCCACCAGTGGCGCGAACGGTCATGAGAATCACGAACGACAGCCATCGGGAGCCATCGGGGCGACGCCCGAACGAGATCCGCTGGGGTCAGCTGCCGGGCGTGAGCACCAGGCGCACCCGCACCCGGTCGCCCTCGGGCACGGTCTCGACCGCCCGCACCACCGTCACCCCGTCGACGGTCACCGAGCCCGCCGCTCCCGACTCGGTGCCCTCGGGGTTGAGCTTCCACAACGGCGACGAGTGGGTGACCACCTTCTCGCCCTCGACCAGTGCCGGGAACCCCGATCCCGACACGAACGCCTCGACCTGATCGGACGGCAGCGTGAAGGTGACGTCGAGCTGCGCCTTGTTCTCGGTCGCCGCGGTCAGGAAGTCCTTCGCCCCGTCGGGGACGACCAGCCCGGCCATCGAGCTCACACCTTCGACCGACGTGTCGTCCAGCGGAAGCGTCGCGGTCGGCGCCTGGCCGTCGGCCACGGTGGTGGTCGTCGTCGACGGTCCGGTCGGCTCGTCGTCGCCGGTCACGACCAGAACGATGCCGACGACGACCAGGACGACGGCGAGCGCGCCGAGCAGTCGGAGCTTGGTGGAGTTGCTCACCCGTGGCGGAGGTCCGGTCCGACGGGAGGGTCAGGAGCGGACCGGCTGGGGATCATTCCGGCGGGTTGGTCTTCCACTCGTCGAGGACGGCCATGTAGGCGTCGGCCTGGTCCGGCACGTGCTTCTTGAGGGTCTCCTCGAAGCCGTCCTCCCAGGTGGCGGCGTCGAAGGTCTCCTTGTCGAGCGTGGTGCGCTCGTGCAGGACGACCGCCATCAGGTCCTCGGGGGCGAGCGACGCCGCCCACGCCGGCATGCCGCCGTTGACCGCCTTGCCGCCGGGCAGCTTGGTCTGACCGGACTGGGTCCAACCGGCGGAGCCGAGCGCCACCCAGGCGACCTGGTCGGCGGGCTTGGGGAACGACTTGGTCACGCCCTCGTCGCCGACCAGGGCGGGGATGGCGCCGCTGCCGCCGCCGGTCGGGCCGTGGCAGGTGGCGCAGTTGGTGCTGTAGACGGTGGCGCCGACGGTGAGCGGGCTGTTGGCCTGGGTCGGCGGGTCGAGGGTGAGGGCGTAGATGACCGCCCACAGCGGCAGGAGGAACAGGACGGGCACCGCCCAGAACGGGATCTTCTTGCGGGACTGCGCGGCCTGCACCCACGGCGGGGTGGGCTCGACCCTGGCCACCGCCGGTGCCGCGGCCGGGGTCGCGACCGCCGGGGCGGCCGCAGCGGCCGCTGCGGGCGCGGTGTCGTCGGCCTTGGCCGGGGTGGCCGCGGCTGCGTCGTCGCCTCCGCCGCCGCCCATCGCGGAACGACGGGCCTTGCTGCGGGCCAGAAGGTGCTCGGGGATCTCGGTCAACGCTGCCTCCGCCGCGTCCGGTGCTCTGGCGTCGGGGCGGCGGGTGTCCGCCCGGACGTTGGCGCCCACTCTAGGCACGCGGCCGCACCGGCGACCAAGACGGTGCCCCCGCCGATCCCGCGGTCGGGCCCCGGGAGCCGGTCCGAGCATCCCGGCGGCATCACGGCAGAGCCCGAGGCGGCATCACGGCAGAGCCCCTGCGGCATCACGGCAGAGCCCGAGGCGGCATCACGGCAGAGCCCCGGCGGCATCACGGCAGAGCCCGAGGCGGCATCACGGCAGAGCCCCTGCGGCGTCCCGGCAGAGCCCGAGGCGGCATCACGGCAGAGCCCCCGACGCGCTCCGGATGTGCCCGTCGTGCCGTCGTCGTGGTAGACCACGCCGTGTCCGCCCGTCGGTCTCCGCTCCGGTGGCCGGAGGACGGCGTATCCTGGTGAACACCTTCACGAGCGGAGGAGCTCCGTGGTCGCGTTCTTCACGTCACTGCTGGTCGCAATGCTGCTGGTGGCTCCGATCTTCCCCTACGCCAAGCGCCGTCCCGTCGGCACCCCCATCACCTGGGGCGAGGCGATCCTGGCGGGCACCTACGTGTTCTTCATCCTGTTCTGGATCTACGGCGTGGTGCCCCACCAGTTCCTCACGTGGGCCGACTCCGAGCTGAGCTGGCGGCCGGACCGGATCTGGCTCGGCCCCAACGGCGTGATGGTCGTCCCCTTCACCGGCTGGACGCTGCAGACGCCGTGGTTCCCGGTCCAGGTCTCCGCCCAGGCGGTGCGCGACATCGTCGCCGTCGGTCTCTACGTCGTGCTCCTGGGTCTGCAGATGTGGATGTGGGCGTGGTGGCAGAAGCGGGGTCAGCGCGCCGAGGCCGCGGCCACCGCCGAGCCCGTGTCCACGTACGGTCGTCCCCTGATGAAGCGAGCGTGAGGAGGTCCCGATGGGTGCCACCGATGCCAACCCTCCGTTCCCGGAGTTCGTCGACGACTACGTCCTGCAGGAGGTCGACGCCGACTACCTCGCCCGGGCCGTCAAGCCCAAGCAGTTCATCCACATCGACCAGTCCGAGTGCATCCTGTGCGAGGGCTGCGTCGACATCTGCCCGTGGAAGTGCATCCACCTGGTCAAGACCAGCTCCGTCGAGGAGGCGGTCAACACCGACCAGCCCGGCGTCGATCCGTCCGATCACGCCATGTTCCTCATCGACGACGACGTCTGCACCCGATGCGCGCTCTGCGTCGACCGCTGCCCGACCGGTGTGATCATCCTCGGCAAGATCGGAGACCCCGACCCCGACGGCGACCTGCACCAGCGCACCAACGCCCACGGCTACGGCTACGGGATGCGCCTCGGCTGATGTCGGCCCGACCAGACCGGGTCGCCGCGACCCTCTCCGCCCCGTGCGGTGGCCGTGCGGCCCGAACGACCAACCCAGCGGACCGCACCGACACCCCCGCGGTACGCACCTCCAGCACCGCTGTGATTCGACGCACCACCGCCGATCGGACTAGGGAGTAGCCCGTGGCCAAGACGATGCAGGGCTCCGGCAAGCCGAAGCTGTCGGACAAGATCTCCGAACTCACCGACTCCGTCCAGGGATCGCAGGCCTGGAACTCGATCTTCCGTCCGGGCTCGATCTTCCGGAAGGGCTACTCCGACAGCCCCCGGAACCGGTCCTACGTGATCATGAACTCGGTGCTGTACCACCTGCACCCGGTCAAGGTGAAGCGCCACGCGGTCAAGGTCAGCTACACGCTGTGCCTGGGCGGGCTGAGCTTCTTCCTGTTCATCATCCTGACGGTGACGGGCATCTTCCTGATGTTCTTCTACCGGCCGACCGCGGCGCAGGCCTGGGACGACATCTACGCCCTCCAGACCTCGGTCACCTTCGGCCTGCTGGTGCGCAACATGCACAGATGGGGCGCCCACCTGATGGTGATCTCCGTGTTCCTGCACATGGCGCGCGTCTTCTACCACGGCGCCTACAAGGCACCCCGGGAGTTCAACTGGGTGATCGGCGTGGTGCTGCTCACGCTCACCCTGCTGCTGTCGTTCACCGGCTACCTGCTGCCGTGGGACCAGCTGGCCCTCTGGGCGGTGACGGTGGGCACCAACATGATCGGCTACACGCCGGTGTTCGGAAACCAGGTGCGCTTCGTGCTGCTCGGCGGCGCCGAGATCGGCACCAACACGCTGCTGCGATGGTACGTGTTGCACGTGTTGTTCTTCCCGTTCATCACCGTCATCTTCATGGCCATCCACTTCTGGCGGGTGCGCAAGGACGGCGGCATCTCCGGACCGCTGTGAGGCTGCTCCCAGTGACCGTCCCGACCCTTCCGACCCACGTCTCCCTGCGGGGTGAGAGCGCATGACCGAGGTACCCGAACACCTCCTCAAGCGGGCCCAGGCCGCCAAGGAGAAGGCCGCGGCCCAGGCGGCGGCCGACGCTCCGGCCGACGCGCCCGCGGCCGCTGACGAGGGCGCTGCCGCGCCGTCCGACAGCCGCATCCCCGCGCACCTGCTGGCGCGGTCCCAGGCCGCCAAGGCCAAGAAGTCCGGCGGCGACGCCGACGCACCCGCGGCCTCCGGTGGCGGCGGGACGGCGACCGCGGTCGCCACTGCGCCCGCCGCGGGCACCCCGGTCGCCGCCGCGGGCGGACCGCCGCTGGCTGCGGGCCCCGGCGGTCACACCCAGCGGTTGCTGACCGTCGTCAAGTCCGGTTCCATCCAGGACGTCAAGGCCAAGCCGCAGGACAAGGTTCACGTGTGGCCGCACCTGCTGGTCATCGAGTTCGTGGCCGCGCTGGTGTGCACGGTCTTCCTGCTGATCTTCTCGTGGCTGGTCAACGCGCCGCTGCTCGAGCTGGCCAACGTCAACCAGACGCCAAACCCGTCCAAGGCCCCGTGGTACTTCCTCGGTCTGCAGGAGCTGCTGACCATGTTCCACCCGATGGTCGCCGGCGTGACCATCCCGGGCATGGGCATCTTCATCCTGATCCTCGCCCCCTACATGGACAAGAACCCGTCGAACAAGCCCGAGGACCGCAAGTTCGCGGTCTCGCTCATGACGCTGTTCCTCATGTTCTGGGCGGTGATCGCCATCATCGGGTCCTTCTTCCGGGGGCCCGGATTCAACTTCACGCTGCCGTGGATCGACGGCGTGTTCTTCGAGCTGTGATGTGAGGTGAGTCGACCATGAGCGGGTTCTTCATCGTCATCGCCGTCGTCGTCCTGGTCGTGTTGGCCGCCGTCGCCCTGCTGGGTGCGGCCCGCCGCCGCGACACCGACTCGGCCACCGGTTCGCTGTCGCGCGAGTCGATCAAGCGCGACCGCGCCGCCCGCAAGGAGGCGGCGGAGATGGTCCCGACCGGACCGTCGGGCCAGGAGGTCGAGCGTTCCGTCGCCCTCGAGCGTCGTGGTGGGGGCGACCTCGAGCCCGTCGCCGCGGCCACCCCGGCGGTGTTCGTGCCGCCGGACCCCGAGGCCTACGACGTCTCCCGGCGCCAGTTCCTCAACCGGGGCGTCATCGCCATGATGGGCCTGTCGATCGCCGCGTTCGGCACCGCCATCATCGGCTTCCTGTGGCCGTCGGGTTCGGGCGGCTTCGGCTCCAAGATCAACATGGGCAAGGTCACCGACCTCCAGGCCGACGTCTCCAAGAACAACGGCTTCCTCTACAAGCCCGACGGTCGTCTCTGGATCACCAACTACCCGGCCTCGGCGCTGCCCAAGGCCGAGCAGGTCTACGCCCCGGCGGTGCTCAACTCGCTGAAGGCGGGCCTGTCGGTGCTCTACCAGAAGTGCCCGCACCTGGGCTGCCGTGTCCCGAGCTGCAACAGCTCGCAGTGGTTCGAGTGCCCGTGCCACGGCTCGCAGTACAACCAGGCCGGAGAGAAGAAGGGCGGCCCCGCCCCCCGCGGCATGGACAGCTTCGCCACCGAGATCTCCGGCGGCAACCTGATCGTCAACACCGGTGCGGTCCTCCAGGGCCCGCCGATCGGCACCAACACCACCGGCCAGGAGGCCGAGGGCCCGCACTGCATCGGTGCGGCCAGCGGCGGTCACTGACCGCTTCGAGCACCTCAGCGAACACGTCAGCAGCCCAGACAACAGCACAGCACGCCAACAGCAGCGGCGACCCGACCCAGCCGGGCGGGCCGTCGAGGGAGCAGGGTGACCGGCACCGCCGGCTCACGAGGAGACGTACGGGAACCAGATGATCCTCGCAACATCGACACAGCGGGCCTTCGGCTTCGTGATCCTCGCCATCGTGGCGATCGGGTTCGTCGTGTGGTTCTTCGCCAACCTCCGCGCCGGCCGCGCCGAGATCGGATCCGAGATCGAGCTCGCTGCCAACCGGAGCCCTCAGCTCACCGACGACGAGCTCGAGGGGCACCGCCTCAACCTCGCCCTGTTCTCGGCCCTGGGCCTGCTCGCCGTCATCGCCGTCGCCCTCCCGCTGTACTGGCTGGCCGAGCCGGGCCGCCAGAAGGGTGCGGTGGCGATGTACGACGAGATCTTCATCGAGCGGGGCCTGGCCCTCTACGAGACCGGCGCCCAGTGCGTGACCTGCCACGGCGGCGCCGGCGTCGGCGGTGTCACCACGTTCATCATCAACGACCAGAACGGCCAGTTCATAGGGCAGGTGTCCTGGAACGCTCCGGCGCTCAACAACGTCCTGTACCGCTACGACGAGGACCAGGTCCGCTACATCCTCAACTACGGCCGTCCGGGAACGCCGATGGCGGCCTGGGGTGCCCCCGGCGGTGGTCCGCTCACCACCCAGCAGATCGACGACATCATCGCCTACCTGTGGTCGGTGCAGCTCAAGCCCGACGACATGCGCAAGCAGGTCGACGACTTCGTCAAGGGAATCGACCCGGCCCTGCTCGAGCGCATGAAGGAGGTCCGCGCGGCCAACGCGGACGTCGTGCCAAACGGCGACGTCGAGGCGGTCAACGC
>WBZP01001672.1_pt1 | contig 26751 bp, 23 predicted proteins | sample 5204301 | NCBI WGS metagenome assembly WBZP01 (sample SAMN12412401, study PRJNA552823) | activated sludge metagenome | isolation source: activated sludge from nitrification reactor of wastewater treatment plant... | place: USA: Pennsylvania | collected 2017 | reverse complement strand
ATAAATTTTCGAGAGAGTGGTAAGTTTCATTAGCTTTTGTCTGCATGATTTTAGGCAAAATAATTCTAAAATTTTCAAGCAAAGTAATGGTAAAAGTGACACCCTGAATGTATTCTCTTAAAATTATAATAATATCTAAATCTTTCCAAGGTATCTCTTAACTCTTTTAGGTCATCGAATTGATACTTTTGACATATTACTCTTTCTGTGATACTGTGATATGATTCTATATGTGCGTTCTGTTCGGGAGTAGCTGGTTTTGTAAACTCCTGAATAACAGATGGCTGCCTTTTATCTGCAAAGTATTTTTGTATCGAATGTGCAACAAATTGACTCCCATTATCATTTCTAACATATATTTTTTCTGGCAATTCATATTGGCTGAATATTTCTTCAAATAACTCTTTTACATGTTTTTCTGATATTTTCCATGCTGTAAATTGACTTAGAACCCATCTGCTTTTTACATCAATTACAGTTAAAACTAAGGCATTTCGTCGTTTTTTGTGTACATAAAAATATTTTATGTCGAATTCTAAATATGAAAAATCAAGCTCTGGTTTAGGAACTAATTCCTTCACCCATTCTCTTTTTATTTTGCTACTATTAACTGGTGCTGTATTTAGTAAGTTGTTCATTTTCATTAGATTATAAATCTTTTTTGGATTAATCATATAATTCAATTCTTGCCTTAAATGGTGGGTTACCTTTAAGTAGCCATAATCAACAAACTCCTGAGCTAATAGCTCTTTTATATCATTGACAACCTTTTCATTTGGTACAACTTGACCATTTGTTGTTTTTGTAAAATTACTTAAAGTGCGACCCTTTTGCTTTCCTGTATTCTGAATAGGTTTATAGTAAAAGGTGCTTTTAGGTAAGCCCAATACTTCTAAAATCTTTACCATTGATAATATGGACCCTTCATACTTTAATGCGATTTCAACTCGGTCTGCTTTATTTATCTCTTTTTTTTTAACAAGTCGTTTTGAATACTAATAATCACTTCTTTTTCAGCAATTAATCGCATTAAACGATCATTCTCTCGTTTGAGCTTATTAACTTCAGAATTCCCTTTGGAGATAGATTTATCAGTAAAACCACTTATCCCAGATTCTTCAATTACTTTCTCCCACTTATAAATACTTACATTGCTAACGCCAAATTTACGAACAGCTTCGCTCATATTATGTTGACGATAAAATTCTACAATTTCTTGTTTCTCCTGGACACTCCAGCTCTTTTGATGTTTGCTCATAATTCTGTAAATTTAATAAACTTTAGTTATAGAAACTTGTCCAAGCATTTAGGGGGTTGAGGAGAAATCAAGTATTAAACTATCAAAGACTTAGTGTTAATTTACTGCAACTCAAATCTTGTCTTTCTCAAGGTTTTCCGTTTGTATTTGGTTTTACGGTTTACGAAAGTTTTCGGAATGTCTCTAAAAATGGAATGATGCCTTTACCTAAACCAAATGAAGATGTTTTAGGAGGACACACAGTGATGGCAGTAGGCTATGATGACGTCAAACAAGTTTTCATTATTCAGAATTCGTGGGGAGCGAGCTGGGGCGATCATGGCTATTTTTATATGCCTTATTCTTTCATTTCGTCAGGAAATGCCAGAGATTTTTGGACTATTCGATTGGTTGAATAATTTTTTAAAATTCTAAATTATTTCTAAAAATGGCAAATCAAATGACAATAGAACAAATAAAGGCGGCATTAAAAAATAATAATGCTCGGTGGCAGGCAGAAGAAACGCCATTCTTTAATCTTCCAGAAGAGGAAAAACAGAAAAGATTGGGATATATACCTGGCCCAAATGAACCCTCTCTACTTGAACGAGAGAAACTAGCAGCAACTAATTTCAAACAATTAATGGCAAGCATTGGTGCTGAAGGTACGCTCGGTCTTGCTCCTAGCTTTGATTTGAGGAATGTGAATGGCAATAATTATATTACCCCAATTAAAGACCAATCAAGTTGTGGTTCTTGTGTCTCTTTTGGCACACTTGCAACAATGGAGGGAACCCTTCGCTATATCAATAAAGACCCAAATCTGGGTATTGATTATTCTGAAGCACATTTATTTTATTGTAATAATAGGCAATGTAATTCAGGAGACCCAAATGAAGGCTGGTCAGTGAACCCAGCATTAGACTCTTTAAAAAATGTAGGAGTAGTTGATGAAAGATGTTATCCATATATAGCAGGTAATCAAGCTTGTGGCGTATGTACTGATTGGAATAATAGGGTTACTAAAATTTCTGGGTGGCATGAAATTACCAATGCAAACGATATGAAAAAATGGATTTCTACTCGTGGGCCATTGGTGGCATGTTTTAATGTTTATCAAGATTTTGATGCATATCCAAATTCAGGCAAAGATGTATATCATCATGTTACAGGGGATTTTAGAGGAGGGCATTGTGTAAGTATTGTTGGATATGATGATACCCGACAATGTTGGATTGCTAAAAATAGCTGGGGTGATTGGTGGGGTAAAAAAGGATTCTTTAAAATAGGTTATGGGGAATGCGGTATAGATGCAGCCATGTGGGCTATAGAAGGTGTTACCAAAACACCTATTGGTACCAATTCTTTTAAAGCCTATTCACATTGGAGAGGATACGGAGTAGTTAAACTCAATCTGCCAATGGCTGGAATTCGTGCTACTTCAAAAGTTTTTGTTTCAATTAGTGAATACCAAACTGATTCAAGAATTGATAGATTCGTTGGAGCTGCTCGAATAAGTATTAATAATGTTTCGCCTTACGAGGGAGGCATTACTGTCTGGGCGGATATTAATTGGGCAAGCCCAATTAATATTGTTTTCGATATACTTGTGTATAATTAAAAATTTATTTCATCAAAAATATATTAATTTCAATAATACAATGGAAAAAATAAAAACTGGCAGTAATTTGCCTATGAATCTATCAATTAATAAAGTTGAGGCTCAATTATTAAGTCATTCCGTTCCGCAGGGCGTTGGTGCACCACTTGGTTTAGATACATCAATTTACTGCCTGTGGAAAGGATGTGGAGTTATCCATTTGAACATAAATTGTGGAGCAATCAATGCTTCTTCATTAGTTCAGATTAGTATGAGCGAATATGGTGATGTAAATAATCCAGCAGGAAGTCGTTTTGTTGGAGCTGCTCGCTATGCTATTTATAATATATCACCACGTGATGGCGGAGTTGTTATTTGGGCAGAGGTTAGTTGGGCAGCCCCAATTAACATATATTTCAGTATATTAGTAGCGTAAGGTGTCATTTCAAGTTAATCAATTAGTCTAAAATTTTAGGCTAATTGATTAAAAGCACCACCAATATTACAAGAAAATGGAAACAATTATCAATCTAAAAGTTGGAGAAAGCAAAATATTGTCATTTCATAGCTTTGCCACTGCTGGGTACTTATGGGAATATAGTATGGAGCAAAACAACCTTATTCTTGTTCAAAAAACGCCCCAATTAAGTGTAAACAATAATTTACCCATCGGAGCAAGTAATGACGAATTATTTACGATTAAAGGGTTAAATCAAGGTATTGTTACAATAATATTCAGCCAAAGGAGAACTTGGGAAAAAGAAACCCCATCTGTTGCTAAAAAGGCTTTCAAAGTGGTGATTTTTACATAAATATTTTGTCTTAACTCATGATACCTCTTTAAATATCATTTTGTGTGGTATGTGTTTTTTCCCTTAGGTTTAATAATTTTGCCAAACCAATATTTGAAAAGTGGTAGGTTAGGTAAATAGAGTTATTTCAAGAATAAAATCCTTGTTATTTTAAATACACCATGTTATTCTTCTGATTTTGGGCCACTGGATACGCTTTATTTGAATAAACTCCCCCTCACAACCACCCAAACCGCTCCACCAGTTTCTCTTTTTGATTACGGGCAACTGGGATGGAGACTTCGTTGGACATAATTAGATAATTACCCTCGCCTTTTACGTAGCGACTGATTTGGTCGAGGTTTACGAGGTATTGGCGGTGTACTCTGAGGAAATTACGTTCTTCGAGTATTTCCTGAATATCACGTAAGGTTTTTGAAACTAGGCTAGTGGTGCCGTTTTTTAAGTAAAACTTGGTGTAATTGTCGTCTGACTCGCAGTAAATAATATCTGAAATCAATACGAATGTTACTCCGTTTTTAAACGGCAATGCGATTTTGTCAGGTAAAGCTTTTTGAGGAGATGCATACTGCGACTTCAGCATGCTCAATTGTCGTTCGTCTAGGCGTTTTTGCTTTTCTATTTTTCTGATACAATCTTGTAACTCTTTGGTATCAATCGGTTTCAAGAGATAATCTACAGCGGAATATCGGAATGCTTTGACAGCGAATTTATCATAGGCTGTTACGAAAACCAATGCAAAATCTATATCTCCAAGGGCTTCGAGGAGCTGAAAGCCATTCATCCGAGGCATTTCTATGTCTAGGAAAACCACGTCGGGTTTTAGTTCTTGTATTTTTTTTAAACCTTCTAAACTTTGGGTGCATTCGGCCAAGACTTCTATCTGAGGGCAGCACATTTTGAGCTGTAATGAGAGCAATTTCACACAATCCAGTTCGTCGTCGATTATTATAGCTTTCATGTTAAATTGGGATTTGGATGATAACTTTTGTGCCAATACCAATGTGATTAGGATTGTAAAGGTCTATTATTTCTACTCTGGCCTTGGTTTTATAGATCTGGTTGATGAGGTCTATGCGTTCGTTGGTCACTTTCATTCCGAAGGATTTGTGTTTGGTGGCCGTTTTACTTTTGTATTCGGCAGATTTTTCTCGGCCCACACCGTTGTCTATGATTTGGATTTCTAGCATATTTTCCTCCAAAAGATTAACCACGATACTCACTTTGCCTCCGAGTTCCTTGTGCATGAGTCCATGCCAGATGGCATTTTCTACAAATGGCTGAATAAGTAGCGGCGGTATTTCTACATATTGCTTGTCTATTTCTTGCGAAATAATCATCTCGTAAGTGACTTTTTCCTTAAACCGCATTATTTCCATTTCGATGTAAAGTCGTAGGGTTTCTATTTCTTTTTCTAATGTAAGCCGCTCAGAACGAGAATTGTCTAACACTAATCTAATGAGTTTAGAGAACTTTGTTAAATAAATTGAAGCACTCTCAGAGTCATTTTCTAATGAGTATAACTTAATGCTGTTGAGGCAGTTGAATATAAAATGGGGGTTCATTTGAGAGCGTAGTGCCGCAATTTCTGTTTCTGCTATTTTATTAGTAACCTCTTCAATTATTTTGTTCTTATTTGTTAAGTCCAAGTTTTTTATAGATAATCTTCTGTTGTAATAAATAAGAAATAATACAAGAATAGATATAACGAAAAAAACCGAAATGAGTGCTTTTCTCATTTTTGAATCAAAAATCTTCTCTTGAGTCAATTTATTTATTTTTAAATTATTAATTATAGACATCTTTTTAATATCCTCCTTAATACTATGTGCATTTTGAACACTAGCATTTGCTTTTAAAAGTTGAGTTTCATATTGTCTTTTCAATTTTTCATTTTCGATTTCGCTTAAAAATTTTTTAAACATCAAAGAGGACTTCAATTTCTCCAATTCACTTTGTTTGAGTATTGCTTCTAGTTCCTTCTGCTTTAATTCTTTTTCTTGAAGATTTTTAATTTCAATTTTTTCAATTTCAAACCTACTTTGAATTTTATAAAGAATTTCTTTCTTTTTTTTCTCTTCTATGGAATCATTTAATGCAATATACTTTTCAAAATTTTTCAAACTTGCTTTATAATTTTCTTTTATTGCATTGACCAAATACATCACTTTATGGGCATTTCTTAAACTTGTTGTTGTTTTGATTTTCGAAGATATCACATCATTGGCAAGCTTTTCTGCAGTTTGATATTCTTTAATTTCATAATAATAAAGAGCTAATTGTGAAATTGTTATGCTTTGGCTTCCGTTATCACCTAATTCTTTGAAAATGCTATTTGCTTTTTCAGCAAAATCTATTGCATCTCTAAACTTACCTTCTTCAAACAATTGCATTGAATAATCCAAAAAGACATTGGCATGATTTGACTTAAAAGTTACTTTAGGTAAATTTTCAATAGCTTTGTTAAAATATAATTTTGCAGAATGGAAGTCACTTTTTTTCGTATACAAATTGGCTATTCCTTGCCAAATAGCAATTTTATATGCTTCGGTTGCCACTGTACTAAGTCCCGTCCCACTTTGGATTAATTGCTCAGAAATCAAGTAATATTTCAAAGCATTTTCTAAATCTTCGATACCGGAATATAAGTCTCCTAGATTGTAACAAATTCTCCAAAAGACCTGTGGATCATGGTCTGCTTTTTCCATTAAATTAAAAGCTTGTAAATTTAGTCTTAATGCTTGTTCTGGATTACTTTTTGCGTATCGATAATATAAAGCCTGTTGGAAAATCCCCTTAATTTGAAACTCGAGGTTGCTACATCTAACTGCATAATTCATAGTTAAAACACCATAGAATAAAGCACTATCTTTATGCCCTTTTGTTTCTCTGTAAACGGACCCAAGATAATTATACAGCCTTAAAATAGTTGAATCTCTATACAATGACTTACTTTTTTTAAATTCTTCATTCAGCAAAAAATGTGCTTTTCTTATATTTTTATTGACATATGTGGAGTCTTTGACTTTATTTAAATCAAATGAAGGCATAGGATACTTTTGTCCAGCACTACTAGTGATTGGAGGAAATTGGGCATAAATCTGCATAGAAAATGTAATAGTAATTGTTATATTGACTAAGACAAATATTCTTAAAAATATGCATCTCTTCATCATACAGGGATATTTATCAAAACCTTAGTCCCTATTGCTAATTTGAAATTATCATATAAATCGATAATTTCCACTTTTGCATTAGTTTTGTAGATTTGGTTAATTAAGTCAATTCGTTCGTTGGTGACTTTCATCCCAAATGACTTATGTTTAGTTGCTGTTTTACTTTTATATTCAGCTGACTTTTCTCTACCTACACCATTATCAATAACTTGTATTTCAAGCATATTTTCTTCAATGAGACTTACCAAAATACTAACTTTCCCTCCAAACTCTTTGTGCATAAGTCCATGCCAAATGGCGTTTTCAACGAAAGGTTGAATAAGCAAAGGTGGAATTTCAATATATTGCTGGTCTATTTCAGTGGATACTTGCATCTCGTACGCTACTTTTTCTTTAAATCGCATGATTTCCATTTCGATATAAAGTCGCAGGGTTTCTATTTCTTTATCTAGTGTAAGCCGCTCAGAACGAGAATTGTCAAGTACCAATCTGATAAGTTTAGAAAACTTAGTAAGATAAACTGAGGCACTTTCTGGATCATTTTCCAACAAATATAACTTGATGCTATTAAGGCAGTTAAATATAAAGTGTGGGTTCATTTGTGACCGAAGTGCGGTGATTTCTGTCTCAGCGATTTTCTGTTCAAACTCTGTTGTTAGCGTATTTATCCGTTGCTCCTCAAGTAGTTTGTCCTGGGTTTGGATAACGTCTAAACGCTGGCTGAGTTCTAACTCCAGTTTGGAGGTATAGTTTCTCTGCATCTGTTGTGCTTCATGTTGTATCAGTTTTGTTCTTTGACTCAAAGCTAATGAAAACAGTGCTAACTCCCATACTGCCCCTAAACCATAGCAAACAATAGGAATAAACCAAAATCCAAATTTATCAGACAGACTATAAATTTCTAAAATAACAGAAAATGTGGCAGTGATTAGTACACCTATCGAACCAACCATCAAGAGGTTTTTTTGAGGAATTGGCGATCTAATGATTAAAATTACTGTTATTAGAATTAGCAGATTTGAAGGCACCAATAGAATGTCTGCATACATTGTTAAGTCTGATTTGTATGGAAAAATAGCATAGACCGAAAAACAAATGAAGAATGCCATAATGACAATCGATAAAATAATAAACTGAAAAATTTTTCGGTTTTGTTTCCTAATTTCTAAAAAAGAATTAAGAAAAAGCAAATAAGTGATGCTAACAATAAATTGGATTGCAGATGGCCAAGGAGTAGACCAGGTAATAGTACTATCTTCAAGATATGGGATAATCCGTAAAGAAAAAACTCTATTTAGCTCTGCCAAAAAAAACATGGCATTTACAAAAAGATAAATAGCCCAGAAAAAATAGGTTTTGTCTTTGGTATAAACACTTTGAAAAGCTGCAATTAAACCAGTAAAGAAAAACAAGCCAATAACCATACAAATGAAACCAAATAGCTTAGTCTCTTTGAAATCAAATTCTTCCCACCATTTTGTTCTTTGATCAGCTGGAAATAATTCAAATTTAAATTCATCAAAAAACAGAGCTCTGTCGATTTTAAACCAATAGGTAATGATTTGGTCCTTGGGCAATAAAATCGGTACAAAAAAATTACTTTTTTTAAAAGCATTCTGTTTTGTTATATCCCAATTTGGTAATGTATCAATTGGTTCATCTCCAATTTTAAAAAATACTTGCCTTATCAAGTGCTTTCCCAAATAAGCAGTGACCTTTAAGGTGTCTTTAGGACTATTATTGCAAGCAACCAAACGTATCCATAATTTATGATTTGGGTAATAATTTCGTTTATTCCAATCATATTTTAAAAACGGTGCAGTTTCGAGTTGGTGTTTTGTCATGACTTCCCCTAAATCGTCAATCAAGACTGAAATGTCATTATAGGTAGTATTTAGGTCTTCATTTGAGTTTTGAATATACAAAGTATCATTTCCTTTTTGAGCATTTGTATTTAGACAAATACCAAAAAAGACCAGTATAAACATCAGGATTTTCAATAAATTAATTTTTATTCTACAAAACATCAAATTACAATTTTGATTTTAAACACAAGATAACATAAGGCATTCTAAATAAAAACGAAGTTGGGCGAACAGTCATTTTTTTGAGTGAATGGTTGATTTTGAAGAAAAAATGAAAATTAACCACAAATAGAAAATTACCGTTCGCTCACACCTAAAATCCTGCAATTCACCCATATTCATTATTTATTGAAATAATATTCCAACAAATTCGGAATAAGATTCAGCGGCAGCTTGATGTGCTTCTCCCCAAAATTGGGGATTTTTCAAGTCAATGCATCTGCTGAACTTTGAGGCATAAAACAATCCAAAATCTAAACCGAAAAACCATGAACGCACTGAACATACTTGGCCTAAGTGGCCGCGAACAAATAATGGCAGAAGATATCATATACCTTGAGGCTGATATCAATTACACCACTATTTATACAGTAGGAAAAACCAAGCACACCATGAGTTTTACTTTAAGAAAAGTAGAAGAACGCATAGCCGGTAGCGATTTTTTAAGAATCAACCGTGGATTGAGCATCAACAGAAACTACTTGCAAAACATTAGCTCCTTGAAAAAAGAGGCATTTGTGACTATGAGTAATGGATTGGTGCTGCCGGTGAGTAGACGGAGGTTTAATGAGATTAAGAAATATAATAAAAAAAAATAAAAACGACGATGAAAACACTTTTAAAATCATTTGCATTAATTCTCATGATTACACTAACAATTAGCTGTAACCTCTTCAAAAAGAAAACTGAGGATATTGCTCCTATTGACACTACCCCCGTATACCAAAAAGCAATTGATGCCAAATTTAAAGCTTTAGGTTGGGACAAGGACGGTCATACCAAGTATAATGGGAGCGGCCCAGTGCAAACCGCAGCCAAAAAAGGTTATGTGCAATATTATGCCTATGGCGATCGAAAAACCGCAATTTATTATTCTGATAAAGGGGCGTTTGCAATGGATACTGAAGAAATGAAAGCATATGATGCCGCTGGTCAGGACAATTGGGGATTGGTGGTTTCTGACCCTAAAGCAACCATTGCTGGAGGATGTGGATATAATGATATCATTACTGTAGATGGAAAGGAGGCAATTATCACTTGCCAAAATTTAGTTTACGGGAATGTATATGCCAAGTACAAAGAAATAGGACGATGGGATAGCCCAATTGGGCTACCAACTTCAAGCGAGAAAGACACACCATCTGCAAATCCAGCCTATGCTAAGGGCCGCTACAATGATTTTCAAAAAGGTACGATATGGTCATTCAATACTGGGACTTATGCATTATGGGGTAAAACTTGGACTATGTATTCTAAACAAGATTGGGAAAGAGGTTGGCTGAAACTTCCAAAAGAAAGTTGTGATCCTAAAAAGGCTGATAATCTTCAAACAGTTAATTTTCAAGGAGGAGCTATCAAGACAGGTCCAAACTGTGGAGCTTATTTTAATTTGTCTAATGAAACGGTTTTTCAAAATGGGACTAAATCAGCAAATGTCAGTTTAATTCCATGTTATTAAAAAATTATTCATAGAATGGTTTAGGTTGATTAGAATCGTCATCGGTCATGGCCTTTTGTGACCGATGATTTAACCTTAAAATTTAAAAAAAACAAAAACGCTCATGAATATGAAAAATTTAAAAAACAAAAATAAATTACTTATTATTATATTGATTATTAGCTCTTTAAATGCGTGTAAAGACAATGAAATTCTGCCTAATAGCACCTTACCCGCAAATTATAAAAATCAAGGTACTATAGAAGTAAAAAGTAAAAATCTGGAAATAACTTTTTGGGATTGGAGTGCTTGATGGAGATGTAATAGATATACTCGTAAACGAAAAAACACTTGTTTCGAATAAATCCATAACAGAATCAAAAGAAACTATAAAGGTAAAATTATCTGAAGGTGAAAACTGGATTGGGGTAAAAGCAATAAATGAAGGAACAAATCCACCTGCATCTCCACACATTGAGATTTATGATGGTAAAACAACTCAAGCATTCGATATTTTGGCTTACATCAATCAGCCTGGCGGATACAAAATTAAAGTAAACTTATAAAAAATCATGAAGAAACTAATATTAATCGCTTCAATTATTCTGCTTTATGTTTATGCCAAAGCTCAAAGTAATACTCAGAAAATTGCTATTTACCGCTGGAATCATGGCAATGACTGGGTAGATGCACGTGAAAATGAAGAGGCAAACATGAAAAAATTTGGGTACATAAACAAAACCTTTGTTTGCAACCTTTTTGCTGACCCCCAAGTAGGTTCAATACCCATAAATAGATGGCTAAATTCCAAAACCGGGGATTGGGTAAGTGTTGCAGAATCTTCGAGCGAAGACATGCAAAGATTTGGATATACTAGTAAGATATTGCTGGGATATGGATATCCTTTGCGAAAACCGAATACTGTCGCAATTTACCGATGGGAGCTTTCTAGTACAGGCGATTGGGTAACTGTACCAGCTGACCAAGCAGACAAAATGCTGGAGTTTGGCTATACACACAAAACATTTGTGGCTTTTACACCGAAATAATATAATAACAATTAGAAACAATAAATATTAATAAAATGAAATCATACATAAACACTTTCCATTTGGTAATTTGCTTGGCCTTAATTACAATTTTATCTTGCAAAGGCCCACAAGGAGAAATTGGCCCACAAGGAACCAAAGGCGATACTGGCTCTGCTGGCCCTCGCGGTGAAACTGGAGTGGCTGGAGCAAATGGGGCAAACGGTTTGCCAGGAGCCACTGGTGCAACTGGCCCAAGAGGAGAAACTGGAGCAACTGGGCCACAAGGCCCAAAGGGCGATCCAGGAACTGCTAATGTGTATTATTCTGATTGGATAACTCTAAATGTCACAGGAAGTTCGGGGAATTATGAAGCTACGGTTATTACACCAAAAATAACTCAAGAAATTTTAGATAAAGGAGTTATATTGATGTTTGTAAAAAACAGCGGTAATATCTATCCAGTGCCTTATGCATATGCCACATCTATAAGTACACTTGTTTCTACTATTATACCAAAAATTAGTCTTGGGAAAATAGGAATTTATTTAAGTTACAACATTTTCAACCCCTTCAGATATGTCATAATTCCTGGTAGTATAAGCATAGGTTCTGGCCGTAAAAAAGCATTAGAGAACATGAGTTATAAGGAGATCCAGGCCTTGTATAATATCCCCGAATAAACCCACACAATTCTTTAAAAAAAATAGACAAATCAAATTTATTAAATAATGAAAAGCATTTTAACAATCATTCTCCTCGGCATTGCCATGGCTACTTATGGCCAAGTAAAAAAGCCTGTTGCTGCAAAAAAGCCTGTGACCAGCACCCAAAAAAAGGTTGCAACACCCGCTGCCAAAAAACCTATCGCAAAACAAGCCCCTAGCAAACCTCAGCCCAAAATATCGCAAACCGTAACCGCCGTGGAGCAAAAACAATACGACGATTACCACAAAGCCCAGGAAGAAAACTACAAAGAACAAGCTGAGCGGGAGGCTAACAAAGCCAAATACAGCTCTGTCATAAAATTCAACTTTATGGGTTTGATTTTTGGCGGTACGAATTTCGAATTCGAAAAAAAAATAGCCAAGAAAAACGCTTTGGTAGGTACTGTGGGATTCTATCCATTTGGTCTACTTAAAGGTGGAGCTAGGCTTGGTTTAGATGCTAAGCAATATATAGGAAAATCTAATCTGCCAAAAGGTATGTTTGTGTCATTGGGTTCACTATACAATTTCGGAGTTAAAGAAGGGTCAACCTCAGGACTACTTAATTTTCGTGGTTTATTTGGCTATCAAGCACTTTCAAATCACGTCACTTTTGAAGTGGCAGGTGGTCCAGCTTAATCTTTTCTGATAGCAGATTCATCAGACCCAGATGCTAATTTCAAAATTGGGTTTCTGCCTACTTTAAAATTTTCAATAGGTTACGCATTTTAAATCGAAGATTTTAAAAATATTAACTATGAGGAGTCTACTTTTCTTTCTTTTTGCGGCCGTTGGATACTGCGGTTTGCCTTTTCAGGTTACTATCACAAAAGACATCAATTTTAAAAAAATCACAAAGGCACAGCTTGATGAAATAGCTAAACAAGAGGCCTTCAAGTACCAAACCGTGAGTTTTAATTATATACTCAATAGGCAAAAAGATTATTATGTGAGTTTTCAACCAATAGAAGAAACCAATGCTTTGCTGAAAAAAAACAAGATTTCGTATGAAAAATTAAACGAAATATCGAGTGAATATTTGTCTAAAATATTAAAAGTGGATGGTATTCTGATAGGGAAAATGTACCGAAAAGAAGTAATGCCACCACTCATGGCAAAAGGGATTGATATATTACAAAAAAGTGGAAGTCTTCGAGAAAGAGTCTCTACAGTAACTGTGGGAGACAATACCACAGCCAATACTGTAAACATGGGTTTGACCCTATACTCAAAAATAAATTCAAAAATAATATGGACATATCAATATGATATAAAAGGAGATGCCTACAACTCTCCAGAAAATATTGCCAATCAATTGATGTTAAATGCAGCTAAGAAGTTTCCTTTTAGAAAGAAAAAGAGGTGAAAGCAGAGTGTATATGGTCTTTAAAAATCAAGAGTATTATTCGAGATTTAGATTTTTTTGAAGAATTTATACAAGAAAACGACACCTAAGGTTGGGATTAAAATACTTATTCAAAACAATATTAAAATTTTAGTAATGAGACCAATAAGCATATTTTTTACCGTTCTTTTATTAATTTTAATAAGTAGTTCTTGTAAAGATCTATTTCCTGATAAAGCCCCCAAATACCTAAAAGCGGTATTGGAAAATACAACAGTTTCGGATATCAAAACGACATCTGTTTTGGTTTCTTCAAAAATTACCACTAAAGGATCTGCAACAACTGAAGACTACGGCTTTTGTTATAGTGATAAGGAGCAACCCACCTTGGCAGATAAAAAAATGTCTTTAGGGGCCTCTTCTACAGATAACCAAGAGATAACCTCAACCATAAAAGAGCTTACGCCCAATACCAAATATTTTATTCGGTCTTATTTAAAAGACGCCACCCAAGCCAACTACGGACCTGTGGCTCAGTTTACCACGGCAAATCTTCAAGCACCAAAAGTAAACATTGCAGAGGCCACCGATATAAAATTCAATACCTTTAACATAATTGGTCAAATCACTGACCTTGGCACAAGTGAGGTGACAGAATACGGTCATGCACTTTCTGAAACCAATAAAGAACCTACAACTGCTGATGTGATTACCAAAATGGGCACTGCTAATGCTGCACCCAAAGAATTCAATAGTGTGTTTACGTCGCTCAAAGCTAACACTACCTATTATGTAAGAAGCTATGCAACTAATACTACAGGCACAGGTTATAGCGAAGTGAAAACCATAAAAACGGGAGCTTTGGAATTAGCGAAAGTTCAAACTTTAGCCGTTGCCGATATAACATTCAACTCAGCTAATGTTTCAGGCAAAATCGCAGAGCAAGGTACCAATCCTATTACAGATTTTGGTCATGTAATCAGCAAAACCAACCAAAATCCTACTACCGCTGATACGAAAACCAGCTTGGGTGTACCATCGGCTATACCTAAAGATTTTGTAAGTAGTTTTACAAGTCTTGAATTAAATACCACTTATTATACTCGCTCGTATACTATCAGCGAGGCCGGAGTGGCGTATGGCGAAGTAAAAAGTTTCAAGACATTAGATAAAACACCGCCTATATTGACCACCAAAGATTTCTCAAACATATCTCATAACTCGGCTAACATAGGCGGAAACATTTCGGCACAAGGGAGTCACCCTGTTACGGATTATGGCCATGTGATAAGCAAAACCAACCAAAACCCAAGTACTACCGACAGTAAAACGAGCCTTGGGGCTACCACAGTGCCAAAAGACTTTGTGAGTACCTTCAACGGACTAGAACCCAACACTACCTATTACTGCAGAGCTTATGGCATCAGTGAGGGTGGACCTGGGTACGGAGAAGTGAAGAGTTTTAAAACTTTGAACTTACTACCTCCATCTGTTACTACAAATTTGGCCATAAGTGGCAGTACAACAACTGCAAGTGCTGACGGTAAGATAACTTCTTTAGGTACAAGCACTAGTATTTCTGATTATGGTTTCTGCTATAGCAGCACCAACCAGACACCTACTATTGCCGACACCAAAAAAAGTTTAGGTTCTACATCTGATGCAAATTTGTCCTTTAAATCGGGTATTAGTAACCTAGTTGCAAACACTACCTATTATCTACGTGCTTATGCTACTAGCACTGCAGGTACTGGATATGGTGAGGTGAAAAGTTTTAAGACAGCTGAAGTTATTCTACTGGCTCCAACTATTAATGCTGTAAATCAGCCTGCACAAAATTACTGTACGTATTATCTTAGCGATTGGGCAAACAGGACAATAGATTTCACAAAACCTTTTGATGGCTATTGTAATGTAAGCGGATATGGCAACCAAGATTCTTACGGTATGCCACCTTCTGTTGTTGTCAGTTTTAGTTATGTGCCATCAAATGATGAAATCCAAAGCATAGGTATTTGTGTAAAAAAACCAAATGATGGATTTGCTTTGCCAGGAGTAGTAGATGTGCCGACTGTTGATAATGACAAAATAGACAATAACTCCAAAGGTACAACTTGGCAAAATAACCAATTTACAGGAATTTTTAATTACGTAACATTTTCTACCTCTGACGCATCGTGTTCCGGAAAACGGTTTTATTCCTACTACTTTATCAAACCTTATACTAATTCTGTATTCCCAGGTAAATTGTACCTTACCTATATTTATCGCCCCTACATTATCGGAAAATCAGGCAAAGTATATTATGGAGCAGCCAAATCTTATACAATTTTAACAGAGAATAGTCCTTATTGTGGAACACCTCTTGTAAAGTGATTTAATAATAAAACTGAAACTAAATAAAAAAATATTTTTTAAAATAAAATATCAATGAAATCTATTAAACCTTTTCTCTTACTCTCTGTATTATACTTTCTTTTTTCATGCAAAAAAGAAAAAACAGACCCGATTGACAATGGTCAAAATAATAACAATTCAAAAAATCTAGGTACAGTCTATTTCGGCGGCTATGACAAAAAGGTATATGCCATAGATGCCGCCACTGGCGAAAAAAAATGGGAGTTTTTGGCAGGAGACAACTTCCAATCATCACCTGCTTATGCAGATGGCGTACTTTATGTCACTTGTTACGACAAAAAACTTTATGCCCTTGATGCCAAAACGGGTTCAAAACTCTGGGAGTTTGCTACAAATTGGGTTTTTACCAATGGCTCACCCTGTGTAGCCAATGGCATTGTTTATGTTCCAAGTGATTACTTGTATGCAATAGATGCCAAAACTGGCAAAGAAATTTGGAAATACCGCGACCACAAAAATTCTGATGAATTTCAGGCTTCGCCAACAGTGGTAGATGGCGTGGTGTATTGTTCGAGCCGAGGCTGTGCTTTTATTACTGCTGGCCCAAGTGCATTGGACGCCAAAACGGGTGCTTTGATATGGCACAAATCGATGTGTAATACACAATCATCTCCTATGGTAGAGGGAAATTCTGTATATTATGGAAATGAATTAGATGGGCTCTATTCCTTCAACAAAGCCACTGGCGAACAAAACTGGTTTTTCGATACCAAAGATGTCATTGACATATCTTCGCCTACCTATTCCGATGGACTGGTGTATATAGGCTGTTGGGATAAAAATCTTTATGCCATTGATGCTGCCACAGGAAAGCAAAAATGGGCTTTTGACGGAGGTTGGATAAACTCTTCCCCAATAGTTTCGGATGGTCTTATCTATTTTGGCAGTAATCACAAAGGAATGGTGTATGCTCTGGATTCAAAATCAGGAAACAAAAAATGGGAGTTTCAAACAGGAGAGTTTGATTATGTGTCATCTTCACCAGTAGTAGCAAATGGTATTGTATATATCGGTAGTGACGATAAAAACATGTATGCCCTAGATGCCAAAACAGGAGCAAAAAAATGGGCTTTTACTACTGGAAGAGGATTGGGTACGGCATCGGCAATCGTAGTGGATCAAAATGGTAAAGTATATTATAATGGGCTTAGTGGTATGGCACAATAACAAAATAAAAACTATGAAAATTTTCAACAATTTCTTAATTCTATTTTTAGGACTAACACTCCAACACGCCTTTGCTCAATCATTGTATTCGGGCGATAAAGTGGCGATACAGGTTAGGGGAGCATCGCCCAAATACCTAATGTATTATAAAAACGGAGGTGCAGTAAGGTTATCACCCAACAAAATGAGTGAAAATAATGCACAGTTTAGCACAACATTTACTATCGAAAAGATTGATGGTAGAAGCAGCAAGATTGCCCAAAACGATAAAGTATATATCAAAGCTGGAAATAACTACCTTAACTCCTACGATAGTAATGGAGCATTGTCAACAAAAAATAGCTATAGCGAAAACCCTGCTATCAGTGATGAAATATTTACAATCAGATTTATAGGTGGAAATACCATTTCACCTATCGCTGAATTTATTACTCGCCGAAACCTTAAACTGGGTGTAGCTAACAACAAACCTACAACCCTACCCATAGACAACCGCTCAGATGACGGAAGTGATGCCTTATTAATGGCTCGATTAGATAACTTTTCGTTAGTAATTATTGAGTCAAACGCAACTCAAAATTCCCGAAATCAGAGCGACAGAGGTATTATTTATGCACCCCCCGTTACTGAAACCGACCAAGCCATTTACGACAAATACAAAGCCATGGGCTGGGACAAAGACGGGCATAGCGAAATCAGAACGCCCCCCAAACACACAGCAGGTGGAAACGGCTACGTGAAATATTATAGTTTCAACAACGAGAAAACAGCCATTTATCACTTTCCAAACAGAGGAACCTTTGCTATGAATGCCGCAGAAATGAGAGCTTATGATGCAGCAGGCCAAGACAAGTTTGCCTATGTGGCATCAGACCCTAAACCTTGCGGAGCAGGATGTGGGTATAATGATGTAATAATGACCCACGATAACTCAGCGGGTGTTTTGGTTTGGGACAAATGGGTTTATGGCAGTATCTATGCCAAATACAAAGAGCTAAACCGATGGAACGGCCCTCTAGGCCACCCCACCACCAGCGAGCTAAACCTAAACGGCCCTACCAAAGGGCGATATAATGCTTTCTCGAAAGGACAAATTTATTGGACACCTAGTTTTGGTCCTACAGCATTTTGGGGTAAAGTAATGAAAATGTACGAACAAACAGGCTGGGATACTGGCTGGCTGGGTTTGCCAACACAAAGCTGCAACCCTAAAAGCAACAAACAGGTGGTAGTATTTGAACGAGGCTCAATTGATGTAGGCAATGGCTGTGATAGCTACAATAACAAAGGCTATTATACCGATGTTACGGGCAAAGTAGTTGGCGGAAAACCTTGTTATTAAATATTTACTACTTATGAAAAAACTTACATTAATAATCCTGATGTTTTTAACAAATGCTACTTACGCCCAGTCGGGCATAGTGGCAGAGTTAGCCACCACCACCAAAATAAATGGTGACTACAACGGCGACGGCAAAAATGAGCAGGCTTGGGTAAGTTATAAAACCGTTGGCAATAATAGCTATTGTTATGTAAATTTTTCAAATCCAAGTATCAAACGCCTAAAATTCGAGGCCTGCTATGCGGCTATACTTATCAATGAAGGGGACCTCAACGGCAATAAAACTGAAGAAATCTCAATTGTGCCGGGGTATTTGACAAGCAATTGGCAAACTATCCAGTTATATGGAATAAAATCGGGAAAGTGGCAACGATTGGCTCACGAAAGTTTTCACTTGAATTTGGCTGACGAAGGTATGGAATCGGTAATCCAAAAGTCCTCCAAAAAAGGATATATTTCGATAAAGTCTATTAATGTCGATGACAATGCCGAATGGACAGAGATAACTAAAACTGTAAAATTGAGATGAAAAACACCTTACTCATAATTGTTTTGTCATTAACCACTTGGACAATTGCTTTTGCTCAAAATAGCAGTAAACAAACACCCAATAAACCCGTGGTAAAAATAACGGGGAGTTTAGGCTCTCGCAACTATTTTAGTGCAGGTAGCAAAAGCCCTATGTATCAGGCCAACCCTTTTGGATACTCCCTCTATGGCAATGTAAATATTCAACTCACCAAACACTTGAGCTTGCCCTTTAGTATTTCATACAGCAACCGAAAAACCACATTCAGCCAACCTTTTAATATGTTTGGCATGAGTCCCACATTCAAAGGCATCACCCTACATGTTGGCTATCGTAGCTTGCGTTTTTCTGATTATACCCTCAACGGTTTCAATATTTTGGGTGGTGGATTTGAGCTACAAAAAGGAATACTCAGATGTGGATTTATAATGGGCCGTTTTGCCCGTGCCACAGCTTCTGCCGAAGGTACACCCACTAGCTATTTAAGGTGGGGTTATGCTGCCAAGCTAGGTATTGGCAAAAAAGATAATTTCTTTGATTTGGTTTTTCTAAATGCCGAAGATATCACTTCGTCTATTCCAAATGCCGCCGCATATAGGCTAAATCCTGCCAAAAACGTTGTGATTGGTGTGGTAATCAATCAAAGGTTCAAACTCACCAAAAGAGCATCGCTTGTTTTTCGGACTGATGGTGCTATGAGTATTTATACTGGGAATATTTTGGCTCAAAACCTCGACACAACCAATTTTGAAAACATCCCACCTATACTTTACAAAACCGTAAGTCCCAATATATCTTCAAGAGGTGTTTTTGCATTTAACTCAAGCCTTGCCTACAGCAATAGGTCAACGGGACTCAAAATCGGGTATAATAGGGTAGATCCTGGCTACGGTTCCATGGGTATTTACACCACCAACAACGACATCGAAATCATTACCATAGCCCCAAGATTTTCCCTATTAAAAAACAAGGTTTCGTTTAGTGGAAATATGCGTATCCAACGAGATAACCTACTCGGCGACAAAACCAAAAGCACCCGACGAATGTTGCCCAATGCCAATCTCAATATAAACCCATCGAGAAACTTCGGCATAAGTGCTAGTGTAAACTATAGCACCATGAACCAGACTGCGGGCATAAAGCAAACTAATCCGCTACCAATATCTCAATTTATGCATCAAGCCAACTATTCGGTAAATATATCACCTAGACTGGCATTTGGGGCAAAATCATTAGGGCAATCCGTAAATCTAAATATCGGCACCAACAAAGTATTGGATAAAGGAGAGGATCTTGAACGTAAAAAGTATAGTGAATTTAGCGGACTAAACGCCTCTCTAAATTACGGACTCAACATAGAGGCTATCAGTGGCTCTGCCAACTTAGGAGGCAATTATTTCAGTCTGAGCAATTACGACGCTACTTTGGATGGAGTAATTACCAAAAATAACTATGGCATCAATGCGGGCTTTAGCAAACCCTTTCTGTCCAAAAAGCTAACCGCCAACCTGTCGGCGAGTTATACCATCAGCCAAGAAAAAGACAAGGCCAATAACCTAAACATAAGTGCCAACTACAAGCCAGGCAAACACCATAGCTTACGGTTTGGACTGAGTCAGGCACAAAGCCGATATAAAAACAACGAAACAAGAAATTTTACAGAGTTTAGAGGAACCCTAGATTACACCTATAATTTTTAAGATTATGAAAAAGATAAAATATTTAATATTAGGAATCTCACTATTTGCTATTTTTTCAAACATCAGTTCTGCCTATGCTCAGAATAAAGTAAATATTCAGCAAATCATTTTAAAACATCCTATGGTAAACGATTTCGGGTATTTCTATGACAATCGAAATATCGCAATACTTGTGCAAAATGTTACCAATCAAAGAATTGAAAATATAGTTTTGAGTGGATACATTAGAGGAGACAATGGAGCAGAATTGTCCTTAAAGCAAGATAGAAATTTACAAGACCCTTTTTCAATTGAATCAAAACAAACTAAAACGCTTTCATCTTCTGAAATAGATGGACTAATCAACAATAATACTGTAGCATCAAATATTAAAGATTTGGACTTGTCTGTCCGAACCAACAGGCTACCAGCTGGTTTTTACACATATTGTTTACGAGCCATTGACAAGGAAACTGGCGATATTTTGGGTGAAGAAGCCTGTACAGAATTTGCCGTTTTACATATAGATCCGCCGATTCTTTCAATGCCTTTTGATGAAAGTTCAATAGAAGATAAAATAAATATTCAGCCAATTTTGTTTCAGTGGATTTTAAGCAAAAATGATTTCAAACCTAATGTAGTAGAAAATAGACTTCAAATAGTAGAGTTGCAACCCAATCAAGACCCCAACGAGGCATTTAGAACTGCTCAAGATTTATTCTTTGAGGTAGCCCTAGAAAGCCAGCAAAGCAATTACTATTATACCCAAAGTAATCCAATACTTACATCAGGCAATAGGTATGCATGGAGGGTTAAATTTCAAGAGAAAGATCAAACCGAGCCCATACCTTTTGAAAATGGAGGTTTAAGTGAAGTATGGACTTTTACCTATCAGCCTGATAAACAAAATGAAACCGAAGATTTTTACGTGAAAGCCGTTTATCCACCAGATGGCGAAGCAATACCGTCAAACAATAAGGTTACTGCTGAATGTGGCGGCTGTAAGTTTCCTGACATTAGCGATAAAACAGAAGATACAAACTACTTAAAAGTTGGTGCAATTATCAAGATTGGGAGCCAAAACGGTTTTCAAGTAAAAATAATTTCTATTAAAAATGGTTCCGGCGAAGGCATTTTAGGTATAAAAATTAAAGATTTAGGTAAAGTTGACCTTGGAAACGGAAAAAGTTTTGCTGTTGGAGAAATTCCCATGAAAGTAGAACTAAAAGGTGTGGGAGTGAACAAAGATGGCATTTTGATAGCAGGTGAAATTACTTCAAAACATAAAGATGGGGTCGGTCTTAATTTGGTTACTGATTTCAAAACAGTAAATGACCCAAATGAATACAAGTCGCTTCAAGGCGATTTAATAAAAAAATGGAACGCTGTAAAAGCAGAAATTGAATCAATTCCAAATACAACCGCTACTGCAATAAACAATGCGGGTTATACGACTCCATTAGGTTTTTCAGAAGATATTGCAGGAGTTCAAACCACCATTGCTTTTGATAATTTCAAGTTTACACCTACTTCTAACTCATTCTCTGCATACTCCATTGTTGAAGTAAAAGACGAAGACATTGTAATTCCATTTGGAGTGCAAGGAACATGCTTGGGCATTGATGGTGCCTGCCAAGATTATACTTTATTTTTAGCTAAAAACGTTCCGATGAGCAACTTTACTCTTAAAGGTAATACCGACGACATCAAAAAAGCCACCCATTTAAAATACTCTTTTAATGGTCCACGTAAATTTCAAAATATTCATATAGCCGCCGAATATGAATTTAAAGATAATATTCTAAAACCCAAAGAAGGAAACGAAAAGGTAAAAGTAGAAATGGTTGCTGATTCGCCAAATGGCTTTGCAGATTGGACAGCAACTGTGAGTGTGCCTCCATTTAAAGTGGCTGGAGTTGAAGATTTTATTTTTGAACTAGATGGCACCGCCACTTATGACCATAGTACAAAAGCCCAACCAACTGGAATGAAAACCATGTTAGACAATCTGAAATCTAAAAAAGATGCCGTAGGCAATTTTGCTATTAATACTGACGGTCAAAATGCAATTAATGAAATGCAAAATGACATTTGGATGGGTTTTTATTTACCAAAACTAAAAGTGCAATTACCAGAGATATTTAAAGCAGACCAGAAAGACAATGTAGAGATTTCTGTGGAACACCTTATCATTGATAGCAAACATGGTTTGTGTGGCAGCCTAACGGCCGAAAACGTGTTTGGCATAGGAGCAGGAAACCTAGACGGCTGGTACTTTTCGCTTGACAAAATAGACCTTTCTTTTTTCAATAATACATTCTTAGAAAGCTCTGCCAGTGGCAAAGTGGTATTGCCCATATCAGGAAATCCTACAATAGATAATAAGGGAAAAGCCTTAAGCAATAATGCTACCAATGCAGAGGTTACGCCACTTTACTACAAAATGATATTATCGCCAAATGAAGGCAAAAGCCTTAAATATCAGTTTATAATCAAGCCAATAGATGATGTAAACGTGCCCATTTGGAAAGCTAATATGAAGTTAGAAAAATCATCTAATATAACAGTAACGGTGGGGGATCCTAATGTATATAATGGTAAAATATTGGTTAAAGCGGAACTTAATGGAAATATTAGTTTTGATTTTGGGAAGGCAGCAAAAGATGCCACAGGCTTTCCAATACCAGATTTCAAATTAGACTTGATGACTTTTCAGGGGTTCAAAATTCAATCAAAAGAACCCTATATTGATTTGGGCAAATATGATTCAAATGTTCTCGAACAAGGAAGTAAGGTTTATGATGGATTTAATAATTTTGCCTCGGCTTTTGCAAGTCCACAAAAATCAATCAATGGTTTTCCTTTGACACTTGATAAATTTGAGCCATTTATAAAAATCAATAAAGCAGGATTTTTATTAGCAGGGGGACTTGAAATGTCTGATATTCCATTAAAACCTGTTGCAAAAGTAGGTATTGCTATTTTGGCAAAAATAGATTTTAAAGACGGTCGCCCTGTGTTTGCTTATGATGGAGTAGAATTGGATAGCGTTTATATTGCAGGAAAACTGGGGCCTGTAAGCGTAAAAGGTGGCTTACGTTTCTACAATTCACATCCTGTATATGGGAATGGTATTGGTGGGAATTTTACAGCCACATTCCCAATGGAAATTGAAGTTAATGCCGAAGCAAAGTTTGGAAGGACGGATTTTTCTTATTGGTACGTTTATGCAAGTGCAAAGTTCCCTGGAATATCCTTAGTTGGTCCATTACGATTAACAGGGTTTGGCGGTGGTGCTTATCATAATATGACGGGTAAGTCCACTTCGCTTGGTATAAACGATTTAGGAAAAATTCCTACAACACCTATTTATACACCTTTAAAAGGAACTACGGGTATAAAAGCAGGAATTGATGTTAATGTGGTTGATAACAGAATTGTGAAAGCACAGGCAATATTAGGGGTAGAATTTGGTGTAAATAATAATATCACACTCGAAGGTGCTGCCCAAGTAATTAATAGCGATGCCACTACATCCGACAAGGGTTCTGGCATGTTAAATGCTGAAATATTAGCTACTTACGATATTAATCAAAGTGTTTTCGACTTGGTAGGAAGTGTACATGCCAACCAAGCAGGTATTTCGCTAGATATTGATAAAGGTTTATTGATTCATATTAGCTCTGATGAAGATTTTTATTTGAATGTAGGCACACCTAAAAATCGTATAAAAGCATCATTAATAGGCTTGGCAAGCGTAGATGGTTATTTCATGTTTGGTACTAATATCCCAGATATTCCTGCACCAAATGTTCCTGCTGAGGTTTTACCAAAACTAAATTACTATCCAATTATGAAAGCCAGTAGCCTAGCATCGGGTATTGCTTTTGGTGCTTCTTTTAACACTTCAGCAAATTTTGATTTAGTGTTTGTTGATGGAGGGTATAGTGCAGGGTTTGGAATGGATGTAAACCTCAGAAATATTGCAGGCGAAGGTTGTGATGGCTATCAGCCTGCTGGTTATAATGGTTGGTATGGACAAGGCAGCATTTATGGTTACATTAAAGCACATGTAAGGGCTCCTCTTTTGGGTAGTTGTAATGTTGGACTTTATGCCCGAATAAGTGCAGGTGTTCCAAATCCATCTTGGATTGACGGCTCAATTTATGTTGAAAATCCCGTCAAAGATTTTTCTTTACCAATTCGCATTGGCGATAAGTGTGTAGTTCATACTAACCCCTTTGTTAAGCCAAATTTAATCAGTGAAATAAATTTCAATGAAAACGAAAAAGTGAGTGTTTTCAAATCTCCAATCATTATACAACTTAATTATCCGCTTGAGTTTGAGGTTGACGGCTTGGATAAAGATGGTAATCCCATAATTGAAAAGTTTAAAATTGAAGTAGAAGCTGAATACAAAGGAAAAACTTCTGCGAGAGTTTCAACAAACAATACACCCGCCGATATTCTAAAAAAAGAAGGACAAATTTTAGTTTGGACAATAAACGATGCTTTTGCTCCTGAAAAACAATATGAATTAATCGTTAATGCAAAAGCTTTTGTTAAAAAAGGGAATGAAGTATTCAAACCTTTTGAATGGAAAGGCAAAGCTGTAACAGAAAATAAAATTATCAAATTTACTACAGATAAAATGCCTGAAAGATTAGATGAACAAATAAACGCTCATTTGCCATTTAAGAAACAGAAATATGTACTTGCTGATGAGATTAAGCGTGGAGGTCTTGGATTGAAGCAATCTGTCAACTTTGACTATTACAGTACTTCAAACATGACGTATGAAAAACAACCCTCCATTTTGCTTATTAATAATAAAACAAATACCCAAACCGAAGTTAAAACATACGGCAGTGGTATTTGGTTTCCTTACGAAATGCCAAAATTGGATAAAAATACAAGCTATACCGTAAAATTAGCATTAAAAGCTACACCAATAAAGCGAAGTTTTGATTTAACTAAAACAGCTTATAATAAAAACATAGATAGTAGAAACCAATTAAAATATTCAAATAAACAATCTGAAAAACAAACAAATTTCGCAGTTGCAGACCCAACTTTTACTTTTTCAAGAAGTATAAATTTGAACAAATATAGAACTGAAAAACAAATTGAAATTGAATATAACAAAGAAAATAAAATACTTTATGAGTACCATTTTAAAACAAGCGAATATGGCACTTTTAATGAAAAAATAAAAGCTTCTCAGCTTGATTTTAATCTCAATGGTACAGTTAATCATTTATTTATTTCTTTAGGAACAGAAAACGAGATAGAACCATTATCAAAGTTCGATGTACTACCACAAGACTTTCAAAAGCAACCTCTTATTGATATATCATCAAATGCAAATAGTACCTCTTATTTTAACAAAGTATTGAGAGTAATGGATGAAAAACTTGAGGGTAGTGGCGTAAAAAATTATTCTCATGAATTAATCGACCCTAAATGGCGTTGGTATCGCTTTACCGAAAAAATAAAAACCTCATTTTATAATTACGACAATTCTGAGTACAGCTTTTATGGCGAAATGACTAGTTATAAAAACAATGAAAGTACCCGTCAATTACAAAATATAGTCAATAATCGATTAATTGCGAAACAAGCAAATAGCCCAAATATTGCTGTTAATACGCTACAAGTGGGGGGGATTTCGTTTGACTATTCTTATGAAGAAATAATTACAAATCACGAGGTATTAAAAAATGAATTAAACGCAATTTTGGCTAATTATACCCTCTGGAAAAATGCGTTTAGAACTAGGTTGTATGGCTGTGATAATATTTCGGATGCCTCACAAAAAAATAATTGTTTTGCCAAAATTACAAGTGACTCAAAAAACCAATATGGTGATAAAAGTTCAATTTATTTTACTAATGGATTTAGAAAACCTGATTTAATTCGTAATCTAATAGACTTTACAAAAATAAATTCAAAACCCATTGAAGAAGACCAATCCGTGCATATTCGGTACAATGGGCAGATTTTTGGTACAATAGATAAAGGAGAAGAAATTAAATTTAGAACATCAAACGAAAACCAATATGAGGACTAATATTTTAGCTTATATATTTATCTTAAGCCTAATATTTAATAGGAGTTTTGCTCAAGAAACAGAAAGTAGCAAAATGAAATTATTATCAAATTATTATGGCGATTCAGTTGTTCTCCGTT
>WBZP01000653.1_pt2 | contig 26787 bp, 21 predicted proteins | sample 5204301 | NCBI WGS metagenome assembly WBZP01 (sample SAMN12412401, study PRJNA552823) | activated sludge metagenome | isolation source: activated sludge from nitrification reactor of wastewater treatment plant... | place: USA: Pennsylvania | collected 2017 | reverse complement strand
CGGGCATCCTCACCCCGGGCGTCACCAACGTGATCGGCAACGGCGTCGTCGTCGACCCCGGCGTGCTGCTGACCGAACTGACCGGGCTCGAGGACCGCGGCGTGGACACCGACCGCCTGCTGATCTCTGCCGACGCGCACCTGCTGATGCCGTACCACGTGGCGATCGACAAGGTCACCGAGCGGTACATGGGCAACAAGAAGATCGGCACCACCGGCCGCGGCATCGGTCCGTGCTACCAAGATAAGATCGCGCGCATCGGCATCCGGGTGGCCGATGTGCTCGACGAGCATCTGTTGGCCGAAAAAGTCGGCGCCGCACTGGAATTCAAGAACCAGGTGCTGGTCAAGATCTACAACCGCAAGGCGCTGGACGCCGACGAGGTGGTGGCCGACCTGCTCGGGCAGGCCGCCGGGTTCACGCATCGGATCGCCGACACCCGGCTGCTGCTCAACAACGCGCTCGAGGGCGGCCAGACGGTGTTGCTGGAAGGTTCGCAGGGCACCCTGCTCGACGTCGACCACGGCACGTATCCCTTTGTCACGTCGTCGAATCCGACGGCCGGCGGCGCGGCGGTCGGATCGGGCATCGGTCCCACCCGGATCACCACCGTGCTGGGCATTCTGAAGGCCTATACCACCCGGGTCGGCTCCGGACCGTTCCCCACCGAACTGTTCGACGAGCACGGCGCCTACCTGTCCAAGACCGGCGGCGAGGTCGGGGTGACCACGGGCCGCGCCCGCCGGTGCGGTTGGTTCGACGCCGTCATCGCCCGCTACGCGACCCGGGTCAACGGCATCACCGACTACTTCCTGACCAAGCTGGACGTGCTGTCGTCCCTGGAGACGGTGCCGATCTGCGTGGGCTACACCGTCGACGGCAAACGCACCGACGAGATGCCGATGACCCAGAGCGACATCGCCAAGGCCGTGCCGGTCTACGAGGAGATGCCCGGCTGGTGGGAGGACATCTCGGCGGCGCGCGAGTTCGACGAACTGCCGGCGCGCGCCAGGGATTATGTGCTCCGGCTCGAAGAGCTTGCCGGAGCGCATGTTTCGTGCATCGGCGTCGGCCCCGGGCGTGAGCAGACGATCGTACGGCGCGACATCCTGGCCGCCCGCTGATGTCGGACTACGGGCTGGACCCCCGGCGGGTCGATCCCGACTATGACCGTCACGGCGGATTCCCGGTGTTCGAGGCCGCCGACCCCGGCCCCGGCTTCGGCCGATTCCTGGCGGCCATGCGCGGCCTGCAGGACCTGGCGGTGTCAGTCAATCCCGATCCGGCCACCTGGATCGACGCGGCCGACCGGGTCGAGGGCCTGGTGGACCTGCTGGACCCGTACCAGGCGCCCGAGGGTGTCGGACCCGCGCAACGGGTGCCGACCCTGCCGGGAGCCGGAAGCCTTTTGATGCCACCGTGGTTCGTCGACAAATTCGAACCCGACGGTGTCGAACTGCGCGTGCGGTTCAGCCGATTTCACGTCGGTGGCAACAGTGCGGTGCACGGTGGGGTGTTGCCGCTGCTGTTCGACTCGCTGTTCGGGATGGTCATCCACGCGGCGGGCCGGCCGATCAGCAGGACGGCCTTCCTGCACGTCGATTACCGCCGCGTCACCCCGATCGACACCGATCTGATCGGACGTGGCCGGATCCGGGATGCCGAGGGCCGCAAGGCATTCGTCGAGTCCGAACTGTACGACCCCGCCGGCAATCTGCTGGCCGAGGCCAACGGCCTGATGATCCGGTTGCTACCGGGGCAACCGTAGGAGCGCGCGGGGCAGATGGATACGGGGAAGGCGGTCAGGGACTTTGTCGTCTCGTTGTGGAATCTGCCGTTCGACTATCAGTGGACCGTGCGACATCTGGACGAACGCGGCTTGTTGCGGGTCTATCAGCTGTTCATCGCGGCGACGGCGCTGTTCTACGGCCTGATCTCGCTGAGCCTGGTGGTCTGGGAACACCAGGCTCCGGGGTCGTTACGCACGGAATGGCCCGTGGTGGTGGGAGCGGTGATCTCAATGCTCATCGCGGTGGCCTGGGTGGTGGGACCGTGGCCGTCGGAATGCGTGTCGGGCCTGTTCGTCATCATCGCGAACGCGGCTGTTTTTGCTGAGATCGTCTGTTGTACAGATGCTTTCGGGGCGATGCCGGGACTGACCCTGCTGGCCGCCAACGGCATCTACGTGATGTTGATGCACGGCACCCGGGCGTTGCTCGCGCACCTGGCATTTTCGGCCGTCGCGGTCGTCTTCTTCACCACCGTCGCGGTGCATCAGGGCACGGCGGCCTCGGCCGAGATCGCGGTTCGGGTACTGGTGTTGGTGCCGACCGTCCTGGGTCTGCCGATCGTCTTGCAAGTGTTCATCATGTCACTGCGGATCGGGGCGTCACATGCGCTGCACGATCCGTTGACCCTGCTCTACAACCGCCGCGGACTCAGTAGCGCCGTTACCACGTTGCACAGTCCGCCTGGTCCCATCACGGTGCTGGCCATCGACATCGACAAGTTCAAATCCATCAACGACACCGAAGGCCACGCCGCCGGCGACCGCGTCCTGGTCGCGGTCGCCAACGCCGTGCGGGATGTACTTCCGGTCGGCGGCGTCGCCGCCCGGACCGGTGGCGAGGAGTTCCTGGTGGTGATGCGCGGCACTGAGCGCGACGGTATTCGTGTCGCCGATCGGCTGCAATCCGCGATGACCCGGTGCGAGCCGGAGATCGGACCCACGGTCAGTATCGGTGTGGCGGCGTCGATGTCCGCGACCGGGTGGTCGCTGGGAACTTTCGAAGAGATCGCAAAACGCGCCGACTCGGCGATGTATCAGGCGAAGAACGCCGGCGGTGGACGATCGGTGGTGACCGCCGACGGCGGTGGTCTTGAATATCGGACATGACTAACTCTGATCAGATTGGGCTCCGTCGACTGTCTACCCCTCGCGCGGCCGCCCTGGCGGGTGTGCTGTTCACGGTGTTGTTCGGGATGGCGATCTGGCTGATCCGTTCGACGTTGCCCGAGGGTGGCAGCCCCGGCTCGCAGTGGCTCGACTCCAATAGCGGCCGCCTGCGGGTGGCGGCGATCCTCATGCCATTCGCCGGCATCTGCTTCCTCTGGTTCATCGGCGTGGTCCGCGATGGCCTGGGTAGCTACGAGGATCGGTTCTTCGCGTCCGTGTTCCTGGGCAGCGGTCTGTTGTTCCTGGCCATGCTGTTCGCCAGTTCGGCGACGGCCGCGGGCCTGGTGGCCATCAGCGGTGCCACGGGCGACGCGCGGACGACGACGGCGCTGTTCGGCCAGGCGCTGCTGTTGTCGCTGGCCAAGACCTACGGCGTGCGGATGGCCGCGGTGTTCATGATCTCGTTGGCCACCATCTGGCTCAGGACCGGGCTGATGCGGCGCTGGTTGATCGTTATCACCTACGTCGTCGCCGTAGCCCTCCTGCTGCTCGGTGACCTGAGCATGTGGATCGTGCTCGCCTTTCCGGCGTGGGTGTTCATCGTCAGCGTGCTGGCGCTGGTCCGGTCCGGTGTGATCGACCTGCACCACGACGGCGCCGGGCACTAGCGGCGGGCGTGCCGGCCGTACGGGACCTCGGCGGGTTGGGGGTCCAGCTGGCCGGGCCACCACACCTGCGGCCCGATGATGGTGAACAGCGCCGGGATCACCACGGTGCGCACCAGGAAGGTGTCCAGCAGGATGCCCAGTCCGACGATGATGCCCAGTTGGGTCAGCACGATCAGCGGCAGCACGCCCAGTACGCAGAACACCGCGGCCAGGACGACGCCCGCGCTGGTGATGACGGCGCCGGTCGCCGACACCGCCCGCACGATGCCCTCACGAGTACCGTGGGTGCGCGCTTCTTCCCGCGCGCGCGTCACCAGGAAGATGGTGTAGTCGACGCCGAGTGCGACCAGGAACAGGAACGCGAACAGTGGCGTGCTGTTGTCCAGCGCCGGGAAGCCGACCAGATGCACGCTGACCCAGCCGCCCAGGCCCAGCGCGGCCAGCGCCGAGAGCACCGTGACGGCCACCAGGATCAGCGGCGCGACCACCGCGCGCAGCAGCACGAACAGCACCGCCAGGACCACCGCGAGGATTGCCGGGATCAGCACCAGGCGGTCGCGCACCGCGGCGTCGCGGATGTCCAGGGCCTGCGCGTCGGCGCCCCCGACGACGGCACCCGGGTCGGCGCCATGAGCTGAATTACGCAGTGCTGCAACGATTTCGAATGCCTGGTCAGTGGCCGGTGCGGCGTCGGTGACGACGGTGAACTGCACCAGGCCCGCGTCGGTGCGGCCGGCCTCGGTCACGGACACCACTCCCGGGGTGCCGGCGATCGCCTGCTGCAGCCCCGCGGCCCGCTCGGTGCTGCCGATCACCCGCGTGGGATCGGACAGGCTACCGGGGAAGTGCGCGGCCACGGCGTCGTAGCCGCTGACGGACTCGGCCCGCACCCGGAACTGCTCGGTCTGCGACAGGCCGGTCGGGGTGGCCAGCAGGCCCGTCGCCAGCACCGCCAGCAAGCCGATCGAGGTGGCGGCCACCCACACCGGCCGGGCGGCCACGGCCGTCGCAATGCGGTGCCAGAAGCCGGTGACAACCGGATCCCCGGCAGCGTCGTCGGCCGACTTCGGGATGAACGGCCAGAACAGCCGGACCCCGCACAACGCGAGCAGCGGCGGCAACACCACCAGGGCGAACAACGCCGCCACCACCAGGCCGGTGGCGGCCTGCAGACCGAGGCTGCGGGTGCTCGGGGCGGAGGCGAAGAGCAGCGTCAGCAGGGCCAGCACGACGGTGGCGTTGCTGGCCAGGATTGCCGGCCCGGCCGTGCGGACGGCGGTGTGCAGGGCGGCCCGATGTCGGTCGCCCGCATCGTCGGCCCGACGGGTCAGCTCCTCCCGGTACCGCGAGATCAGCAGCAGCGCGTAATTGGTGCCCGCGCCGAACACCAGGACGCTGGTGATGCCGGCGGTCGACCCGTCGGCGATCAGGCCGGCGGCCGAGGTCACCCGCTCCCCGGCGACGGCGCCCACCCGGTCGGCGAAGGCGATGACCAGCAGCGGCACCAGCCACAGCACCGGCGAACGGTAGGTCAGGATCAGCAGGATCGCCACCACCGACGCGGTGACGGCCAGCAGGGTGACGTTGGCCCCGGAGAAGGCGTTGGCGATGTCGGCCCCGAACGCGGGGCCGCCGGTGATCTGTGCGGTCAGGCCGGCGGGTAGGCCGTCGGTCGCCGTGGTCCGTAGCGACTGCACGGCATCGTTGAGCGCGAACCCGGACAGCCCGGAGTCCAGCGGCGCCGCGGCCAGGGCGGCCTTGCCGTCGTCGGACACCGCCAGCGGGGCGGCCCCCACCCGCTGCCGGGCCGCTTCGCCGGCCGCCTGATCCTCGGGGGTCAGCGCGCCTCCGTCGGCGCGAGTGACCACGAGGATCACCGGGGCCCGGTCGCCGCCCGAGAACCCGGCCGCCAGCTGGGCCGCCCGCGCCGATTCGGCCGAGGCGGGCAGCGACACCGGCGACTGCGAGGCCGAGTCGCTCGCTCCGGCCAGTCCCATCAACGCACCGGCGGCAGCTACCACCAGCAGTACCCACACCCAGGAGCGGCGGGAGGTCACGGCGGCGGAGAATCGGTCCCAGGTCACGCGAACAAGGTACCCACCGTCGGGTTCGGGCGAACTCACCCGCGGTTGAAGGCCGCTTCCTCCAGGTCCAACTCATGGAGCAGGTCCCTGAGCACCTCGTCGTCGATCCGCCCGGCGTCGCGCTCGCCGATCATCGTCTTGCGCTCGGCAGACAGCATAGCCAGCCGCAGCTTGCGGAATGCGTCGCTGGGGCTGGCGCCCAGTTCATCGGACCCGCGGCCGAGTTCCTGCTCCCACGCGCTGTTGCGGCGGCGGTCGTTGGTGTGCCGCAGCACGTCGGCGGCGTGTTCGTAGACGGCGACCGGCAGCCCGGATTCCGTTTGCGCCGTGTGCTTCTTGGCCATCACCTCGTCGAGCTTGGTCTCGGCCGCGTCCGCGGCGCGGGTGCGGGCGCCGACGATGGCCAGTGCGTCGGCCTGGGTGTCGCTGCCGCCGACGCCGAGCCGCCGGATCAGCCACGGCAGGGTCAGACCGTGCAGCAGCAGCGTGCCCACCACCACGACGAAGGTCAGGAACACCACGTACGGCCGGCCCGGGAACGGCGCACCGGACATCGTGGTCAGGGGCACGCCGAATGCCGCGGCCAACGAGACCACCCCGCGCATGCCCGCCCACGAGACGACGAAAGTCTCTGTGGCGGGCGGTCTTCGGGCCAGCGTGTCGCCGCGGCCCGGGATGCGCAGCAGCGCCGACGACGCGAACATCCAGATCACCCGCACCGCCAGCACCGTGACGAACACCGCGGCCGACGACAGCAGCACGACCCGCGGCGGCACCCCACTGAGTTCGCGCAGCACCTGCGGCAGCTGCAGCCCGATGAGCAGGAAGGCCAATGATTCCAGCAGCAGCTGCACACTGCGCCACACGGCGTAGTCCTGCAACCGGGTCGCATAGCCCGCCTCGGTGGATCGCCGGCCCGAGATCAACGCCGCCACCACCACGGCCAGCACGCCTGAACCGTGCACCTCTTCGGCGAGCAGGTAGATGACGAACGGGGCCACCAGCCCGATGGCGCTCTCGGAGAGGTCGTCGTCGAGCCAGGCGCGGACCGCCACGATGGCCCACCCGATCGCTGCGCCGACCGCGACACCGCCCACGACGGCCAGCGCGAACACCGCGGCGGCATGACCCCAGCTCTGCGCCGCCCCGATGGCCGCGGCCAACGCGACCTTGTACGCCGTCAGCGCGGTCGCGTCGTTGAGCAGACTCTCACCGCCGAGCAGCGTCATCATCCGCCGGGGCAGCCCGAGGCGGCGCCCGATGGCCGTGGCGGAGACCGCATCGGGTGGAGCCACGATCGCGCCGAGCACCAGCGCCGCCGGCAGGGTCAGGTCCGGCACCACGTGATAGGCGACGACACCGACGGCGAACGTGGTGGCCAGCGGCAGGCCGACGGCCAGCAGGCCGATGGGCTTGATGTTCTGCCGCAGGGCGACATAGGAACTCTCCAGACCCGCCGACCACAGCAGCGGCGGCAGGATGACGAACAGCACCAGGTCGGGGTCGAGCGTGAAATGCGGGAGGCCGGGGATGAGCCCGAATACCAACCCGGTCAGCACCAGCACCAGCGGCGACGACAGGTTGTAGCGACGGGCGACTGCGGATACCAGCACGGCGACCACCAGCACCGCCAGCAATTCGGCAGACACGTCGACGTACCTCCTATCCTTGGACACCATGCTGCATCACGGAGCTGCCCGGTGAGACGTGCGAGCCGCTGGCGTCAGGACGATCCGATCACGCCCGCGACGCCTGTGGGGTGTGAACATCTGGCCGCGGCGGCCGATACGCCTGAGCCGTCGCCGCAGAGCGACCAGTGCCAGGGCTGCGCCGAATTGGGTGAGAACAATTGGGCGCACCTGCGGATGTGTCTGAGCTGCGGTCGGGTCGGCTGCTGTGATTCCAGTCCGCGCCGGCACGCCACCGGGCATTTCGAGGAGACCGGGCATCCGGTGATGCGTTCGGTCGAACCGGGTGAGCAGTGGCGCTGGTGCTACGTCGACACCGAACTACGGCCGTGAGCGGAGGTGCGGGAGCCGCCGGTCCGGATGACCTGGCCGCCGATGACGGTGCCACCCCGTGGCCGTTCATCGGCGCGTTGGCGGTCGGGCTCGTCACGCTGCTGGGGGTCGGCGCGTTGACGCTGGCGAACCGCGACCGGGACACCGAGACCGACCGGGTGGTGCGCGCCGTGCTGGGCCAGAACGACGCCCTGCAACGCCTGGACTATGCCGACTTCCGCGCCAACACCTGCGCGCGCGACGCGGGCACGGAGGCCCAGGTGCTCGACCGGCAACGCACTTCGGTGGCGGCCAAGGGTGGGCGCTACGTCGGCAACGTGACCGACGTGTCGATGAGCGGCGACACGGCCAGCGCGACCGTCACGTACTACTTCGAGCGCAATCGGGATGACAAGACCGACGTTCGGACCGCCCTCGTCCGGGAGGACGGCGCGTGGCGGGTCTGCACGGCCGGACCCAGCTGATCCCGGCTGAACCGGGCCCATCCCCGCCCGTATGGGAAACTCGGATCCGTGAGCTATGCCGGTGACATCACGCCCGAGCAGGCGTGGACGATGCTCGAGGAACACCCCGACGCGGTCCTCGTCGACTGTCGTACCGACGCCGAATGGCGCTTCGTCGGCGTGGCGGACATCTCCGCACTCGGGCGCGACGCCGTGTACGTCGAATGGAACCGCGGCGACGGTTCCCACAACGACGGTTTCGTCGATGACCTGATCGCGAGCGGCGTGACCCCGGGGGATCGCCCGGTGATCTTCCTGTGCCGGTCCGGCAACCGCTCCATCGGGGCCGCCGAGTCGGCGACCGCCGCCGGCATCGCGCCGTCCTACAACATGCTCGACGGGTTCGAGGGCAACCTCGACGACCGCCGGCACCGCGGCGGCACCGGCTGGAAAGCGGTCGGACTTCCCTGGGTGCAGTCATGAGCGACCCGTCCGAATCCTTCCGGTCGGTTCCCTCTGTGCGCATTCCGGCGCCGCTGCCCGACGGCGTGAGCCCGGCCACCATCGGCGTTCGCGGCGGCCTGCTGCGCTCGGGATTCGAAGAGACCGCCGAGGCGATGTACCTGACGTCGGGCTATGTCTACGAGTCGGCGGCAGCGGCCGAGCAGGCGTTCACCGGCGAGATCGACCGCTATGTCTACTCTCGCTACGGCAATCCGACCATCTCGATGTTCGAGGAGCGGCTGCGGCTGATCGAGGGCGCGCCCGCCTGCTTCGCCACCGCCACCGGAATGGCTGCGGTGTTCACCTCGCTGGGCGCGCTGCTCGGGGCGGGTGACCGGTTGGTCGCCGCGCGCAGTCTGTTCGGGTCGTGCTTCGTGGTGTGCAACGAGATCCTGCCCCGCTGGGGTGTCGAGACCGTGTTCGTCGACGGCGACGACCTGCAGCAGTGGGAGGAAGCGCTCTCCGTCCCCACCCAGGCGGTGTTCTTCGAGACCCCGTCCAACCCGATGCAGACGTTGGTCGACGTCGCGGCGGTGAGCGAACTCGCGCACGGCGCCGGGGCAAAGGTCGTCCTGGACAACGTGTTTGCCACACCGCTGATGCAGCGGGGCATGGAGCTGGGTGCCGACGTCGTGGTCTATTCCGGCACCAAGCACATCGACGGGCAGGGCCGGGTGCTGGGCGGCGCGATCCTCGGCGACCGGGAGTACATCGACGGTCAGGTGCAGACGCTGATGCGGCACACCGGTCCGGCGATCAGTGCGTTCAATGCCTGGGTGATGCTCAAAGGTCTGGAGACACTTGCTGTTCGGGTCGATTACAGCTCCCGGTCGGCACTGCGGGTCGCGGAGTTCCTGGAGGGCCATCCGGCGGTCCGGTGGGTGCGCTATCCGTACCTGCCCTCCCATCCACAGTACGAGCTGGCGCGCCGCCAGATGTCCGGCGGCGGGACGGTCGTCACGCTGGAACTGGACGCGCCGGACGGTCAGGGCAAGCAGCGGGCGTTCGAGTTGCTGGACAAGCTGCAGATCATCGACATCTCCAACAACCTCGGCGACGCCAAGAGCCTGATCACCCATCCGGCGACCACCACGCACCGTGCGATGGGCCCGGAGGGCCGGGCCGCGATCGGTCTGGGCGACGGCGTGGTCCGCATCTCGGTCGGGCTCGAGGGCACCGACGACCTGATCGCCGATCTGGACCAGGCCCTGGCGAATTAACCGTTGGATCGACGGGTTTTCGCGTTATAGTCGCGGCGTGACCAGCGGTGGGGCGCTGAGGGGGCGGGACGACGAACTGGCTGCGCTGCGGCGTGCGCTGGGCGGTGCGGGCAACTATGCCGGGGTGGTGATCGCGGGCCCGGCGGGCGTGGGTAAGACGCGCCTGGCGCGGGAGCTGATGGGTACGGCCCCGGGGGGTACCCGGACCAACTGGATCAGCGGAACCGCATCGGCGCGGCCAATACCGTTGGGCGCATTCTCGATAACCCTCGGCGATGCCGCCGCCGAGCCGGCCCCCAGCGTCCGGCGGGTCATCAATGCGCTTGTGGCGCAACAACGTCAGGGCCGGGTCGTGATCGGCGTCGACGACGCGCATCTGCTCGACGGCTTCTCGGCGCACGTCGTGCACCAGTTGGCACAGACCCGGGAGGCCCGGCTGGTGGTGACGGTGCGCACCGGGGCCGGCGAACCCGACGCCGTCACCGCGCTGTGGAAGGACAAGCTGCTCTACCGGCTGGACCTCGAGCCGTTGTCGGCGGCGGCAACCCGCGCGGTCGTCGAGCAGATCCTGGAGGGCCCCGTCGATGCCCAGAGCGCCCAGCGGTTCTGGCGGCTGACCCGCGGCAACGCCCTGTTCATCCAGCAGCTCGTCAAGGATCAGGTGTCCGCCGGTCGGATCCGTCGCGTCGCCGGGGTGTGGCTGTGGGACGGGGACGTCGCGGTGTCCCAGAGCATGAGCGACCTGGTGGGCAACCGGCTCGATCAGCTGCCACCCGAACAGGCGTTGATGCTGGACGCCCTGTCCCTGTGCGAGCCGCTGGACCTCGACGTGCTGCTCGAACTCGTTTCGGGGGAGGACCTGGAGACCGCCGAGCAGTTGAACCTGGTGCGCGTCGAGCGCACCGGACGCCAGCTGCTGGCCCGGTTCGCCCATCCGCTCTTCGGTGAACTGCGCCGCTCGGCGGCCGGGGAGATGTACCGCTCGAAGCTGCGTGGGCGGCTTTCCACGCTCCTGGCCAAGCACGCCCCGCCCGGTGACGCCGATCCCCAGCGGACCGTGGTGCGGGCGCAATTGGCGCTCGATTCGGATCTGCCGCCGGACCCGCAGCTGTTCCTCGACGCCGGTGAGCATGCGATGCGGATGCTCGACGTCGAACTGGCCGAACGCTTCGCCGAGGCCGCCGCCTCCGCCGACCCGGCCGCGGCCGCCCCGCTGCAGGCGCACTGCATCCTGGCCACCCGCGGTGGCGAGGAGGCCGACCAGTTCCTGGCCAACCTGCGGCCCGCCGATGACGCCGAGCGCCGGGTCTGGGCGCTGATGCGCGCGGTCAACATGATCTGGGTGCTCGCCCGGCCGGCCGACGCGGCGGCGATCCTGGCGGAGCTGGCCGCCCTGGGTGGGACGGAGGACGAGAACGGCGCCGAACGCGCGGGTCGGATGGCCGTCGAGGCATGTGTGGACGCCATCGGCGCGCGTTGCGCCGATTCGGAGGAAAAAGCCAGGGCCGCAATAGATTCCGGTGAACTTTCGGATCTCAACGCGTTCATGGCCGCGCTGGCGCTGGTGATGTCGGCCGGCGCCCTCGGGCATGCCGCCGACGTGATTCCGGTTGCGCACGAGGCGATCGAGCGCGCTGCCGGCTCCTATGAGACCGCCCCGATGCGGTTCTGGTTCGGCGGGGTCTATCTGCGGGCGTGCCGGCTCAACGGGCTCCTCGACGAGTGCCAGCGGGCCACCGAGGTGCTCTCGGAGTTGGCCCGCGACGCGCCCGGTCGTCCGTACGCGAACCTGATCTTCCTGCGGGGTCACGCCGCGCTGCTGCGCGGTGAACTACGGGAGGCCGCGCGACTGCTGCGCGAGGCACTGGCCGCGGCCGAACGGCACGGCGCCGCGACCCTGCGACCGGCGTGTTACTTCGCGCTGACGGAGGTGCACGCCAAACTCGGCGAGGCCGATGCCGCGGCCGAGATGCTGGCCAACGCGCGCGCCGTGGTGCCGGCCGAGTACCTGTTCATGCAGTCGGCCTTCGCGCTGGCAACCGGTTGGGCGCAGGCCGCTGCGGGACAGCTGACCGATGCCGTGGACACGGTGCTGGCCGAGGCGGCGGTGGCCCGGGAGCGCGGCCAGCCCACCCACGAGCTGGCGTGCCTGCAGGCCGCTACGCAGTGGGACTGCGGTGAACGGATCGCCGAGGTGGCCGCCCGGGCCGGTGAGCTGGCCGGGGAGATCGACATTCCGCTGGCCGGAACGGTTGCCGCATATGCGGATTCACTGAGCCGCGGCGACGGCGAAGCGCTCCTGGAAGTCGTCGAGGCCTATCGGAACAGTGGTGACCGCTGCACGGCGGCCGACGCCGCGGCGCAGGCGGCGGTGGCGCTGACCGCCGCACAGTCGCGCAGCCGCGGTCTGTACGCCGCGTCGATCGCCGCTCAGTTGGCCGCCGAGTGCGGTGGGCTGTGCACACCGGCCACCCGCAGTCCGGTGTCGCCGACCCCGTTGACCGGGCGGCAGCGGGAGGTGGCCGAGTTGGTGGCCGCCGGTCTGTCCAACAAGCAGATCGCGGACCGGCTGGTCACTTCGGTGCGCACCGTCGAGGGCCACCTGTACCGCGCCTGTCAGCGGGTGGGTGCGTCGTCGCGGGAGGATCTGGCGGCGATCATGCGGGCCGGCGCCGCGGGGGCCGGCTAATCCTCCTGGACGCCGGTGGATGACTGGGCGCGTTTCTCGTAGGCGGCCCGCGCCGACGTGTCGACACTGAGGAACACGGTGTCGTTGCCCAGCTTGTGCGAGAGCCAGCGGCGACCGCGCGGTGGCAGCAACTGCGAGAGGATGCTGATGGGGCGCAGCGGGCCCGGCACCGACACCGCGGTGGTGGGCTTGTCCAGGATATTGACGACGGCCGCCGCGATCTCGTTGGGCTGCAACGGCTTTCGGGCCCCGGTGGCATCGGTTCCGGAAATCAGCTCGGTGTTGGTGAACGTCGGCATCACCACGCTGACGTCGACGCCGTGCGGCGCGAATTCGTCCGACAGTGCGGTGGAGAGGCCGACGACGGCGAATTTCGTTCCCGCATAGAGGGCTTGGCCGGGCACCGCCAGCACCCCGGCCACCGACGAGATGTTCACGATGTGGCCCGAACGCCGCTTCGTCATCTCCGGCAGCACCAGCCGACACCCGTTGAGCACACCGTAGAAGTTGACCTCGATCGCCGAGCGGATGGCCTGCTCGGAGTGTTCCAGGAACGGCCCGACGGGCATCACTCCCGCGTTGTTGATCAGCACGTCGATCCGGCCGCCGCCATCGGCGCGGGCCTTGTCGGGGAACACCGCGAACGATTCGGCATCGGTGACGTCCAGTGGGTAACCGCTGATCTGGCCGGCCCGGTTCAGATCGGTGACGCAGGCCTCCAGTGCGCTGACGTCACGGTCCCCGACGACCACCCGCGCGCCGCGGGCCAGCAGTGCTTCGGCGGTGGCCCGGCCGATGCCGCGGGCCGCCCCGGTGATGACGACGACCTTGCCCCTGATCCGGTCCATGCCAGCGAACTTTACACGTGTCAAATCAGTGTGCGTGCGCGGCGATCGCCTGATCGGTCAGCTCGCGGATCGGACCCCGCCACACGTCGCCGTGACCGGGCACCAGCACCGTCGTCTCCAGCATCGCCAGCGCGCCCAGGCTGCGCACACAGCGTTCCTCGTCGTGGTTGAACACCCGGTGCAACAGCTGCGGTCCGCGCCGCGGCGAGGTGGGATGGCCGGTCACCAGGGCGTCGCCGCTGATCAGTACGCCGTCCACGAGGTACGAGCAGTGCCCGCCGGTGTGCCCGGGAGTGGGGATGGCGATCGGGTTTCCCGGCAGTGTGGCGGCGACGTCGGCGGTCAGCGGCTGCGCGGTGGGGATTCCGGCTTTCACGAAGGCGCCCTTGCGTGCGATCTCGGCCGACCACCGCACCCAGCGTGGCTGCCAGGCGTGCGCGGCCACGGCCAGCGGCGAGGCCTGCTCGAGGTAGGTGCGTTTGGCGTGCCCGACCTCGTCGGCGTGGCAGTACACCGGCGTGCGGTGTTCGGCGGCGAACCAGATGGCGGCGCCGAAATGGTCGATGTGGGCGTGCGTCAACAGAATTGAGTGCACGTCACCGGGTCCGACGCCCAGTTGCGCAAGGGTGGCCAGCACTTCGGCGCGTTGACCGGGGAAGCCGGCGTCGATCAACAGGACCCCGTCCCCGTCGATCACCACCGTCCAGTTCACCAGGTCGGTCCTGGCGATGTGCACGACATCGGTGACCTGGACCAGCTCACCCCCGGCAGCTGCCATTCCGCAATCCTAGGACCGGAGGGTAGAAAAGGAGAGTGGCTGAACTCAAACCTGGACTGAAACTGGGATACAAGGCGTCAGCGGAGCAATTCGCGCCGCGGGAACTCGTCGAACTGGCCGTCGCGGCCGAGGCGCACGGCATGGACAGTGCGACCGTCAGCGACCACTTCCAGCCGTGGCGGCACAACGGTGGGCACGCGCCGTTCTCGCTGGCGTGGATGACCGCGGTGGGCGAGCGCACCAAGCACCTGATCCTGGGCACCTCGGTGCTGACCCCGACCTTCCGGTACAACCCCGCCGTGGTGGCGCAGGCCTTCGCGACCATGGCCTGCCTGTATCCCGAGCGGGTGTTCCTCGGTGTGGGCACCGGCGAGGCCCTCAATGAGATCGCCACCGGCTACACCGGCGAATGGCCGGAATTCAAGGAACGCTTCGCGCGGCTGCGCGAGTCGGTGCGCCTGATGCGGGAACTGTGGCGCGGCGACCGGGTCGACTTCGACGGCGACTACTACACGCTGAAGGGTGCCTCGATCTACGACGTCCCCGACGGCGGGGTGCCGATCTACATCGCCGCGGGCGGACCGGCGGTGGCCAAGTATGCCGGCCGTGCGGGCGACGGGTTCATCTGCACCTCGGGCAAGGGTGAGGAACTGTACAAGGACAAGCTCATGCCGGCCGTTCGCGAGGGCGCCGCGGCCGCCGAGCGCAGTGTCGACGACATCGACAAGATGATCGAGATCAAGATCTCCTATGACACCGATCCCGAACGGGCACTGGAGAATACGCGGTTCTGGGCGCCGCTGTCGCTGACCGCCGAGCAGAAGCACTCCATCGACGACCCGATCGAGATGGAGAAGGCTGCCGACGCGCTGCCCATCGAGCAGGTGGCCAAGCGCTGGATCGTGGCCTCGGATCCCGACGAGGCTGTCGAGAAGGTCGGCGAGTACGTCGGATATGGCTTGAACCACTTGGTGTTCCACGCTCCCGGCCACGATCAGCGCCGGTTCCTGGAACTCTTCCAGCGGGACCTGGAGCCGCGGTTGCGGAAGTTGGGCTGACCCGGACCTCAGAGGTCCAGGACCAACCTGCCGCCCTCGGATCGGGCCCGGGAGACGCACACCAGCACCTGACCGAGCGCGCGCTGCCGCTCGGTCAGGATGTGGTCGCGGTGCTCGATGTCGCCGCCGATCACTCGCTGCACGCACGTGCCACAGAAGCCCTGCTGGCAGGAATAGCCGACGTCGGGCCGCACCGCGCGCAACGCGGCGAGCGCGCTCTGATCGGCGGCGACGGGAACGACCGTCGCGGTCGTGGCCAGTTCCAGCTCGAACGGCAGTCCGCCGGCCACCGGTGGCGGCGAGAACCGTTCGGCATGGAACTCCACCTCGGGGCCGATGTGCCGGCGGAGCATCTCGATCATCGGCGGTGGGCCGCACACGTACACCGCGGTGCGCTCGTCGACGCCGCACAGCAGGTCGAGTGTCGACGGTAGGCCGTGCTCGTCGTCGGTGCGCACGGTCACCCGGTCACCGAACGCCAGCAACTCGTCCACGAACGGCAGGCTCTGCCGGTGCCGGCCGGTGTAGCACAGCGACCACGGGACACCCAGCCGATCGGCGAGGTGAACCATCGGCAGGATCGGGGTGATGCCGATGCCGCCCGCGACGAAATGGACTGCCGCTGCCCTGGACCCGGATCCCGGCACCGGCATCATGAACCCGTTGCGTGGGGCACTGATCAGGATCTGGTCGCCCGCGGCCAGCGCGTGCACCTCGGCCGACGCCCCGTCGCCCGGGATCAACCGGACCGCGATCCGGTACTCCCGGTCCTGCCGCGGATCACCGCACAGCGAGTACTGCCGGGTTCGCCCGGACCGGAGTTCGACGTCGATATGGGCGCCCGGATGCCACCGGGGCAGCGGCGCACCGTCGGTCGCGGCGAGCGTGAGCGCAACCACGTCGTTGTCGACCGCCACCAACCGGCGCTGCGCGACGGTCACCGGCGTGCGGTTGACGATGTGCGGGCGTGGGGGCGGCTCGGCGTCGCCGCCCAGCCGGGACACCACCGAGACGAAGTGCGACACCGCCGTTCCGGCGAGGCGAATCAGAAGATCGGGCCCGGACCGGTACAGCCCGGGGGGCGGTTCACCGGTGTAGGGCCTGAGTAACTCTCGCGCGCGTCGCCGCGGGTCAGGCATGGGCCGCGCGCGCCGCGGGCGAGGTGGCCAGGTACGCCACCGCCTGCGCCGTGTCTCCCTCGGTGGCCGGGTTGTAGTCGCGCTCGAACATGCGCGCGGCGGCGCGCAGGATCATGCCGCCCGTCAAGATGGACCCGCGCTCGCCCGAACGGTGCAGCTTCCACAGCAGGCGGAGGTACCCCGTGTTGGGCAGCGTCGGATCCGCGTTGACCAGGAACTTGGTCCCGCGCAGCACGATGCCCACCAGCGCGACGGTCACCGCGACGGTCGCGAAGACCTGGGCGAGGTAGTCCATGTCGAAGTACTTGGCGACGTTGTAGGAGACGTGGCGGTGTTCCACTTCCTCGGCCCCGTGCCAGCGGTAGAGGTCGGCCAGCGTGGGATCCACGGACATCTCGTCCCAGGAATTGTTGAGCACCCAGTTTCCGAGGACACCCGTGAAGTGCTCCGCCGCGCACAGCGCATGGGTGCCGGAGGCCAGCACCTTGCGCCGGTTGTGCGGCTCGACCTTCGCGATCCGCTGGTCGTACTGACCGGCGATCCAGTCGAGCTGCCGCTCGAAGGGCCCCGGGTCGATCCCGTGCTGGCGCAGGTAGTCCACCAGTACCCGGTCGTGTGTCCTGGCGTGCACGGATTCCTGGCCGATGAATCCGATCATCTCCTCGCGGAGGTGGTCGTCGCGGACATACTCCAGCGCGTCGGACAGCAGCTTGCTGAACCACCGCTCGGCGGCCGGCAGGAACAGGTTCAACGCGGTCACCGCGTGCGATCCGTAAGGGTCACCGGGGATCCAGTGCAGTGGCGCACCGGCGAGGTCGAAGTGCACATTGCGCGGATGTAATGCCAGTTCGTCGGGGGCGAACCAGTTGTCGGTGCCGATGCCGGCCGGAGTTTGTTCCATCACCACGCTCGATCTCTTTTCCGAGTGTTGCATACCTGTACCCGTTCTGGACGGTGTGCCACGCCTCCGGTCGGCACGAGATGACGGTGCCCCGTTCGATCGGCCGGCACGGGCCCCGATCCGCCCCCGCCGCCCTAAACTGTAGCCGTGCCGGACGACGGACATCTCGCCACGACCATCTACATCGCCTCCCCCGAGGGCGACACCGGGAAATCGACCATTGCGCTCGGCATCCTGCACCGGCTGACCGCCATGGTGGCCCGCGTCGGGGTGTTCCGGCCGATCACCCGGCTCGGCGAACGGCGCGACTACATCCTCGAGATGTTGCTGGCGCATTCGACCGCCGGGTTGCCCTACGAGGAGTGCGTGGGCGTCGACTACCAGCGACTGCACGAGGACCCCGACGGCGCCATCGCCGATATCGTCGCCCGGTTCCACCGGATGGCCGCACAATGCGATGCGGTGCTCGTCGTCGGCAGCGACTACACCGACGTCGCCACGCCCAGCGAGCTGTCGGTGAACGCCCGCATCGCCGCCAACCTCGGGGCGCCCGTCGTGCTGGCGGTGCGGGCCGGCGGACGCACGCCTGCAGAGGTCGCCCAGGTGGCCGAACTGTGCCTGGCCGAGATCAGCGCCCAGCACGCCCACACCGCCGCGATCGTCGCCAACCGCTGTGCTCCGGAACAGCTGCCGGCGGTGGCCGCCGAGCTGTCCCGGCTGACGCCGAAATCCTATGTGCTGCCCGAAGAACCGTTCCTCGTCGCGCCTTCGGTCGGTGATCTGCAGCGGGCCGTCGGGGGAACGCTGATCAAGGGTGACGAAGCGCTGCTCGGCCGCGAAGCGATCGGTGTACTGGTCGCCGGCATGACGGCCGAGCACGTGCTCGAGCGGCTGCGCGAGGGCATGGCGGTGATCACCCCGGGTGATCGTTCCGACGTGGTGCTCGCCGTCATGGGTGCCCATGCGGCGGAGAACTTCCCGTCCTTGTCGACGGTGATCCTCAACGGTGGGCTACCGCTGCATCCGTCGATCGCGGCCCTGGTCGACGGCCTGGGCCTACGGCTGCCCATCATCGCCACCGACCTGGGCACCTTCGAGACGGCCAGCGCGGCCGCCGCCGCCCGCGGGCGGGTGACCGTGAACTCCCAGCGCAAGATCGACACCGCGATCGCGCTGATGGACCGGCACGTCGACACCGCGGATCTGCTTGCCCAGCTTGCCATTCCGATCCCGACGGTCACCACCCCGCAGATGTTCGAGTTCCAGCTGTTGGAGCGGGCCCGGGCCGACCGCAAGCGAATCGTGTTGCCCGAGGGTGACGACGACCGCATCCTCGAGGCCGCCGGGCGGCTGCTGCGCCGCGAGGTGGCGGACCTGACCATCCTGGGCGACGAGGCCGCCATCCGGGCGCGGGCCGCCGAACTGGGCGTCGACCTGGCCGCGGCGACCGTGCTCAACCCGCGGACGTCCGACTTGTGTGATCGGTTCGCCGAGCAGTACGCCGAGATGCGCAAGAAGAAGGGCATTACTGTCGAGCAGGCCCGCGAGATCATCCATGACGTGTCGTATTTCGGCACCATGCTGGTGCACAACGACATCGTCGACGGCATGGTGTCGGGCGCGGCGCACACCACCGCGCACACGGTGCGCCCGGCGTTCGAGATCATTCGCACCCGGCCCGACGTGTCGACGGTGTCCAGCATCTTCCTGATGTGCCTGGCCGATCGCGTGCTGGCCTACGGCGACTGCGCGATCGTCCCGGATCCCACCTCCGAACAACTGGCCGACATCGCGATCAGTTCGGCGCGTACCGCCGCGCAGTTCGGCATCGAACCGCGGGTGGCGCTGCTGTCCTATTCGACCGGCAGTTCGGGCAGCGGCGCCGATGTCGACAAGGTCCGGGCCGCAACCGATCTGGTCCGGCAGCGGGATCCCGCGCTGTTGGTGGAGGGCCCGATCCAGTACGACGCCGCGGTCGAGCCATCCGTCGCGGTCACCAAGATGCCCGATTCGCCGGTGGCCGGCCGGGCCACCGTGCTGATCTTCCCCGACCTCAATACCGGTAACAACACCTACAAGGCGGTCCAACGCAGCGCCGGGGCGATCGCGATCGGCCCCGTGCTCCAGGGCCTGAACAAGCCGGTGAACGACCTGTCCCGGGGAGCGCTGGTGGCCGATATCGTCAACACGGTGGCCATCACGGCTATCCAGGCCCAGGAGGACTGAGCAGTGCAACGTACCGTCCTGGTGCTCAACTCGGGCTCCTCGTCGCTGAAATACAGCATGGTGCAACCGGATCCGGGGATCTCGGTGGCGCACGGCATTGTCGAGAAGATCGGCAGCGATCACGCGCTGGCAACGCTGGAGTTCGGCGGGCTCAAGAGCGGCCGGGAGCGCCGGATCGCCGACCACGACGACGCGCTGCGCCTCACCTTCGAGATGTTCGCCGAGGCGGGTGGCCACCTCGAGACGCTGGGTCTGGTGGCGGTCGGGCACCGGGTGGTGCACGGCGGGCGCGATTTCTACCGTCCGACGGCCATCGACGATGCGCTGATCGCGCGGTTGAACGAACTGGCTCCCCTTGCGCCCCTGCACAATCCGCCCGGCGTCCTTGGAATCGAAGTGGCGCGCCGGATCGTGCCCGATCTGCCGCACATCGCGGTGTTCGACACGGCGTTCTTCCACGATCTGCCGGCGGCGGCCGCCACCTATGCGATCGACCGCGAGACCGCCGAAGCGTGGGGGGTGCGCCGCTACGGCTTCCACGGCACCTCGCACCAGTACGTCAGCGAGCAGGCCGCCGAATTCCTGGGCGCCGATCCCGCCGGCATCAGCCAGATCGTGCTGCACCTGGGCAACGGCGCATCGGCCTCGGCCATCGTCGGCGGGCGCCCCGTCGACACCTCCATGGGAATGACCCCGATGGAGGGCCTGGTGATGGGAACGCGCAGCGGTGACGTCGACCCCGGGATCATCTTCTACCTGGCGCGGACGGCCGGCATGGCCACCGAGGACATCGAGAACATGCTGAACCGTCGCTCCGGCGTGTTCGGCCTGGCCGGCCACAACGACTTCCGGGAGTTGCACAAGCTGATCGAAACTGGCTCCGAAACCGAAAGGCGTGCAGCACGACTCGGTTACGACGTGTACATCCACCGGCTGCGCAAGTACATCGGCGCGTACCTGGCGGTGCTGGGCAATACTGATGTCATCTCGTTCACCGCCGGGGTGGGCGAGAACGACGCGACCGTGCGCCGTGATGCGCTCACCGGGCTGGCACCGCTGGGGATCGAGCTCGACGAGCACCTCAACGAGAGTCCGGGCAAGGGGCCGCGGGTGATCTCCGCCGAGAATTCGCCGATCACCGTGCTGGTGATTCCGACCAACGAGGAGCTGGCGATCGCCCGGGCGTGCGTGGACGTGCTGGGGGACCAGCCGAGCGACTAGCCCGGCAGCCGGCGGTCGAGCAGTAGTCCCGTCAGCGCAGCTGCGAGTAGTACGACGGTGCCCAACGCGATCCACGCGGTGCTGGCATCCCCGGGAACGGTCTGATAGCCCAGTTCGTCCTGCAGGGTCGCATAGGCATGGTCCAGTTGGCCGAGGTTGTCGGCGTGCATCAGGTCGCCGCCGGTGATCTCGGCGACGTGGCGCAACGTGTCGTCGTCCACCGGCACGGCGACGTGCTGTCCGTCGACATCGACGTAACCGTCGGGAGTGCCGAACGAGATGGTCGAGATGACTACGCCTTGTTCCTTCGCCGATTCCGCGGCGGTGAACGCGCCGCGCGGATCGTCCGGGTGGGTCGGCACGGTCTCCTTGCCGTCGGACTCCAACACGATCCGGGCCGGCGGCGGACCGTCGCCGCCACCGATCACGCCTTCGACGGTGGCGATCTGTTGCAGCGCGGTCAGAATGCCCTCACCCGTCGCGGTCCGCTCGGCGACCTGGAGCTTGTCGATCGCCGCCCTGGTCCTCGCGCGGTCGGTGGTCGGCGGGACCAGGACCGAGGCGGTCCCGGCGAATGCGACCAGACCGAGGTTGATGCCCGGGGTGAGCTCGTCGGCGAACCGCTTGCCCGCGTCCTTGGCGGCGGCCAGTCGGCTTGGGCCGACATCGGTCGCGGCCATGGATTCGGAGACGTCGATCACCAGCATCACCACGGCCCGGTTCTGCGGGATCCGCTGTGCGTAGGTGGGGCCGGCCAGCGCCAGGGTGAGCAGCGCAACCGCGCCGACGAGCAGTATCGCGGGCAGATGCCGGACGAACTGGCGGCCCCGGGGCGGAGCGACGGAAGCCAGCAGGTCCATGTTGGCGAACCGCAGGACATGACGGCGACGGCACAGCTGGGTGGCGACATATCCACCGAGCGCGGCGAGCGCGACGAGTGCGTACAGGAAGTACCAGCCGTGCTGGAAGCCGGTCAGCGAGAGCGGTCCGAGTACGGGCAGGTTCACACGGCCGCACGGTAGTCCGCACGCCTGCGAGTGGGCCCCGGCCTTCCTGGGAGGTTCCCGCTCCCACGGATCTGCCAGGTTCCGGGCCTACGATTTCCGGCCATGGGCGATCCGGCCGCGGTGCCGCTGACGCTGCCCGCCGCTGCGGGCTCCTGGACCGTGGACGTGCTGGCGCTGATCGTGATCGGCGCGGTGGGCGGCGGGTACTACCGCCGGTCCCGCCGGAGCGACGTCGGGCCGGCCTGGTGTTTCTACACCGGGCTGACGATGTGGGCGCTGACCGTGTGCAGTGCCATCGGTGTGTATGCACCGGTGCTGTTCTGGGTACGGGCGCTGCAGGTGTTGCTGCTGCTCTACGTCGTGCCGTTCTTCCTGGCGGCCGGCCGCCCGGTGGCCACGTTCGGGCTCGGCGCCGTGGTGACCGGCAGGGCTGCGCGGATCCTGTTGTCCCCGTTGACCACATCACTGGCGATGCTGGCCGCGCCCTGGCTGCTCTATCTCACCCCGTGGTACATCGCGTCGATGGGCGGCGTCACCGGGGCCGCCACGCGGCTGTTGTTGGTGGTCGTCGGATTTGGCTACTTCTACGCGCGGCTGCAGGCTGACCCGGTCCCGCGGCGGTACTCCCCGCTGCTGTCCATCGGGATCAGCATCGCCGAGGGGCTGGGCGACGGGATCCTCGGCATCGTGCTGTGGCTGGGTCCGCTGATCGCACAGGACTACTACACCGGACTCGGCCGGACGTGGGGGCCGAGTCTGCGCACCGACCAGTCGGTGGGCGCCGGTATCTTGTGGATCCTCGGCGACGTGCTGGCCCTGCCCTTCCTGCTGGTGCTGTTCCGCAGTCTGCGCACGCACGAATCCGCGCGCGCCGAGGAGGTGGACGCCGCGATGGACGCCCGGGCGGATGCCGAACCCGCAACGACCGGACTGTGGTGGGAATCCGACCCCGAATTGCGTGAGCGGTTCCGGCGTTAGGTCAGAAGGTGCTCATCGGGCGGACCGTGTTGGCCATGTCGACCAACGCATACCGGTGCGCCTGGGTCGGGGCGATCCGGGCCAGGTCCCGCAGTGAGGTCTCGACGCCGAGCTGCAACCCGTGCTGGGTGAACGGGAACCCCAGGATGTGATTGCCCGACGCTTCGTGGTCGGCGATCCAGTCCAGTGCGGTGCCGAGCACCAGGGCGCGCAGTTGCAGCACCCGCGGCTCGTTGCTGGGTAGGGCCTCCACCCGGCGGGCCGCCTCGCGGAGCTGGTCCTCGGTCACCTCGCTGATCGACCGGCCGGAGAGCAGGGTCACCGCGCTGGTCAGCCGGGCGGTGGTGAAATGCCGCGAGGACGCGGGCACTTCGTCCAGGGTGCGTACCGCGGCCTCCCGCTCGCCGAGCGCGGACTGCGCGCGCGCCAACCCGAAGGCCGCCGAGATAGCACCGTTGTCGGTGTGCCAGACCGTGCGGTAGAACGGCTCCTCGGCGGTGCTGCTGGCCAGCTCGGCGGTGGCCGCCAGGGCCAGCTTGGGCGCCAGCTCGCCGGGCAGGTGATCGAGCACCTCAGTGAAATGCTTTGTGGCCGAGTCGAAATCGGCGTTCAGTAAATCGGAGACCGCCCGGAACCAGATCAGTCGCCAGCGCCAGCCGACCCGTTCGGCCAGGTCGTCGAGCTTGCGGGTGGCCTTGGCGACATCGCCGAGGTCCAGCAGCGCACGGACCTCCATCAGCGGCAGTTCGACCGACTCGCTGAGATCCTCGCCCTCGGAGTCGAGGGTTCCGTGCCGGGCGGCCCGCAGCGAGTCCAGCGTCTGGATCGGCTGGGAGAGAACGATCGCGCTGAGCACATTCGCGCCGACGTCACCTGCGTCGACCAACGGCACCGGCAGTGCGCCGACGATCTCGGCCGCGGTCAGCTTCTCCGAGTGCGGGCGGCCGTCGAGGTACACGTCGGTGTGCGCGACCAGCAGATCGACGCCGAATATCGAACGCGCCCTGCTGAATACGGTGGACAGGCCCGGCCGCGGGGTGTCGGTGTCCTGCGACACCACCTCCCGGAGCACGCCGAGCAACTGGCCCGACATCTCGTCGGCCGTGCGGAACCGCCGGCGCGGATCGGGGTCGATCGCGCGCCGCACCAGCCGCCCGAAACTGTCGTACTGGCGCAGCACGGGGTCGTCGTCGGGCAGGCCGTCGACGTAGCGGCCCTTATGGGTGCGTAGTCTGAGGGTCAGCGCGGCGAGCGTGCGACCGACCGTGTAGATATCGGTGGCCACCGTGGGGCCGGTGCGGACGATCTCCGGCGCCTGGTAACCCGGTGTGCCGTAGAGATATCCGAATGAGTTGATCCTGGACACCGCGCCGAGGTCGATGAGCTTGAGCTGTTCCTCGGTGAGCATGATGTTGTCGGGCTTGAGGTCGTTGTAGCACAGGCCGATGGAATGCAGGTAGCCCAGCGCCGGCAGGATCTCCAGCATGTAGGCGATCGCCTGCGCCACCGGAAGACGTTGATTGCCATCCTGTTTGAGCGATGTACCGCCGACGTACTCCATCACGATGTAGCCGACCGGCTCGCCGTGGGAGTCGGGGTGCTCGACGAAGTTGAAGATCTTGACGATCGACGGGTGGGCGACCTCGGCGAGGAACTGACGCTCGGCCATCGCGATCGCCTGCGCCTCGGCGTCGCCGGAATGCACCAGGCCCTTGAGCACCACCGGCCGCTCGTTCACGTTGTGGTCGACCGCCAGGTAGATCCAGCCCAGGCCGCCGTGGGCGACGCAGCCCTTGATCTCGTACTGGTCGGCCACCATGTCGCCGGGGCCCAGCTGCGGCAGGAACGAGTAGGCGCTGCTGCAGTACGGGCACCAGCCCTCCGACAAAGCCGCGCCATCGGTGCTGGAGCGGCCCACCGGTTTCCCGCAGTTCCAGCAGAACCTCTTCGATTCGGCCACAACGGGATTGGTCATCAGGGCGGTCAACGGGTCGATCTCGGGCACCCGGGGGATCTCGACCAGTCCGCCGCCGAGCCGACGGGCCGGCGAGACGGCCCGGGTGACCGCGGTGGCGCGGTCCTCGGCCTCGGTGCCCAGGCTGGGCAGCGAGATCCCGTCGTCGTCGTCGAACGACGGCCGGTACACCGCCTGGGTGGCCATCGGCCGCATGGTGGACGCGGTGTCGAACTCGACCTCGGCGGGCTGGGTGCCGGGATCGCCGTCCTCGACGGGGTGCTCGGGTCGCGTGGGTTCGGTCATGCCTGGTCCGAATACCGTGCGATCGGTGCCGCCGGCACCGGCCCCAGAACGGATAACCACTTGCGGTACAACGCACTCCAGGTCCCGTCGGCGCGGATGCGGGCCAGCGTGCCGTTGACGAATCGGACCAGGCCGGTGTTGGTCAGGTTGACGCCTATGCCGTAGGGCTCCTGGCTCATGGTCGGACCCACGATGTGCAGGTACGGATCCTGGGACACCAGCCCGGCCAGGATCGTGTCATCGGTGGAGACCGCGTCGGCCTGACGCTGCTGGATCGCGACCAGGCAGTCGGCCCAGGTGACCACCGAGATGATGATCGGGGCCGGGTTGATGCGCTGGACCCGGTCCAGCGAGGTGGTGCCCGGCACCACGCAGACCCGCCGGCCCGACAGGTCCGACGCAGAGGTGATCGGCGAATCCCGGGGGGCCAGAATGCGTTGGTAGGCAGTCAGATACACCGTCGAGAAATTGACCAGCTGGCGCCGTTCGCAGGTGATGGTCATGGTCTTGACCACGATGTCCACCTGGTTGTTCTGCAGGGCGCTGACCCGGTCTGCCGAGGACAGGATGCGGTATTCCACCTGGGTGGGGTTGCCGAAGATGTCGCGGGCGACCTCACCGGCGATGTCGACGTCGAACCCGGCGATCTGGCCGTTGATGGGATCCCGGAACGAGAACAGGTTGCTGCCGATGTCCAGGCCGACGATCAGCCGTCCGCGATTGCGGATGTTCTCCACCGCCTTGGTGGCCTGCGCGGGATCGGGGAACGGGCGCAAGCTCGCGGTGCGGTCACAGTCGCCGTCGGCGTCCTGCTGGGACGTCTGCTGGGGCTGGACCTCCGTCATGCCGGCCGGCGTGGGCGGCGCCAGGGTCAGCCCGGGTGGTGTCGACGGCGGCGCGGTCTGCCCGCAGCCGGCCAGCAGCACCGCGACTGCCAGTAGCGGGCCGCAGAGCCGACGAGCGGGAGAAGGCTTGCGGCTCATCGGTACTCGCTCATTCGCGGCCACAGCCCGAGCGCAACGGCCAGCGCGGCACTCAGGGAGAGGACGACGCCACCCACCGTGGCGCCCGACAGCACCCGGCGAGCATTGACGATGTCGGAGCGCAGTTGTTCCCGGCTGGCCCGGATGCCCTCGTCCAGCGCCTGCTCGAGCTTGTCGAACGCCGGGGTGGAGTCGTCCTCGCCGGTGCCCAGCGCCACCTGGGTGGCGGCCTGGTAGTTGCCGACGGAGATGTAGGCGTTGATCCGTTCATCGGCCGCGCGCCACTTCGACAGCAGCGTCTCGGCGTCGCCGAGTGCGGCGCGTTCCGCCGATCGGTTGCTGTCCAGGTATGACGAAAGTTGTTGCTGCATCGTGTCGATCCGCTGGTAGTAGGACTGCTTGCGGACAGTCTCGTCGCCACGGCGGATCAGCGACAGGGTCTCATCGGCCCGGGCCTGCTGGGCGGTGATCGCCAGGTTGGTGATGGTCTTGAGCGAGTCGGCGGAGGTGTCCTGCGCACGGCGGCTGGTGGCGGTCGAGACGGCCAGCACGGTGCCCACCCAGACCACCATCACCATGATCGCCAGGCCGCCGGCCACCAGCCCGACGTTCACCCGCCGCCGGGTCCGGCGCGCCAGCCAGCGGTGTGCGAACAACCCGAACACGACGGTGCTGGCCAGTACCAGGATGACCGGCGCCGGCATCCTGGTCGACGCGGTGGTTTCCGCCTCGACGCGCGCCGACGTCTGCTGATAGAGCAGCTGCGCGTCGGGCAGGATGGTCTCCTGCATCAGCGCCGACGCTTCGGCCAGGTACGACGAACCCACCGGGTTGCCCGCGCGGTTGTTCGTCCGGGCGGTCTC
>WBZP01001671.1_pt1 | contig 26790 bp, 31 predicted proteins | sample 5204301 | NCBI WGS metagenome assembly WBZP01 (sample SAMN12412401, study PRJNA552823) | activated sludge metagenome | isolation source: activated sludge from nitrification reactor of wastewater treatment plant... | place: USA: Pennsylvania | collected 2017 | reverse complement strand
CACCAACCGCGCCAGCTCCAGCAGCTTCTGGCCGATCCAAGGTGATCGTGGTGCCGGCGTCCATGCCCACCACCATATCGAACACGTGTTCGATACTGCAAGGCCTGGGCCCGGATTCGTTGCAGGCAGTTCGGCTTCGAACACCCGCATCGACCCAAGGCGCGAAGCACCCTCCGCCAACACACCACCCACCCATCGGTGGATCCAGGCTGAACCGACCGGGACCCAACCGTCCCGGCGCCCCCGAGGCCGGGACCGGTCCGTTCAGTGCTCGATGGTGAACACGTCGAGAAGGCCGGTGATGTCGAGCAGGCGGACCACCGAGGCCGACGGCGAGCGCAGCACGACCCGGCGGTCCCCGTCGCCTCGGGCCAGGACCAGGGAGCGCAGTCCGCTGGAGTCGATGAACTCCAACCCACCCATGTCGAACACCAGCTCGTCGACACCGATGTCGAGCCGACCGGCGATGACGTCGTCGAGCCGACCGGACGTCTGGGCGTCGAGGTCGCCGCTGACCACGATCACACCCTCGTCGACCTCGACCGCGAACCCGTCCGTCATCGGGACCAAACCTATTGGTCCCGGCGGTCGAGTTCCACCGTCGGACCCGAGGGCAGGGCCGGGGGCTGCGTCCGCACGGCACCGGGATTCCCGGGCCTGCGCTAGCCTCACCGGTCCCTGCCCCGGCAGGGAACGCGGGTGTAGCTCAATGGCTAGAGTCCCAGTCTTCCAAACTGGCGATGCGGGTTCGATTCCCGTCACCCGCTCTCATGCTCCGGCCAGGTCGAGGAGATCGACCAGGAAGGGCGTCGGCGCGGCGTCGGTCCGGGACCGGTACTTCAGGTCCAGGCCGGGACCAGGGCTGTGGTTGCACCCCGGTCACCGGATCGTGAGGAGATCGTGAAGGTCCGTCGCCCACTACGGTCCTCCGGGTGATCCCATCACCTTCCGACCGCACCGAGGTCCGGTCAGCGCTCGTGCTCGGGGCCACCAGCGACATCGCGGTGGCGACGCTGGCCGAGCTGCACCGGCGCGGACCGCTGCGGGCGGTGCTCGCCGCCCGCGATCCCGACGCGGCCACCGCCGCGGTCGCTGCCGCGGCCCCCGGTCTGTCGACCGAGGCGGTGGCATGGGACGCCCTCGAGGTCGAGGGTCACCGTGCCCTCTTCGAGCGGGCGGCCACGACGCTGGGGGCGATCGACGTCGTGCTGTGCGCCGTGGGGCTGCTCGGGCACCACGCCGGGATGTCGATGGGTCCCGTCGACGTCGACCACATGATCCGCACGAACTTCGCCGGGCCGGCCGCAGCTCTCGCTGCAGCCGGCCAGCACCTGGTCGAGCAGGGCCACGGCACCATCGTCGTGCTGTCATCGGTCGCCGGAGTGCGGGCCCGACGATCCAACTACGTCTACGGCTCCACCAAGGCCGGCCTCGACCTGTTCGCGCAGGGCCTGTCCGACTCACTGGTCGGCACCGGGGCCCGGTGCGTCGTCGTGCGGCCCGGCTTCGTGCGGTCACGGATGACCGAGGGCCTGGACCCGGCGCCGTTCAGCACCGACCCGGCCACGGTGGCCCGCGCCACCGTCGATGCCCTGCAACGACCCGGCCGCGACATCGTGTCGGTCCCCCGCGTCCTCGGACCGCTGTTCGGCGTGCTGCGGGTGGCGCCCCGGGGTCTGTGGCGACGCATCGCGGGTGACCGCTGAACGAACTGGTCAGTCCCGCTCCAGGTCAGTCCCGCTCCAGATCAGTTCCGCTCCAGGTTCAGGGCCGCGCTGTTCATGCAGTACCGCAGGCCCGTCGGCTGCGGACCGTCGGGGAACACGTGGCCCAGGTGGGCGCCGCAACGGGCGCACCGGGCCTCGGTGCGGACCATGCCGTGGGAGCGGTCCGACACCTCCTCGATCACCCCGGGCTCCATCGGCTCCCAGAAGCTGGGCCAGCCCGAGCCCGACTCGAACTTGACGTCGCTGCGGAACAGGGGCGCGTCGCACACGACGCACCGGTAGGTGCCCTGGTCGTGGCAGTCCCAGTACACGCCGGTGAAGGCCTGCTCGGTCCCCGACTCCTGGGTGACGCGCCACTGCAGGTCGTCGAGTCGGTCCCTGAGCTCGTCGGGGTCAACGTCGGTCATCTGCTCCTCCTGGAGGTTCCCACCGCTGGACGGGGACGCCATCGGGCACCGGGGGCGGCACGGCGATCAGCGTACGGCCGCCGGGGGACGGTCCCGCGGTCGCCCGTCGGCCGAACGAGATCGCACGATCAATCCCCTCCGGTGTGAGCAGCCCCACCAGGCGGCCCTGGTCGAGCACCACCGCGATCCCGCCGGACTGGATCCGGAGCCGGTCGAGCACCGAGACGACCCGTTCACCGGGGGTTGCGGTCGGTAGCTGCGACACGGGCAGCATCACGTCCGCGACGGTCGTCGTCGCCCAACGCTCCGCGGGCAGCCGTCGCAGCCGGGCGAGCGTCATCACTCCGACGATCCGGTGATCGGCGTCGATCACCGGAACCGCGGCCCAGGTGCCGCGGTTCGCCAGTGCCCCAACGGCGGCGTCGGCCACGGTGCTCCAGCTCCGGATGGACGCAGGGTCGCGGTCCATGGCGTCGGCCACCGGCATCGACCCGAGCGCCTCCTCGCTGCAGTAGCGGCTCTCCTCGGCCCGGGCCGCGGTCATGAGGAACCAGCCGACCATGATCGTCCACAGACCCGAGCTGCTGCGGAGCACGAACACCTCGGCCGCCCCGGCGGCGACGATCAGGATCGCGACAGCCCGACCCGCTCGGGCCGCCCACACCTTGGCCCGGAGGCGATCGCCGCGGACCATCCAGATCAGCGCGGCCAGCACCCGACCGCCGTCGAGCGGAGCGCCGGGCAGCAGGTTGAACACGGCGAGCACGACGTTGACGAGACCCAACCAGCCCAGTGCGACGACGTAGATCTCTGGAACACCGACGCTGCGGAGTCCGACGGCCGCGGCCAGCGACAGCGCTCCGACCACCAGGCTCATAGCGGGACCGGCCAGCGCGATCCGCAGCTCCGCTCCCGCGGTCCGCGCATCGGAGCGGAGCTGGGCCACTCCGCCGAACAGCCAGAGGGTGATGCCGAGCACCTCGATGTCGTTGCGGCGCGCCACCACGGCGTGCCCGAGCTCGTGGGCCAGCAGCGAACCGAGGAACAGCAGCGTGCCCAGAGCGGCGACCGACCAGTACGCGCCGGCGGGCAGACCCGCCACCGAGGCGGGGAGGATCGACGACGCCAGGATCCACGTCAGCAGTCCGGCGAACATCACCACGCCGAGGTCGGCAGAGATCTCGATGTCGAAGACCCGTCCGAGGCGGACACCTGAGGTGCGCACCGCACTCCTCCCTGTCGACCCGCAACCTACCCCGCCTCGATGCGGCCCGGCCGGGGTCGACGGCGAGGACTGAGAAGGAACTCCAGATGGCAGGGAGCTCCGGGGTGGGAGAGCGACGAGCGGGTCGCCCTCAACCTGTCCCCGGACAGCAACGAACCCCCGGCCGGAGAGTAGGAGGGAAGGGAAGAACCCTACGGCCGGGGGTCGTTGTTCATTATTTCTACCCCATCCGAGACAGTTCGTGCTCGTCAACGTGGACGTGAAGCTGTTCACATCGGGTGAACTTTCATCACCCCTCCGCGGCATCGGGTCCGCTCCCGGATCGTTCCCGGTGCTAGCGGCGCACCATGAACAGGGTGGTGAGGGCTCCGTCGACGACGGTGCGATCCGGGTCCAGCCCGAACCCCTCCGGGTGCTCCCAGTCGGCAAGGTCGGCGGCGTCGGTCCCCGGGTTCTCGATCAGGTGGCGGACCAGGGCGCCCTTCAGCAGCTTGTTCCAGTGCGCAACCGCCACCAACTCGCCCCGGGCGTTCGGTTCGAGGAAGACCACGGTGGTCCGCGGAACGGCTCCCAGATCCACCGCGGCGGAGTGCTCGAGCGGCAGCAGGTCCCAGACGGACCGCCCGTCGGCTCGTCCGGACAACGCGTCGGAGATCGGGCCGCGCCACCACGTGGAGAGCTTCCCCATGCGTCCGATCGACACGCTCATCTTGAGCTTGTGATCCGGGATCGGATCACAGGGGGCGACCAGCCCGAACACGGCCGAGAGCACGAGCACCGACGAGTCCGCCCGCCGGCGGGCCGCAGCCGACAGCGACGGAAGGTCGAGGGCGTCGTAGAGCACACCGGTGAAGCGCTGCGCGGCGGCCATGGTCGGGGACTCGGCGACGGTTCGGTTGGCGGCGGTCGCCGCGGCCAACGCGTCGCCCTTCACCCCGAGCAGCTTCTGACGTTGCGCCTCGTTGCGGCGCATGGCCGAGCGCAGGGCCGCCATCACCGCCAGGCGCCGGTCGTCGAGGTCGACCGCCATCGTCGACGGGGCCCAGGCGGGGCCCGACCCCCCGGGCGCCTTTCCTTCCGACGGCGGGATCAGGATCAGCGGAGGCTCGGGCACGGGCGCCGATGATCGCGCGTCGAGCGATCATCGGCGACCAGCACAGAGCAGACCGCAGGAGCGCCCCCGGCAGGATTCGAACCTGCGACCGTCGGATTAGAAGTCCGCTGCTCTGTCCAGCTGAGCTACGGGGGCGGTGGTGGTGGGCGGCACCGTATATGCTCGCCCCTCTTGTCATGGTGGCCGTAGCTCAGCCCGGTTAGAGCGCCAGGTTGTGGCCCTGGAGGTCGGGGGTTCAAGTCCCCTCGGTCACCCCGTGCGGACGTCGTCGCCGGTTCGGACCGGTGGCGTCGGGTCGCTACAATCCAACTCCGCCGGGTCCGCCCGGCGGAGTCACATGCGCCTCTAGCTCAATTGGCAGAGCATCGGACTCTTAATCCGCTGGTTCCGGGTTCGAGTCCCGGGGGGCGTACAACAGCGAAGGGCCCGGAACCGTCAGGTTCCGGGCCCTTCGTCGCGAATCCGGCTCCGATCAGGACCGGCCGTCGTGGATCAGGCGGCGTTGAACCCGACGCCGGGGGCGAGGGCGCTGCGGTCGACCTCGGCGCTGCCGAAGCCGAGGACGATGTGGGAGATGCCCGGGATCAGGAACAGGAAGATCTTCCAGCCGAGCTCCTTGCCGAACAGCTCCGCGGTGTCGTTGGCCAGCATCCACATGGCGATGATGTTGATGCAGGGGATCAGCGACAGGATCAGCCACACCACCGGCTCGTGCTGGCCGCGGGCCTTGAACAGCATGTACACGTTCACGAGCGGGATGATCCCCATCCAGCCCGGCAGGCCGAGCTTGGTGAAGACCTTCCAGTAGCCGATGAGGAACACCACGAACAGAGCGAGGTAGATCACCATCAGGATCCCGAACGCGGCGAAGCCGCCGCCGTTGGAGCTGGTGGTGGTCGCGAAGTCCTGGGCCAGGGTTGCGAGCATGGTCCGAATCTCCTCCTGAGGTCCGCGGAGTGCGGATCTCCTTCAGGAACACCGAGCGTAAGCGGACGGTCACGCAAAACGGCGCGATGCCTGGTCGATGTCGGCCACGGCCGACGGGCATCCGACCACCCGCAGCAGCTCCGCTGCTCAGCGGTGCAGGGACCGGTACACCGCGTCGATCAGCGCCCGGTTGCGGGTGCTCTGCCAGCGGGGGATGACGTGGTTCATCACGTAGCCGAAGGCGATCCCGTCGACGGAGTCCGCGAAGCCGAGCGACCCGCCGGTGCCGTAGTGGCCGAACGCCCCGGCGTTCGGGCCCAGGCGACGCCGGTCGGTCGTCGTGGCGAAACCCAGGCCGTAGGAGAGCTCGTCGTCGAGGATCGGGCAGTGACCGACCGCCTGCACCGTCGTCGCCGCCCGCAGCAGCGCCGGTGACAGGAGGCGATCGTCGTCGAGCAGCGCCGAGTAGATGCGGGCCACGCCGGCCGCCGTTCCGTGACCGCTGGTCGATCCCAACGGCAGCGACCGCCACCGTGGCGTGTTCATCACACCCACCGACGAGTAGCCGGGCGGATTGAAGTGCGCCAGGGCGTGGAGCAGGTTCAGACCCTCGAGGCGGTCCAGGTCGAACGCCGGGATCCTGAACGCCTCGTCCCAGACCGTCTCGGCGCAGCGGTGCTGCTGATCGGACGGCACCCCGAAGTGCACGTCGGCCCCCAGCGGGCCGGCGAGCGCGGCCAGGGTCTCGCCGGGGCCGGCACCGCCGATGCGGCGGACCAGCTCGCCGACCAGGTGCCCGAAGGTGTTGACGTGGTAGGCGAGCTGCTCCCCCGGCGGCCACCACGCATCGGTGGCGGCCAGCGCCCCGGTCATCGTCGACCAGTCGAACAGGTCGTCGTCGTTCAGGTGACGACGGATGGCCGGCACACCGGCCCGGTGGGTGAGGGCGTGGCGAACCGTGGCCGACGCCTTGCCGCCCACGGCGAACTCGGGCCACACCGACGCGATCGGGTCGTCGAGGCCGACCTCTCCGCGGTCGACCAGTCGCAGCAGCAGCAGCGACAGGAGCCCCTTGCCCACCGAGTAGAAGTCGGTGATCGTGTCGGCGGCCCACGGCCGGGTCCGCGCCGGGTCGGCCCAGCCGCCGTGGAGGTCGACGACCACCTCGCCCCGGTGGATGACGCAGACGGCGGCGCCGAGCTCGCCCTGTTCCGCGAAGTTGGCGGCGAACGCGACGCGCACCGCCTCGAAGCGCTCGTCGCAGAACCCGCCGATGGGGACCCCGCCCCCGTCGCCCATCGGCACCGTCGAGATCAGGCCGCGCTGCGCAGCACGCGCTGGTTCCAGGGGTTGACCGAGAGGATGCCATGCAGGCGAGGCAGCGTCGTGCGGGCCATCAGGCGGGCCCCGCGCACCGCGCTGAGCTCGGCCGGGTTGAGCTCGCCCACGTCGAGCAGACGACGCATCCGACGGGGCAGCAGCTCGGCGGTCACCCAGTTCAGCGGGACGAACGACTGGTCGGGGATCCAGCGCAGACCCGGACGCATGAGGACCCGGGTGATCTCACGGGACTCGTCGGTCGGCTCGAGGGTGGCGAACCGCTCGGCCATGTAGCTCCGGAACGCGGCGAGGTCATCGGGGATGAGCTCGTCGGGGATGCCGAACGCGCTCGCCATCAGCTTGGACTCTTCGAAGAACCGCTCGCGGTCTGCTCTGCGCATCTCGCCGACGTAGCGACGTTCCACCTCGAAGGTGGTGTCGACCAGGGTGGCCAGCACCCAGTACTGCAGCTCGGGGTCGTTGGCGCGGTACTTCTCGCCGTCCGCGGTCGTTCCCCGGACCCGGGCGTGGATCGCCCGCAGCTGCTTCAACATGGCGTCGCGGCGTTCGGGGGCGGCGAAGCTGATCGTCAGCATGGCGTCGAGGGTGTGGTCCAGCCGTCCGATCGGGTTGGTTCGGAACTCGCTGTAGTTGGCCACGCCGGCTGCCACCTTGGGGTGGCACACCTGCAGGATCGCGGCCCGGGGTCCGCCGATGAGCGGGAACCACCGCCGGTTGACGTCCCAGGAGATCGTCTCCCGTCCGTAGAGCGCACCGGACTCCGGAGCAAGTGCCGAACTGACCATCTGGAACCCCCCGTCCCGTGGACTAGCCGTGATCGGAGGGTACCGGCTCCGGGCCACCCGGTCGACGATCCGCCCCCCCCTGATCGACGGGACCCCGCGGTCAGCGCCGCGCCTCCTCGGCGACCGCCACCTGGAACAGAAGCGGCCAGTCCTTGCCGGTCAGCAGGAGGTCTCCGGAGTCGGACCGGTGGGCGATGCCGTTGAGGACGTCGATCGGTCGGCCCGCGGCGGCGGTCGCGGCCCGGGCCGTCAACGCGGAGGCGTCGAGCACGCCGTCGACGCGGCGGCACCGGAGGTCGATCCGCACGATCTCGTCGGTCTGCCACCGGTTGGCCCACAGCCGATCACCGTCCCACTCGAGCTCGTTGAGGCGGTCCGCCGCACCATCGGCCCGGGTGATCGGCCACCGCTCGAGGACCGAGAAGTCCTCGGGGTCGCGCACCGTCAGCGTGGCCGACCCGTCGCTCATGACCAGGCGACCGTCGTCGAGGGTGCTGATCCCCCACCCCTCGCCGTCGTAGCGGTGCTCGCCGACCGCTGTCAGCTCCGACCGGTTCCACACCAGGGCCCGCCCCTCGGTCCAGGTGAGCTGCACCAACCGGTCGTCGCCGACCGTGGTCAGGCCCTCTCCGAACAACGTCGGTTCCAGGTCGGTGGACCGAAGGACCCGACCCGTATCGAGGTCCACCTCGCGAACGCTCGAGCGCCCGCGCCGGCCGGTCGACTCGTACAGAGCGCCGTCGACGACAACCAGGCCCTGGGTGAACGCCGTCGGGTCGTGCGGGTGCTCGGCGATGACCTCGGCCCGCAGCGGTGTCGGCTCAGGCGCCGATCCGCAGTCCGTGGGGATCGATCCCGCACCCGATGGCGTGTCGTCGGATCCGCACCCGCCGGCGAGCACCGCCACGACCGCCAGAGCGAGCAGCGGTGTGGTCGCTGCGTGGCGCGGCCACGAGCGTCGCGTCACACGAGCTCCAGGGTCGAGACCACCTCGACGTGATGGGTGTGGGGGAACAGGTCGAGGACCTCGATGCGGGTTGCTCGGTATCCGGAGGCCATCAGCAGCTCCAGGTCCCGCACCATCGCTGCGGCGTCGCAGCTGATCAGGACGACCCGTCCCGCTCCCGTCGCCGCGACGGCCCGAACGCCCTCTCGGCCGAGCCCCGAGCGGGCCGGGTCCGCGACGACGACGTCGACTGGCGACGGACGCCAACGCTCGACCGCGCTGCGCACGATGGTGGCGTCGCGGTCCGCCAGGTTCACCCGGGCGTCGGCCACCGACGCCGCGGACCGCTCGACGACGATGGGGCGCTCAGCGCCCAGCACCGCGGCGAAGAGACCGACCCCTCCGTAGAGGTCGGCCAACCGGTCCGACGCACCCAGGGTCCCGACCGCCCGACGCACCGAATCGACCAGCGCCTCGGCCCCGCTGGGCCCGGACTGGAAGAACGACCGGGCCGAGATGCGCAGCCTGACCCCGGCGACCACCTCGTGGAACCAGGCCCGCTGCCCCGCGGCCAGCTCGACGCCTCCGATCACCCGGACGCCGTCGGGGACCACCCCGTCCTGGGCCGCCCCCGGGTCGAGGATCACCAGACGCTCGCCGGTGCGCAGACCGGCCCGGATCGTCACCTCGACTCCGTCCGGGAACCGTCCGTCGCGGATGACCTCGGCCACCGGGTCGGCCGCCACCGCGCAATCCGCGACGGCGAGGAGATCGTCACTGTGGTGACGGTGGAAGGCGAAGCGGCCACCGTCGACGCCGCCACGCACCGTGCTGCGATACCCCCGTGGATCCGCGGCGGGACCGACCTCGACCGGAACGGCGTCGAGTCGCCCGGCACGGACCGATCGGGCCAGGGCATCGGAGACGATGGCGGCCTTGAGCGAGCGTTGGGCGGCCGGGGCGGCGTGCTGCAGGTCGCATCCACCGCACCCGCGGGCGAGCTCGGGACAGGGCGGCTCCACCCGGTCCGACGAGGCGGCGATGACCTCCACCACCTCGGCGTCGACCGACCGGGGCCGCTCGCGGAGCACCCGGATGCGGACGGTCTCGCCGGGAAGGGCCCCGCGGACCAGAGCGACCCGCCCGGATTCCTCGTGACCCAGAGCGACACCGCCGACGACCAGGCGGTCGACGGAGATGACCGCTTCGGTCGGCGTCGGCTCCGGCAGCGGATCCGGCAGCGGATCCGGCGGCGGAGTGGGGTCGGGTACCGGATCCATGGCCGCACGACAGTACCGGTACGATCCGTCCTGACCCGCCCCCGTTCGTCGATTCGAGGCCCACTGTGTCCGCGCCCCAGATCCAGATCGTCCCATCGGTGCTGCCCGCCGACTTCGCCCGGCTCGGCGAGGAGTGCCAGTCGCTCGAGAAGGCCGGCGTCGACCGGATCCAGTGGGACGTGATGGACGGCGTGTTCGTTCCCAACCTCACCTTCGGACCCGACGTGATCGCGGCGTGTCGACCCCTGGTCGACGTCCCCTTCGAGGCGCACCTGATGGTGGTCGAGCCCGATGAGCTGCTCCCCCGCTACGTCGAGGCGGGCTGCGAGGTGCTGATCGTGCACGCCGAGGCGTGCCGGCACCTGCACCGGACCCTGGCCTCGATCAGGGACCTGGGGGCGTCACCCGCGGTCGCGCTCAACCCGGCCACCCCGGTCGACACGCTGCGACACGTCCTCGACCTGGTCGACGAGATCCTGGTCATGACGGTCAACCCCGGCTTCGGCGGCCAGGCGTACATCGACACGATGGAACCGAAGATCGCCGAGGTGCGGGCGATGATCGAGATGTCGGGACGTGACATCGACCTGGAGGTCGACGGCGGCATCGGCCCGGCCACGGTCTCGGGGGCCGCCGACGCCGGCGCCAACGTGCTCGTGGCCGGCAGCTCCCTGTTCCGCGACCCCGAGGGCCGGGCGCACGCGGTGAGCGAGATCCGCTCGATCGCCACCGCCGCGTTCGCCTGAGCACCGCTGACCCCGATGCCGGTGCGGTCGCGTCGTCGGAAGCTGGCAGGGGCCGTGCTGGCGCTTGCCGCGGTCGCCGCGGCGTCGACCGGCTGCGGCGACGGCCGACCGGCGTTCTGCGACGACCTGGCCCAGGCCGCCGACATGGACGCCCTGTCCGCAGCGTTACGAGCTCAGGACCTCGACCGGGCGCGCACCGCCGCCCGGGAGTTCTCGGACCTGGCCGACGGCGCGCCCGAGGATCTGCGGCCGGACATGCTGGACCTGGCCAGGGCGGTGAGCGAGATCGTGGACCTGCTGAGCGCCGAGCGCAACGCCATGCCCGGCGCGGGCCACGAGGGCCAGGGTGACGCCGCGGTCGTCGAACGCCAGCGGGACGATCTGAACCAGCGCCTCGACGAGCTCGCCGTCACCAGCTCCCGCGTCGAACGATGGGCGTCCCGGGAGTGCGGCCTCGACCTTGGCTGACATGCTCCGGCACCCCACTTGCAACGGCTCCGCCGAATTCGGAAGACTCCTGGCCTGACGGCGCCCCCGTGCGGTCCTCGACCCGGTGGGCGTGGATTCCCTCACATCGGTCGGGTATCGACCGATGGGGTCTCGTCATGTGGTAGCCATGTGTTCGTCATGGAACCGTCACATCCTGACGGTTTCGTTCACATCTACGGCTGGGGCCGTCGACAGCACCCCACGCAGCGACCGACGAGAAGGAGCATTCCCCCATGGACCGCCCGTCCTTGAACTCCCTGTACGAAGACCGCAATCCGTCCACCGATCCGGCGGCGAACGTCGTGTCCACACGACGCGACGGCATCCGCCGATCCGGGATCGCCGTCATGCTGGCCGGCGTGCTGGCCATGCTGGCGCTGATGGGGTCGTCGTGCACCCGCAACGCCTACGCGTACGACTCCGCCGCACAGGTGAACGCCACCCGGTCGAGCTCGGGGCTGTCCAAGCTGTCCATCGACGACACCCTGGTCGCCAAGGCCCAGGCGTGGGCCGAGCGGATGGCGAGCGCGGGCACGATCTCCCACTCGCAGCTCACCGACGGTGCCGGCAGCAACTGGTCGGTCCTGGCCGAGAACGTCGGGATGGCGTCGACCATCACCCAGATGCACTCGCTGTTCATGAACAGCCCCTCGCACCGGGCCAACATCGTCAACGGCAGCTTCGACCGCATCGGCACCGGCGTCGCCGAATCCGGCGGCCGACTGTTCGTCGTCCAGGTCTTCGCCGGCTGAGCCATCCGTCCGGCCCGGGCCGGACGATCGCCGCTGTTGTCACTCCGGGACCCGGGTGGACCACGATGGAGCCGATGGCTTCCGTGGGCCCCCGGGTCCCGATCGATCTGATCCCTCACCTGCGCCGGGCGCGGGACCACATCGACCGCAACTACGACCGACCCCTCGACATCGCCGAGCTGGCGGCGATCGCCGGTGTGTCGCGCCACCACTTCGTCCGCTCCTTCGGGTCGGTCTACGGCGACACGCCCATGCGCCACCTCACCCGACGTCGCATCGAACGGGCCCAGGACCTGCTCCGCTCGGCGAACCTGACCGTCACCGAGGTGTGCATGATGGTCGGGTTCTCGAGCCTCGGGTCGTTCTCCAGCCGCTTCCACGAGCTCACGGGTGAGACACCGACGCAATACCGGGACCGGTTCGCTCGTGACGGCGCCCCGCGGATCCCCGGGTGCTTCTTGTTCATGCGTGGTCCGGCATCCCTCGACCACCGACCCTCGTCGGGACCAGACCGCCGTCGGACCGGGAGGAGCAGTCCCCGGACCCCGGCCGGTGAGAGTTAGCACTCCTGGAGAAGCAGCTCCCGACCCGGGCTCCGTAGGTTGCGGGACATGATCACCAACGTCTCCATCGTCAGCATCTTCTGCAACGACCTCGACGCCACCCGCGACTTCTACGTCGACGTGCTCGGGTTCCGTCCCGGCGACGACGTCAGCTTCGGCGACTACCGCTGGGTGACGGTCGTGCACCCGGCGCAGCCGGAGCTGTCGCTGCACATCACCACGCCCGGGCCGCCGATGAGCGACGAGCTCTCCGGCGCGATCGAGCGGGCGCTGGCCGCCGGCACCATGAGCGGCATCGGCGTGAACGTCTCGGACTGCCGGGCGACCTTCGAGGAGCTCAGCGCCAAGGGGGTGACGTTCCTGCAGGAGCCGTCCGAGCGGCCCTACGGCGTCGAGGCCGTGATGCGCGACATCGCCGGCAACTGGATCGTCCTGGTGGAGTCGCGGGAGTTCGATCCGGAGGACTTCGCCGACTTCTCTTTCGACGAGGTCGAACCACTCGGTTGACCGTCCGGGTCGATCAACCGACACCGGCGACACGACCCGAGCCGTCGACGGCTCGGGTCCCCCGCCGCTCAGCGCATCTCGCCCCGACGCACGATCACGTGGTCGATGATGCCGTACTCCTTGGCGCCCTCGGCGGTGAACCAGCGGTCACGGTCGGAGTCCTCGTTGATCTGGTCCTTGGTCTGCCCGGTGTGGAACGCGATGCGCTCGGCCAGCAGGTCCTTGATGTACTTGAGCTGCTCGGCCTGGATGGCGATGTCGGACGCCTGGCCCTGCATGCCCGCCGAGGGCTGGTGCATCATGATCCGGGCGTGGGGCAGGGCGTAGCGCTTGCCCGGCGCACCGGCGCACAGCAGGAACTGCCCCATCGACGCGCTCAGGCCCATGCAGATGGTGCCCACGTCGGGCGTGATGAACTGCATCGTGTCGTAGATCGCCATGCCGGCGGTCACCGAGCCGCCCGGCGAGTTGATGTAGAGCCAGATGTCCTTCTCGGCGTCCTCGCCCTCGAGGAAAAGGAGCTGAGCGGTGATGAAGTTGGCGACCGTGTCGTTCACCTCGGAGCCGAGGAAGACGATCCGGTTCTTGAGGAGCCGGTTGTAGATGTCGGCGGAGGGCTCCATGCCGTTGCCGGCCTGCATCAGGACGGGGTCCGCGGCGATCTGCGGGGGGAGGTCGGAGGATCCGAGTGGCTGCATGGCGTTGGAGGCTAACGCGGTGCGCGCCAGGCTCCGCACGCACCGGTGCGGGCGACCGGGCCCGGGCGCCCGACCGGTACGGTGCGTGCGTCACGCGGACGTGGCGGAACTGGCAGACGCGCTGGGTTTAGGTCCCAGTGCCCGAAAGGGTGTGGGGGTTCGAGTCCCCCCGTCCGCACCATCCACGTGCTGGCACGTCGGGCCACCCGGTCGGCGAGCCGAGGAGGGCGACCAGATGACCGAGCTCAGCCGACGGCGCCTGCTCGCTGCCGGCGCGTCCGCAGCCGTCGCCGCGTACGGCCTCTCGGGTTGTTCGGGCGACGAAGCCGCATCGCAGACACCCGGATCGACCGCCCTGGGACCCGGCGCGCCGACCAGCACGTCGAGGCACCCGACGCCGAAGAACCCCGCCCAGTGGCTCATCGACGAGAACGCCAAGCCGGGGACCGACGCGTGGCCCGTCCCCGATCAGCCGGCGCTGTGGAGCAGGATTCGCGGCTACGCGACGACCACCAGCGTCAACCGCGGCGCCACCTTCGACCTCCGCGTGTCGACCGCGGCCCCGGAATGGCGGGTCGAGGCACTGCGGATGGGTTGGTACGGCGGTGTCGGCGCCCGCATGGTCTGGCAGTCCGAGTCGCTCAAGGGCGTCGAGCAACCCGCAGCTGTGTTGAACCCTGCGGTCGGGACGTGGACGGCGCCGTGGGACACCAGCGTCCAGATCACCGCCGACGGCTCCTGGCCGCCCGGGATGTACCTCCTGAAGCTCGTGTCCTCCGACGGGGGGATGTCGTACGTGCCCATGGTGGTGCGCGACGACGACAGCACCGCTGCGCTGCTGATCCAGAGCTCGGTCACCACCTGGCAGGCGTACAACGAGTGGGGAGGCAAGAGCCTCTACGACGACGTCCGGACCGGCAACCGGGGTCGCGCCGATGTCGTGACGTTCGACCGCCCGTACTACCGCAACGGTTCGGGCGAGTACTTCGGTCGCGAGTCCGACATGGTGATGTTCGTCGAACGTCTCGGTCTCGACGTCACGTACTGGACCGATCTGGATCTGCACGCTCGACCGCACAAGGCCGCCGAGCACAGGGCCGTGATCTCCCAGGGCCACGACGAGTACTACTCGACCTCGATGCGGCGAGGACTGGAATCCGCCCGCGACCTCGGGGTGAACCTGGCGTTCATCGGCGCCAACGGGTGCTTCCGCAAGATCCGGATGGAGCCGAACGCTGCGGGCGAGGACCGACTCCAGGTCAACTACCGCTCCGCCGCCCGGGACCCGATCACCAGGTCCGACCCCTCGGAGGCGACCGTCAGCTGGCGTCAGTCGCCGTCGAACGATCCCGAGAGCTCGCTCATCGGCAACCTCTACGAATCGAATCCCGTCGCGGGCGACATGCGGATCACCAACGCCGAGAACTGGATGTTCGAGGGGTCGGGCCTGCGCAACGGCGATGTGCTGCCCGGCCTGATCGGCAACGAGTACGACCGGGTCCAACCCGAGCACCCGACGCCGCACGACATCGAGGTCATGTGCCACTCACCGGTCGTCTGCAAGGGCAGGCCCACCTTCGCCGACGTCACGTGGTACACCGCCGACAGCGGTGCCGGCGTGTTCGCCGTCGGGACCTTCGAGTGGGTCAAGCGCCTGGGTCCCGACACCTCGGAGCGCACCCCGTCGGCCGCCGATCCCCAAGCCGCTCTGCAGAAGGTCACCCAGAACGTGTTCGAGGCGCTCGCCGCCGGGCCGGCGGGCCACATCCACCCTGCCCGACGCAACCTCGAGCAGTTGGGGATCGTTCCGGGCTACGTCGAGGACCCACCATCGACCTGACGGGACCTCTGTAGCCTTGGACGGTGGCCGCCACCGCCGTCCTGCTCCTGTCCTGCCCCGACCGCACCGGCGTCGTCGCTGCGGTCGCCGACTTCGTATGGCGCCACGGCGGCAACATCGTCGACGCCGAGCAGCACACCGACGACGTCGACGGCGTGTTCTTCCAGCGGGTCGAGTTCGAGCTCGACGGCTTCGCCTTCGAGCGCGACGACCTGCCCAAGGCGTTCTGGGCCGTGGCGGAACGGTTCGACATGGACGTCAGGGTCCACTTCAGCGACGAACGCCCCCGCCTGGCCCTCCTCGCCTCGAAGGCGTCGCACTGCCTGGAGGACCTGCTCAACCGGTGGCGGGCGGGTGAGCTGCCCGCCGAGGTCGCCCTGGTGGCCTCGAACCACCCCGACCACCGGGCGCTGGCGGAGTTCTCGGGGGTGCCGTTCCACCACCTGCCGGTGGGCGACGGGCCCGACGGTGCAGCCGGTCAGGAGGCGGCGATGATCGAGCTGCTCGGACGGGAGCGGGTCGAGAGGGTCGTCCTCGCCCGCTACATGCGGATCCTGTCGCCGACGTTCGTGGAGCGGTTCCCGTCGCGGATCATCAACATCCACCACTCGTTCCTGCCCGCCTTCGTCGGCGCCCAGCCCTACCGCCAGGCCCATGAGCGCGGCGTCAAGGTCATCGGGGCGACCGCCCACTACGTGACCGCGGAGCTCGACGAGGGCCCGATCATCGACCAGGACGTCGCCCGGGTCAGCCACCGCGACAGCGTGGCGGAGCTCGCCCGCAAGGGCCGCGACCTGGAGGTCGCCGTGCTCGCCCGCGCCGTGCGGGCAGATCTGGAGCATCGGGTGCTGCCGTTCGGCAACCGCACCGTCGTGTTCCACTGAGTCCGACGTCCTGAGCAGCGGACCCCGTCGCAGGGTTCGGCCAGACTGCTGCGGTGCCCGAGGGACACATCATCCACCGGCTGGCCCGGGAGATCCGCTCGACGCTCGACGGAGCCCCGGTCCTCGCCAGTTCCCCCCAGGGCCGCTTCGCCGACGGCGCCGCCGTGATCGACCGCCACCGCCTGGTGCGCACCGACGCGTGGGGCAAGTACCTGTTCTGCGACTTCGGGACCGGCGAGATCCTGCACGTCCACCTGGGGCTGATCGGCAAGTTCCGGCGGCGGTCGACACCTCCACCGGATCCCGTCGGCATCGTCCGCCTGCGACTCGTCGGACAGGGCGCGACGTGGGACCTGTCGGGCCCGACGCGCTGCGAGCTGATCACGCCCGAGGAGCAGGACCGCATCGTCGCCGGGCTCGGCGCCGACCCGCTCCGTCGGGGTGCCGACGTCGCCACGATGCGCGACCGCTTCGCCCGGTCGGGCCGTCCGGTCGGCGCGGTGCTGCTCGACCAGTCCATCGTCGCCGGGATCGGCAACGTCTACCGGGCCGAGCTCCTGTTCCTGTGCGGCATCCGACCGGACCGTGCCGCCGGCTCCCTCACCGACAACGAGTTCGACGAGCTGTGGCGACGGACCGTCGAGCTCATGCGGGTCGGCACACACCTCGGGCGCATCGTGACCACCGAACCCGACGAGATCGGACGGTCCCGAGGGCGCATGGGCGACGAGGACCGCCTGTACGTGTACCACCGGGAGCACTGCCGACGGTGCGGCGGACCGATCGCAACCACGGAGATCGGCGGGAGGCCGATCTGGTTCTGCCCCACCTGCCAGCCGGCCACCGCCTGACCACCGGCTATCCCGGACCCGACTCTCCCGGACCCAGCCAGCCGGACCCGGCCATCCGGACCCAGCCGTCCGGACCCACCCGTCCCGGACCAGGAGCGGGTACCGTCCGACCGGTGAAGGTCCACGACCTACCCACGCCGTCGCTCGTCGTCGACGTCGACGCGCTCGACACCAACATCGCCACCATGGCCGCCGCCCGGCCGGGGCCCGCTCTCCGGCCACACGTGAAGGCGTTCAAGTCGACCGACCTGGCCCGCCGGGTGGCCGAGCTCGGCGGCCACCATGCCTTCTGCTGCGCGACCCTGCGCGAGATGGAGGGCATGGCCGACGCCGGGTTGGGCGACGACCTGCTGCTGGCCAACGAGACGCTCGACGCCCCGCGCCTGCGCCGCCTGGTCGACCGCGGCGACGCCCGCGTGACCGTGGCGGTCGACTCCCCCGAGACGGTCGAGGTGGCCGCACACGCCGGGGCCGAGGTGCTCGTCGACGTCGACGTCGGACTCCCCCGCTGCGGGTGCCGGCCCGAGGACGCCGGTCGCCTGGCCGAGCTCGCACGGACCCGGGGGCTGAACGTCCGCGGCGTCATGGGCTACGAGGGCCACGTCGTCGGCGACCCCGACCGGGGCCGTCGGGCCGAGAAGGTGGCCGAGTCGATGGCGTTGCTGCGCCGGGCCCACGACGACGTCGGCGGCGACGTCACCTCGGCGGGCGGGACCGGCACCTACGACCTGCACGACTGGGCCGGCGAGGTCCAGGCCGGGTCGTACCTGCTGATGGATACCCACTACGCCGCGCTCGGGCTTCCCTTCCGACAGGCGCTGCGCCTCGAGGTGACGGTGATCTCCTCCTCGCCGGGTCGAGGCTGGGGCGTGGTCGACTGCGGGCTCAAGTCGCTGGGAATGGACCACGGCAACCCGACGATCCCGGGCTGGAACGTGTTCTTCTGCTCCGACGAGCACACCACGTTCCTGGCCGACGCCACCGGGGACTCCGAGGGTCGGGCCCTCCCCGCGGTCGGCGCCCGTCTGGGGGTGCTCCCCGCTCACGTCGACCCGACCGTCGCCTACCACGACCGTCTGCACGTCGCGCGCGGCGACGAGGTCATCGACGTGTGGCCGGTCGACCTGCGGGGCTGGTGAGAAGATCTGCGCAGCTCAGGGCAGGCGGTCGTTCAGGGCAGGCCAGCGAGCTGCGGGGCGATGGCCCGCAACGCCCGGCCCCGGTGGCTGATGGATGCCTTCTCGGTCGCCGACATCTCGGCGAAGGTCCGCCCCGGGGCCGAGGCACCGCCGACCGGGTCGTCGGGTACGAACACCGGGTCGTAGCCGAAGCCTCCGTTCCCCCGCGGGGCCCCGGCGATGTGGCCCTCGACGGCGCCGTCGGCCACCAGCTCGATCACCGAGCCGTCGGCGTCCGGCGGTGACTGCACCACGATGCAGCACCGGAAACGGGCCCGCCGCTCGGCCACGGTGACCGCACCGAGGCCGACCAGACGGTCGAGCACCAGTGCGACGTTGTCAGCGTCGGAGGCCTCGTCGCCGGCAAAGCGGGCCGACCGGACCCCGGGCGCGCCGTCGAGGGCGTCGACCTCGAGGCCCGAGTCGTCGGCCAGCGCCCACTCGCCGGTGGCCGCAGCGACCGCGGCCGCCTTGATCCGTGCGTTCCCGACGAAGTCGGGAGCATCCTCGGCCGGAACGGCCAGATCGGCGGGTCGGGCGACGACGTCGAGGCCGATCCCGAGCGAGACCAGCAGGTCCTGGAGCTCGGCCGCCTTGTGGGCATTGGCCGACGCGACGACCAGGCGGCCCGTCACCGGCTCAACGACCGATGGATCGGGGTGTGGGAGCCTCGGCCAGGTACTCGCGCTGAAGGGCGTGGATGCGACGGATGCCGCCTTCGGCCAGGCCGAGCAGCGAGTCGAGCTCGTCACGGCTGAACGGCGCGCCTTCGGCGGTGCCCTGGACCTCGACGAACAGGCCCTTGCCGGTCATGACGACGTTCATGTCGGTCTCGGCGGTGGAGTCCTCTGCGTACGGGAGGTCGAGCACCGGGACGCCGTCCACCACACCGACGGAGATCGCAGCCAGCTCGTCGTAGAGCGGCACCTCGGAGAGCAGGCCGGCCTGCACCACGCGGGTGAGGCAGTCGTGCAGCGCCAGGTAGGCGCCGCTGATCGACGCGGTGCGGGTCCCGCCGTCGGCCTGCAGCACGTCGCAGTCGATGAGGATCTGACGCTCGCCGAGGGCCTTCATGTCGCACACCGAGCGCAGCGCCCGGCCGATCAGGCGCTGGATCTCCTGGGTGCGACCCTTGGGGCCCTTGGTCTCGCGACGGATCCGCTCGGGCGACGAGCCCGGCAGCATCGAGTACTCGGCGGTGACCCACCCCTTGCCGGTGTTGCGCATCCAGCGGGGGACGTCGTCGTCGACCATCGCGGTGCACAGCACCTTGGTGTCGCCGCAGGAGACCAGCACCGAGCCCTGGGCGTACGCGGTGTAGTCACGCTCGAAGGTGATGGGCCGCAGTTCGTCGGGGGCACGTCCGTCGGGTCTCACTGGTTGCTCCTGGCAGGCGGGGCCCGGGCCGGAGGCTCAGGCCAGGTAGGTGTGGTGGATCCGGGCCGGATCGACCGGAGCACCATAGGCGGCGGACGCCTCGGCCACCGCCAGCTCGACCGACCCGGTGGGCGGGACGTGGGTGATGAGCAGCTGGGCCACGCCGTCGGCCCGGGCCAGTCGGCCGGCCTGCTCCGCGGTCATGTGCAGGTCGTCGACGTCGAAGCCGTCGGCGGCCAGCCACGTCGCCTCGCAGATGCCCAGGTCGATGCCGTCGCCCAGACGGCCGAGCGACCACGCCGGGCCGGTGTCGGCCGAGTACGCGATGGAGCGGGTGGATGCTCCCTCACCGAGCTCGACGCCGCCCAGGTCGACGCGGATCCCCATCGTCTCGGGCGGGTGCGCCGTGCGCGAGGTGCGCATGCGCAGGGCCCCGACGGTGAAGTCGGCCCCGTCGGCGATGACCGACGGGGCGAAGGCATCACCGAGACCGTCGTGGAACACGCCGTCGAGGATGGCGAGCGTGTCGGCGGTGGTGAAGAGAGGAACGCCGTGGTGGCCGAGCACGTAGTGCAGGGCGTTGCGCATCACCGGCACGTCGCCCCAGTGGTCGGGATGCGAGTGGCTGACGACCACAGCATCCAGCTCGGTCGGCTCCAGATGGTGCTGGAGGCTGGAGAGGACCCCCGGGCCGCAGTCGAGCAGCACTGCGGTCCCGCCGCCTCGGACGAGGTAGCCCGAGCACGCGTTGCCTGCGCCGGCGAAGGTGCCGCCGCAGCCGAGCACGGTGACCGCCAGCCGTGACGGATCCGGGACCACGTCGGTCCCCAGGTCGGTCACCACCGCTGTGTCCACGACAGCAGCCTCACGATGACAGCACCCTCACCACGACAGCTTCTCGGCCCGGTCGAGCTCGGGTCCGAGCAGGCGACGACCGAGCTCCTCGAACCAGTTGACGTCACCGGTGGTGATGAAGGTGGCGCGCCCGGACGAGGCGGCGCCCGTGGCTGGCCGGGCGAGCCCGAGATCCGAGAGGACCCGGCGCACCTCGAAGGCCGTCTCGTCGGCCGAGGAGACCAGCACCACGTCGCGACCCATCACGTCGTTGAGGGTACGGGCCAGGTACGGGTAGTGGGTGCAACCGAGCAGCAGTGTGTCGACCTTGGCCTCCCTGGCCGGCTCGAGCAGCGCCCGGGCCAGCACGTGGACCTGCTCGGAGTCGAACTCGCCCCGTTCGACGAACTCGACGAAGCCCGGACACGCGAGCGCGATCAGCTCGGCGTCGTCCGACGCGGCGGCGACGGCACGCTGATAGGCACCGGAGTTGATCGTCCCGACGGTGCCGATGACGCCCACGCGGCCGGTCACGGTCGCCTGGACCAGGGCGGTGACGCCGGGTTCGATCACCCCGATGACCGGCACGTCGAAGCGATCCCGCAGCGAGTCGAGCGCGGCGGCCGACGCGGTGTTACAGGCCACGACGAGCAGCTTGACCCCGCGGCGCTCGACCAGTTCCCGGGCGATCTGGTGGGCGAACCGGGCGACCTCGTCGAGGGGACGGGGGCCGTAGGGGTAGCGACCGGTGTCGCCCAGGTAGACGAGGTCCTCGGCCGGCAGCAGGTCGATGACGGCCCGGGCGACGGTGAGGCCGCCGAAGCCCGAGTCGAACATGCCGATGGGACCGTCACGCACGGGCTCCACGGTACCGGCGCCCTGGTGTCAGATCGGGGTCGACCGCGGCCGAGCGATCAGAAGTAGATGACCTTCTCGGCGTTGGCGGCGGCCTCGTCGAGGTCCAGCGTCCACGCCCCGGTCGACAGGTACTTCCAGCCGTAGTCGCTGACGATGAAGACGATGACACCGGACTCGATCCGCGAGGCGACCTTGACCGCCCCGGCCAGAGCGGCGCCCGCGGAGATGCCGGAGAAGATCCCGACCTCGGCCATGCGGCGGGTGTACTCGAGCGACTCGCGGGGCCGCACGATCGACTTGCCGTCGAGCAGCTCGTAGCCGCCCCACTTGTCGAACACCGGCGGGATGTAGCCGTCGTCGAGGGACCGGAGCCCTTCGACCAGCTCGCCTGACGGCGGTTCGACGGCGAACACCTGGACGTCGGGGTTCTGCTCCTTGAGGAAGGTGCCGCAACCGAGCAGCGTTCCCGAGGTGCCGAGTCCGGCGACGAAGTGGGTGATGTCGGGGACGTCGGCCCAGATCTCGGGACCGGTCGTCCGGTAGTGCGCCTGGGGGTTGGCCTCGTTGCCGTACTGGTACAGGAACACCCAGTCCGGATGCTCCTCGGACAGGGCCTGCGCCCGACGCACCGCTCCGTTGGAGCCCTCCTCGCCCGGCGACGGGATGATCTCGGCGCCGTAGACCTCGAGCAGCTGGCGTCGTTCGATCGACACGTTCTCGGGCAGGACGATCTTGAGTTGGTAGCCCCGGATGCGGCTGATCATCGCCAACGCGATGCCGGTGTTGCCCGACGACGGCTCGAGGATGGTCGCCCCCGGCGACAGGGTCCCGTCGGCCTCGGCGTCGAGGATCATCGCCAGGGCGATGCGGTCCTTGACCGACCCGCCCGGGTTCTGGCCCTCCATCTTGGCCAGGATGCGGACGCGCGGGTTGGGACTGAGCTGGCTGACGTCGACGATCGGCGTGTTGCCGATCAGGTCGAGGACGGACGAGTAGACGGTCATGCTGGAGGCCTCCGAAACCTGACCCACATGGTAGGGATTCAGGGGTCCCGCCGACCACTCATCCGGGTGGTCGCCCGTCACCGAACCAGATCGACGCGCTCCTCGGCGATCGTCCCGTCGACGATGCGATACGACCGCAGGGTCGGCTCGTCGTCGCGCAACGACACGATCACGTAGTGCCACGAGGGGTCCGGAGCGGATGCGACATCGGTCGGCGAGGGATAGGCGTCGGTGTGGGTGTGGCTGTGCATCACCCCGACGATCGCCAGTCCGTCGTCCTCCGCAGCGCGGTCGGCCCGCAGATGGTCGACCGGGTGCACGGTGTAGACGACGGCGCTCTCGGCCGCGTTGCGGCACGGCACGAAGCGGATCACCCGCTGCTGCGGGTCATCCGGGTCGCCGACGAGCAGGCCGCAGGCCTCGAGCGGCAGCCCCCGCAGGGCGTGAGCGGCCATCTCGTCGTGGAGCTCGGGGGTGATCGCCAGCACGGGCGCCCAGCGTAGGTGTTCCGGTTCACGACGGGATCCCGTGGAGGCCGATCGGCTCCGGGCGGTACCGTGCAGCACCCATGAAGCCGACCGGTACCCAGATCGTCGCCACCAACCGCCAGGCGCGACGCAACTACACGCTGGGCGACACCTTCGAGGCCGGCCTGGTGCTCAAGGGCAGCGAGGTGAAGTCGTTGCGGGAGTCGAAGGTGCAGCTCACCGACGCGTGGGCCTCGGTCGACGGCGACGAGGCCTGGCTCAACGGCCTTCACATCGCGCCGTACACGCTGGCGCAGGCCCACTCGGGCCACGAGCCGGTCCGGCGCCGCAAGCTGCTCCTGCACCGGGGCGAGATCGACCGGATCCGCATGCGGATGCAGGTCGAGCGGCTCGCGCTGGTGCCGCTGTCGCTGTACTTCAAGGACGGGCGCGTCAAGGTCGAGCTCGCTCTGGGCAAAGGCAAGAACGTGGTCGACAAGCGCCAGGACATCGCCAAGCGCGACGCCGACCGTGAAGCCGCCCGGGAGATCTCCCGGGCCCGTCGGGGCGACTGACCGTGATCCGCAGTCGTCGGCGCACCGTCACTGCCGCGGTTGCGGCGGCCGCTGTGGCGCTGGCCACCGCGGCGATCGTGATCGCCCTCGCGGTGGGCTCGGACCACACGACGGTGGCAGCCGATACCCGAGCGTCACAACGCTCATCGACCCGGCCCACCACCACTCCCACCACATCCCTGGCTCCGAGCACGGCTCCGCCGACCACCGCACCGCCCAGCGCGCTGCCGCCCAGCACGGTTCCGCCCGCCACCGCACCTCCCAGCTCGGCACCCCCGAGCACTGCAGCACGCAGCACCAAACAACCGGCGACGGGTGCACCCGTGCCCGCGCCGGCAGCTCCGCCAGCGCCCCCTCCTGCTCGGGTCAAGGGCCCGATCTCGGTGCTGGTCACCGGCGACTCCGCCGGGTTCGCCGCGTCCTTCCCGGCCCCGGGCCCACGAGAACGTCCGCCGTACATCACCCGGATCGACCCCGCCGCAGTGATCGGCTGCGGGGTGCTGCACCGACCCGGCTTCACCCCGGTCGACCTCGCCGACGAGGGCGCCGGTGGCTTCGGGGGGTGCGCGACGCAGTACCGCGGCGAGTTGGCCGGCCTGGCCCGTCGGCCGAACTGGATGGTGATGTTCTCCGGGGGCTGGGAGCACCTGCCCTGGATCCCTCCCGGGGCGACCGAGCCGCTCCCCGCCCTCTCGCCCGAGCTGCGCCAGCAGATCGTCGACGAGCTGGTCCGCCGTGCCAACGGGGCGATGAGCATCGGGACGAGAACCGCGTTCGTGTCCTGGGCATGCCCGTCGGGGGTCGCCCCCACCCGGACCGGGGACTACGCCCGCTGGTACGACCAGATCCTGCGCGAAGCCGCCTCCCGCGCTCGCGGCGCCATCGTCATCGAGCCCACCGACCGGGTGTGCGTGGGTGGGGACCCCGGCGCGGCAGCCACGCCGGAGAAGGACTGGGCCTTCGCCGGCACCCAGCACCCGCACGACCGTCGCTGGCTCTGGAACGAGTGGCTGGGCCCGATCCTGCTCGCCAACAGCTGAGCGCCCGACTTCAGTTCTCTAGGGCGCGGCCGGGCCGGTACCCGAACCGGGTTCGCATCCGACTGGGCTGTTCGGCCCATTTCGCCCGACGCGCTCCAGTCCGAACGCCCCAACGTCCGAAGGGTGTCACGGGTCGACGCCCGTCGACCCCGGTTCCCACCGACGCAGCACCAGACAGAAGGATGGCGCCCACATGGTCCAGTACGAGTTCCTCAAGGCCTGGCTCTCCGCACAGGCCCGAACCGAACGAGGCGCCTCCCTCGTGGAGTACGCGCTCCTCGTGGCCCTCATCGCGGTGGTGTGCATCGCCGCCATCTCGTTCATCGGCACCTCGGCAAACAGCAAGTTCAGCGAGATCGGCAACTCCCTGAAGTAGCGATTGCTCCCAACAGCCAGCAACCGTCGGCCGGTGACCGCTCGGGTCACCGGCCGACGCGCGTGGCGATTCATCGCGCCCGAGCAGCAGGAAACCCGGCGACCGGAGTCGGCCCGGAACGGTACGATGGCGGTCACACACGGGGCTGACTGGTTTCGACGTTGGGACCTGGAAGTCGAGCGTGCGACCCGAGTTGTCTCGGACTCGTTAAACAGGGACACACAAAGAACCGCCGACAACGAGCAGTTCGCTCTCGCCGCCTGATCCTTCAGGTGACGTAGAGGAAAATCGTGACCAGCGATGGCGCACGGGGCCGGACCCCCACAGCCCGGCAACAGAAGTGGGGGTGGACCGCAGGGAGAGACCGCTGACGGCGTGAAAGACCGCTGACGCCGGGGAAAGACCCGGCAGTGGGCCCTTCGGGGCCGGCCGACCCGCCGGTTCAGCTGCTGTGAGCTGAGAAGTCGGGAATGGTCGTAGCAGGTTCGGTGACCACCTGGCGGACGGGGGTTCGATTCCCCCCAGCTCCACCCACGCGCGCTCTACAACGCACCAGGACGAGCGCGATCGACGGCGCGATCGAGGACCTACAACCGCGCCGCCCGAGCCCGCTCGAGGACACGTTCCGCGGCCGGTCGGTCGAACTCCGTCACCCACAACTCGGCGCCGTCGACGCTGACGCGTCCGGGTCGGTCGACCGAGTCGCTGACCTCGGTGATCGGCGCCGCGATGGCCTCGACGCCATCAGCGTAGACACGGACCTCCGCCGGGCTCGCCGCCACCTCGACCACTCCTCGCGGCAACCGCACGTCGCCACGCCAACGTGCCGACGCGATCAACATGCCGGGCAGGAGCACGGGCTCGGACCAACGTGGCTGCGACATGGGCGGACTCGGGGAGTGCCAAGCCGCGAACACGTCGGTGCACTCCGACCATCGGTGCTCCTGCGCAGACTCCAGCGCCCGGCGCTCGGCCCTCGGCGTGTCCGAACCACCGGCCGCTGCGTACAGGTGGTTCGCCACATCGAGATCACGGCTGGACAGCACATACAGGGTCCCAGCGACATCGAGCCACTCGTCGGTGAGCGCACGTGGTTGCACCGCACCCATCAACGACACGTCGACCTCGACGCGCCATGCGCCCTCGTGGCGACCGACCACCCACAGGCGATCTCCGCCCCAGGCGATGACCTTCCGGCGTCGCAGTGGTGGGCCTACCGGAAGGCGGCCGTCCGGCTCCCGTCCCACCAGCTGCGCCACCTGCTCTGCCGACGGCAGTCCCCGCTGACCCACGGGCCGATGCTACGGCCGAACCAGGTCCCGCTGAACCGCATCACGGGGGCGCCGATCCAGAGCAATCTGCACACCCTCACAGCGGTCCGCTGAGCGGTCCCGGCCGCGGCCACGGCCACCATCGAGGGAAGGTCGATCGGTGGAACTCGTCGAAATCCCGATCCACCGATCCTCCTCCGGCGCCATGGGTCGCAGATGTCATCGCAACACCTACAGCCCCGAACGCCGTTCGGTTGACACGAATGGACCATCCGGCCGCCGGTCAGGTCCGGGCCGTACGCGGTGTTGCCCGCGCTGGGGCGCGGGTGGTGGGGTTCCTGGTTGTCCGGGGTGCTGTGGGGTGTGTGTCCCCTTGGGGTGGGGTCCCCGCGCGTCAGGCGGGGTCGGCTGGTCGGCGCGGTGGTCGGCGCGGTGGTCGGGGTCGGTGGTGGGTGGTCATCGTGAGGCCGCGGGCGGTGGTGATGGTGAACAGTCCATCGTTGGGGGAGTCGCCGGGGCCGGGGTGGTGGTCGTGGGGGGTGGGGGTGATGTGCCAGCCGGTGCGGTGGATGATGCCGTGGTGTCGGCGGCACAACAGGACGAGGTTGGTGGTGGCGGTGGTGCCGCCGTGGGCCCATTCGATGACGTGGTGGGCGTCGCACCAGCCCGGCGGGGCGTCGCATCCGGGGAACACGCATCCGCCGTCGCGGACTTCGAGGGCTCGTCGC
>WBZP01001670.1_pt1 | contig 26796 bp, 33 predicted proteins | sample 5204301 | NCBI WGS metagenome assembly WBZP01 (sample SAMN12412401, study PRJNA552823) | activated sludge metagenome | isolation source: activated sludge from nitrification reactor of wastewater treatment plant... | place: USA: Pennsylvania | collected 2017 | reverse complement strand
ACCCGCTGTACCAGTGGCTGGCCAACCGCCATACAGAAGGCGGCACAGATGCCCTGCCCCGCTGGAACTTCTGCAAAATACTCATCGGCCCCACCGGCCAGGTGGAAAAAGTATTTGACCCTGCCATAAGCCCACTGAGCCAGCGCGTGAAGGATGCCGTGGCGCAGTAATTTTTCCGTGTATTGTTAAAGTCAGGCGCTCCATTGTTCAGCGCCTGTTTGCTCAGCAGCTATGCCGCCATCAAAACGCCCAACCTGACACCAGTTTCCTGAAACCTATAAGAGGTATCCCGGCCCAAGGTTGCAGGGCAGGAAGGCGTGTGGCCAATCCTTATGCCTGGCAAAAGCATAATGGATTACTAACACGGGTATTATACCCTTTCTTTAGTAGTTTTAAAAATGAGCCGCAAAATAAAATTTTGGGCAGCGAAAGATATGCTGCCTTGAGCCATGATCAATATAACGGAGTAATAATGCTGACAGCCCACAGGATGGTAAAAGTAAACGGCACAAGGACGCTGACACACAAAGACCCTTGCTGCATCCTTGCGCCAAAATGGGCTAAAAAAAATAAAGGCTCATGGTTTAATGTCAATCCGGCCAGCATTGGTATTGCAGGAGGTTCATTTGGTGTAGGCTCATTTTATAATTTCTTTGGCAAATGAAAAAAATACTAACTCTATTTTTTATTGTGTATTTATCAGATAACTGTGTGGCACAGACAATAAATGAAACTGAATCAAAGAAGAAAGATACTTTTTCATACAGTGATAATATTAAGATAGTCCTTTTAAGGGCATGGGAAACCAGTCCATACAATACCCGCCAGCCACCTGAATATGACACAGCTAAACTGATAAACATCATCAGGTTATTTTTAGACAGCGCAATCAAAAAGCAAATACCAGAGTTCTACGAAAACACAAAAATTATAATTATAGCTTCCACTATCCGCCAGCCATGGAATATGGATTTAGGTTATGTATTATCTTTTACGGTAACAGGAAATGATGGAACGGACTTTGAAAACCTTAGACTATATAGGAGTTACAGTTGTGATATAGCGCTTAAAAAAATGTATTCTTCTATTTGGTTTAATGAAGATATTGTAAAGAGGTGGCTTGATAAGTGGCACATTACACTAAAAAAGAAATTAGTTAAAAATAGACTTTATAGATAATTAATCCTTACATAAAAAAGTTGGCAGGCGGTGTTAGCACCGAGGTACGTAACTGGGATAAGATAACCAAAGGCGGCGGCTTAAATGTTTTAAGAGCGATCAACCACTTTCTGACAGGCAGCGCGGGCGGCGAAATAGCCGCTCTGGGCACACCGCTGGCCTCCTTTGCAGGCATGGGGCTGGGTGGAATGCTCAATGTGGAAGCTGATTATTTATTTGACAAAGAGGTGGATTTTTGGAAAAGTTTTAGCCGGGGGGCCAGCAGTGCTTTGACAGGCAAAAGCTTTGGAAAGAGTTTTTTGAAAGGAGCGGAAGTAAAAGTTGGGCCTTCTTTTACAAAAACATGGTGGGGCGAAGGAATAATGAGTGGTACTGAAAAAGGTTTTCAAACCGTTTTTAATAACTATGACCTTTATGGAAAAGACGGAATTAAAAAATTTGGGGGTGGTTTTTATTGGAACTCGTTTGCTGCAGGGTTTGCCGGAGGAGCAGTAAAGGGAGTTGCAAGTAATCTTATTTCCGGGCTTCAAAATAACTTGAATGCACTTCCCGGAGGAGCAGGGAAATATGATTTTAGTTTGTTTAGCGTAGGGCTTTCAAGTGTAGGCGGCGATATCACAAAAAGCCTGGCATTGAAAGCAATGAATAAAGAGTACAAAACTTATATAAAGAAAAACAAGCAGAGTAATTTGTTGAGTTTCTTTAACGGGGCTGCACAATTAATAGTATATAACTGGGGAAAATAACAAAATGAAAAAAATATTATTACTGTTTCTTCCGCTGCTTTCTTTTTGCTCGGTTAGCCGCTTTGTTAACCGTGATAGCTACATTGATTTGATTCCAACAGGCATTCCTGCAGATTCCGTAATTGTAGTGAATCCAGCTTTTTCAATGTGGTATCATGAGAAGAACTTAAGCTATTCAATAGAACAGAGAGGCCGGCCGGATTCTTTCGTGAAGTTTCTTAATCATGAGTTCAGTTCCAGAAATCTTATAAATATTCTACGAATGGACTTAAATTCTGGATGTATGCAAAACAAAATGTCTGAAAGTAATTGGGAGATTGGAAAATCTTATGATTATGATACACATAAATGCCTGCCTTTGGTTAAAGACTATTACAATGTTTTTTTTAATGTTGGGATGAGTGTTAAAGATGCAGAGATGGATGTGTCAGGCAGGGAATTTGAAAGTGTGAATTGCTATGTTATAGTGATTAAAAACAGTAAAGTTCTTTACTACAGACATTTTGCTTCTGCAAGGGAAGTAAAGAAGCACCGGTTCCCTAAAGGCTCAAAAAACCGGGAAGACTTTCCCTACTTTGCCAACGACCAGATAGAGTTGGTGGTAAGGGAAATCACCAAAGAATTACTAACAAGAATAAAATAATCATTTCCATGTCCCTCCTCCACACACTCCTCCTCATCCTGCACCACACTGTGTCCGTTTACACATTCACGCTCCCCGCCCTCAACGGCGGCGAGATCAACCTCAGCCATTACCAGGGCAAAAAGATTCTGCTGGTCAACACCGCCAGCCAGTGCCAGTATGCCGGGCAGTATGCAGAACTGCAGCAGTTGCAGCAACTGTATGCACACAGCCTCGTGGTGATCGCCATCCCCAGCAACAACTTCAACAACATGGAGCCCGGCAGCAATGAAGATATTGCGCTGTTTGTGCAGCAGTACAACATCACGTTCCCCATTGCTCAAAAGCAGGATGTGCTCGGGGATGAAGCCCACCCGCTGTACCAGTGGCTGGCCAACCGCCATACAGAAGGCGGCACAGATGCCCTGCCCCGCTGGAACTTCTGCAAAATACTCATCGGCCCCACCGGCCAGGTGGAAAAAGTATTTGACCCTGCCATCAGCCCGCTGAGCCAGCGCGTGAAGGATGCCGTGGCGCAGTAAACTTTTTGTTCATCAGGGTAAGCAGGTGCTGCTACAAAGCCAAACTTAAACTTTAAACCCTTAAACCTTTGAAACCTTTTCCTCTTCCCCGCCAGGTCGCTTGCAGCGTCCCGACGTCCACCCACGAAGCCAACCTTAAACTTTAAACCCTTAAACTTTAAACCTTTCAACCTTCCCCAATGAAAGGGCATAAACAGCCTTGCAGTGTAAGCGCTGCTGTGAGGCGGGGCTAATCGGCCACCTCCAGTGTTTTGCTGGCAAACTGCTCCATCATCCATTGCCTGAATTCATTCAACCGGGCTACAACCAGTTCGTCAACTTTGCTGATGATATCTTCCTTCTCAACAGAAGATAGTTTGTATTTGGAGAGCATCGGGCTTTCCACAACCGCATCATCCGGCAAGATATCCTCCAGCTTTACATCCAGTAGTTTTACGATCCGCTTAGACAGCTCTGCCGTAAGGGCTACCTTGTTATTCTCAATTTTTGAATAATTGGATTGCGACATGTAGAGCAAATCCGCCATTTCTGTCTGGGTAATGCGGCGTTGCTCCCTGAATTGTTTAATGAGTCTGCCTGGCATAAGTGAAAGTTTTAAGCGTTGAAGAATAATCCGTTATCCGGACGAAATCGCTCAACAATAAATATAGGATTTTGTTGCCTACGGTGGCGATTTTTAAACCGCTTAATGCCGGGCGCCCGGAATGCCGGGAGTATTCCATTATTTCATAGCAGTATGCAAGGCCCGAATTTTTAATTTAAAAAGAGGAAAAGATTTTTATAAAAAATTTAATCCTTGATTTTAAAAAACATTACCATGAAAAAAATTTTCTTTAGCCTTTTGTTTATAAACATGTCGTTTTTTATGCATGCACAGGATGCAACACAGGTGAGTGGCTTTATCCGCCCTTTTGCAGGTTTTGGTTACCGGGTGGCTGCTATCAGCGATGATGTAAAACAGATTGGCGGTCTGGAAGACATTGCCAAAAGGCAACGTTCCGGTTTTGTTTTCGGCCTCGAAGGGGGCTTCTATCTCAGCAAGGATAAAAACGAATCACTGGGGCTGCTGTACCAGCGCTTTGGCTCCAAAGCTTCAGGCCCGATAACTGCACCTGGCTCATCGCAAAGTATTGACTTTACAACTGATGAAGCCATCAGCCTTACTGCCCTTATGTTTAACACCAGAAAACAATTTGGAAAGAACGGCGGCGCCGCAGCCATACTGAAAGCGGGGGCTGGCTACAATCATTACAGGGGAAAAGGAACCAGTATCGGATCAGCGCAAACCATTAACGTATCAAAAGGAGGATTGGGTTATATCCTGGGTGTTGATCTTGATATCCCGCTTTCCAAAAGCATTTTTTTTGTTACCAGCTTTAGTTTCTCCGGCGGCTCTGTTACCATAGAAGATCAAAAAGAAAACCTCAGCATGCTGGTGGGTGGCGCAGGCATAAAGTTTAATTTTTAATGCGCCGCAGTAAATTGAACCACGAATACACGAAGGCAGGAAGAATCACGAAGGAGAATGTGACAAATGGGATAAATGTGTTAGAATATGACTGGATTCATCCGTGGTACCGTTGTATGCTTTGTTTCGTTGTGTGAAATTTTAACTGTACATCAGACTTCGGAAGTCTTCTCCCTCCCGGAGCCAACCTTAAACCTTAAACTTTAAACCTTTTAAACATCTGCTCACACAAACAAATCATTATACAACATCCCGCCCGGCACCACAGAATACCCGCTGAGGTCAGTGATGCCCTCCGCTTTCAGTACCTCTTCATCAATAAAAGTATTGCCCGTGCAGGCAGTGGAAGGTTTGGAAAGAATGTAATACGCCGCGTCCGCCATGATCTCCGGCATACGGCTCATCTTCATCAGCGCTTCGCCCCCCAGCAGGTTATTCACGGCCGCGGTGGCGATGGTGGTACGGGGCCAGAGGGTATTGGCGGCGATGTTGTACTTTTTCAGTTCAGCCGACAATCCCAGGGCGATCATGGTCATATTGTACTTGCTGATCGTATAGGCGAGGTGGTTGGCGAACCACTTCATATCCATGTTGATCGGCGGTGAGAGATTGAGGATATGCGCGTTGGTGGACTTTTTCAGGTAGGGAATGCATGCCCGGCTTACCATAAACGTACCGCGCACATTGATGTCATACATCAGGTCGTAGCGCTTGGGTTCGGTTTGCTCGGTGGGTGTGAGATTAATGGCCGAAGCATTGTTTACCAGGATATCGATACCGCCAAATTTTGCCACGGCCTGGTCAACCACCTGCTGTATCTGCTCTTCAAAACGGATATCGCACTGCACAGCGAGCGCTTTGCCCCCGGCGGCTTCCATCTCAGCAGCCGCGGAAAAAATGGTTCCCCCAAGTTTGGGATTTTCCTCCACACTTTTACTGGCAATCACAATGTTGGCGCCTGCTGAGGCCAGTTTCAACCCAATGGCCTTTCCGATACCGCGACTGGCGCCGGTGATAAGGGCCGTTTTTCCTGCAAACTGCATAATGAATGTTTTATTCAAAGCTAACGAAAAGAGGCTGTAAACCTCTCCCCTAAAAGGACGCTTCACGCCAGGATTACAGGAAGAAATCTACAGCCCCTGTTAAAACAGGCCAACTGTTACGCCAGCACTGCTTCGTGGGTGATATTCGTGTTGTACAGCTTGGAAATAGGACAATTCGCCTTGGCGTCCAGCACACATTCCGTAAACTTTTCCGCTGAGATGCCCGGCACCGTTGCCTTTACATTCAGGTGCGATTCAGTGATGGCCCCGTTTTCCAGCGTGATATCACAACGGGTTTCAATGGTGTCGGCCGTAAAACCAGCCGCGTTCAGCACAAAACTCAGCTTCATGGAAAAGCAGCCGGCATGGGCGGCGGCTACCAGTTCTTCGGGATTGGTACCGATACCGTCGGCAAAACGGGTGTTAAAGGAATACTGCGATTGACTGAGTACGCCGCTCTGGGTGCTGAGGTGACCGTTTCCTTCCTTGCCGGTACCGTTCCAAACGGCTGTTGCATTACGTTTCATACTTGTGTTGTTTTATTTGGTGGATTTGAATGTTTGCTTGAGTTGATCCGCATTGAATCCAACCAGCAGCTGGCCGCCGGTTTCAATCACCGGTCGTTTAATCAGGCTGGTATGTGCTGTCATCAGCCGGATGGCTGCGGCTGCATTTTTTACTGCCGCTTTTGTTTCCTCATCCAGCTGCCGCCAGGTGGTTCCCTTGGTATTGAGCAGGGTTTGCCATCCTGCCACCGCTTCCCATTGCTTTAACCGGGCAGCGGTAATGCCTTCCTTTTTATAATCGTGAAAACGGAAAGCGATCTTATTCTTTTTAAACCAATCGGTCGTTTTCTTGATGGTATCACAGTTGGGGATACCGTACATCACAGGTGTTTCCATCAGTATTCGGGCGCGGTGGGTTTGGTTTTCATAATGCCTTCTATCTTTTCCATCACATCGGGCGTCAGCAGGTTCACCACCTCCAGTGCTTTGAGGTTATCCGTGAGTTGCTGCTTTTTGGTAGCGCCGAGAATGGCGGTAGTTACATCCGGGTTTTTGATGCACCAGGCAATGCTGAGCGCTGCGGTGCTGGTACCCAGTTTTGCGGCTAAATCCGACAGCTTCTTTACTTTTTTGATCCGGTCGTCCAGCATCCAGCGGTCGCGCAGCCAGTCAAATCCTTCCAGCGCGAAACGGCTGCCTTTGGGAACACCTTCATTGTATTTGCCACTGAGCAATCCTGCTGCCAGCGGGCTCCAGATGGTGGTACCCAGGCCCACATTTTTATAAATCTCCTTGTATTCCACTTCCACTTTGCTCCGCTCAAACAGGTTGTACTGCGGCTGCTCCATTACCGGACCCACGAGCCGGTATTTCTCCGCCACCCGGTGTGCTTCCATGATTTCCACCCCACTCCATTCGCTGGTACCCCAGTACAGGATTTTCCCCTGCTGTAACAGGAGATTCATCGCCCATACCGTTTCTTCAATGGGCGTTTTTTTATCCGGCCGGTGGCAGAAAAAAAGATCGAGGTAATCCACCTGCAGCCGCTGCAGGGCTTCATTACAGGCTTCCACCACATGTTTACGGCTCAGGCCGGTCTGGTTGGGTTTATTCGCCTTGCCGCGCCATCCGAAATACACTTTGGAGGAAACGGTAAAAGAGGTACGGTCCCATTTCTTCTTTTTGAGTACCCGGCCCATCATGTTTTCGCTTTCCCCCAGCGCATATACTTCGGCGTTATCAAAGAAATTCACGCCGTTATCGTAAGCAATGCCCATCAGTTCATCCGCCACTTTATCGTTGATCTGTTTGCTGAAACTCACCCAGCTACCGAAAGAAAGTACACTGAGCTGCAGGCCCGAACGGCCCAGTCTGCGGTATTCCATAAACGTATTGATTTGGGGATGTGAAAGTACAACAACATCTGTTGGCCACGCTGCCGCAGGGGTTATTTTTCCTTAATTGGGAAACTCCGCGGCGGGCACCTGTACAAAACCTGCGGGGTGCAGGATATGCCATTCGCGGAAGTCCTGCCGGGCCTCCATACCGGTACCATCTATGATCTGGAAACGGCGGCGGATGCGCACCGGCTTATCCGTGTAAAATTCAAAACCCTTGCGGGAGCGGTCCCAGTACAATTCATCACAGTACAGTGTATCGCCCAGCACATTCATCACCCGCACATTGTCTTTTAAGTATACCAGGCTCTGGGCATCGCGGTATTTGGCGTACCGTGCATCCAGGCGGCTTTCAATACTGTCGCCGCGGTCATTGTAAAAATCAACATGGAGGGTTTCGGGAAATTCAACATAGGAGGCGGTATCCTGCACCCGGTACATGAGGGGCGATACCAGGATGGCCTTGCGGCGGCTGCCCAGGGAATAGCGGATCTGTACATTCCGCGCAACATCCTTGCCCAGTTCACGGGCATTGATCTGCCGGACCGTGGCCGGATCATTTTCACAACCGCAGAACAGCACCGTTGCCAGTATCCCGGCAGTCTTCACCCAAGTATGTGCAGCCGTGATCATGTTACAAAGATGGAATCAATAGTATTTGGAACGGTTGAACCAGAGATCACTTAAAGAGAAACCAACGCAAACCCGCAGAAAACTTTCGCGCAGGGTGGTTTGATTATTGCCGCGGGTACCGAATTCGATGGCGGTATTCAGGTAGCTCGACTGTGTTTCATAATAACCTGTACGCAGTTTCAACGGGAAGCCGGCGCCGAGGGTAATACCGAACTCCGGCATCCGGGTGCCGAGGTTTACATAGTTGGGACCATAATAAAAACCGGCCCGGTATTTTACATAGCTGAAGTACTTTTTAAAAGGTGTACGTCCCAGTTCAGCTGGGAAATACTCTGCACCACCGCGGATCTTCCAGGTATTCTGCACATTGTCTTTCTGTCCGAAAAACATATATCCGTCCCAGTTAGCACGCTCATAATCCATCCCGAACCGCCAGTGATTGCTGAAATCGTGATAGGTAAAACCGGCTCCCCAGCTGGAAGGTATGTTCACTTCCCCGGACTGGGTAGAGCGGTATACACTGTCCACCTGGAAAGAACCACCTGACTCATCAAAACTCACGGTTTCACGCAGCGTTTCATTGCTGCCCGTCATGCGCTGATTCAGCGTGCTGTACAGGCCCAGGCGCAGCACAGCTACCTTTTTACCATCACCCTGACCCCGCTGGAAACGGTGTTCATACTGAGCGCCCAGGGTAAAGAACAGACCTCCGAAATTGGTTTTGCTGGAAGAGTTCGACTGGTAATAGGCAACCGTATCATTGAGAAAACTGCGTACGGTGCTGTACGATTTGTTACCAAACCTGTAACCGCTGTTGAAACCCAGGTTAAAATTCTTAACCCGAAGCCCCGCGCCAAAAAGAGCTTCATTCAGGCCACCACTTCCCTCATACAGGGTGGCAATGCTGTCAACGCCGGGTTTCCGTTCTACATTCAGGATTTTATAATTGATGCGGGATACCGGGCGCAGGCCGAAATTCACCCCCAGGAAGATCCCTTTCTTGTTGGCCTTCCGCATGCGTACCGGCAGGCCGAGCTGGATATAGGAAACCACCAGGTTGGCAGCTGAAAAATTGGCCGGCGGGTCGTTCTGGCGAAGCCGGCGGCTGTCAACCTCAAAACCGAAATCGAAAATACTGCGGCGGAGTATACCGGAATTGTTTTTCAGGATGGCCGGATCAATATAGCTGAGGTTGCCGTAACTGGCAGGATTTACAAAATTGACCGTCTGCTCATCAGAATAACCGGCCGATATACCGCCCATCCCCCGGGTGATGATATTCTGGCTGGGTACCAGGTCCCCCAGTCCGTAACGGGAATAGGGTGAATTTTCCTGAGCGGTGATGAATAAGGGAAAAAGAAGGAAAAACAGGCTACCGGCAGATCTCATTATGTTAGCAGTTGTTGACTTCGCTGATCGCATAAAGTCCTTTAAATAAAAAAGTTGGGTCTGCAAATATCCTGTTTTTAAGGCGACGGGCAAAATAGGCCGCATCCCCCCCGGTTAAAACAGCGTTAAAGTTGGCATATCGGCTGCGGTAAAACTCAATGTAGCCGCTGATTTCAAAGGAAATACCTGCCAGTACACCACTCTGCAGATTGGTAAGGGTATCATAGCCGGTTACGGGGAAATTGAAGTCCTTTTTCGCCAGGGGCAGCTTCGCGGTATACTCATGCATGCTGCGGAAACGCATTTCCATACCCGGCGAAATGGCTCCTCCCAGGAACTGATGGTACTGGTTGATGAAATTATAGGTGATACAGGTACCCAGCCCGATCACCAGGTTGTTTTTACCGGGATAAAAGTCCACCGCGGCAGCGGCCAGCGCCAGCCGGTCGGCCCCGATGGTAGCCGGCTTACCTACAGGCGTACTGAAGTTCAGCCGGGTATGGTGCGAAAGTTTATGAAATTGCGTAGCGCCCGACAATATCCGCTCCACCGCGTAATCATGGTCAATCACAGAAGCCAGCACGGATTTTTCGGGACGGTACTTTGCCACAAGGGCCGATACAGTATCACCGCTGTCATCCCGCAACACTTCCTCCGCAATGAGCTGGCGGTCTTCAAAAACAGCCGCTTTGAGGCGGGTGTTACCGAAATCGAGACAAAGGGTAGTCATGGGGAAAGGTTTAGGGTTTAGAGTTTAGGGGTTAGGGGTTAGGGGTTAGGGGTTTGAAAGTTTAGGGAGGTTTAGGTCAGCATTTTAACTACAAACTGGGTTATGCACGGCCACAGGCCGCCAACAGAGTCCATCATAATCCGATCCGAAAAAAACGCCCGGCATATCAATAAAACCCCACCGCGCCAATCATCATCATCTGCGCTGTCTGCGTTCCCTCAACTTTCAACCTTCAACCCGCTGCTACAGAAACCTTTGCTCATGCACGGCCACAGGCCGCCAACAGGGTCAATCATAATCCGATCCGAAAAAAAACGCCCGGCATATCAATAAAACCCCACCGCGCCAATCATCACTATCCGCGTTATCTGCGTTCCTTCAACTTTCAACCTTCAACCTTCAACAATTTACAGATCAAACCCGCTCAGGTTCCTGAAATGCCCATTAAGCTTTACCCGCTCCTTCAGGGTTTCCATTTCCGAAACCACGGGCAGCACCTTCATAATATGCCGTTTCAGGTACTCCTGGCGCTGGCGTTCATGCATCAGCTGCAGCAATTCGTATTCCTCTTCCAGGGAGAGGCCCGCATGATGCGCCAGGTCATAGCTCCAGAGTTCCGCATCCGGCTTTTTAAACTCCTTGGTCACTTTCAGCATTTTGTGCAGCTCCCGGATGGCATTGATCACGCTGTCCATCAGCTGCCGGTTACCCTGTTCGTTGTTATCCGGATAATTCACAATCGCGCCGCTGTAGAGTTTATCCGGCACCTCTTTTACCACCTCCAGTATGCGGAATACTTTCAGTCCCCTGGTGCGGATGTCCATCTCGCCGTTATCATGCATTTTTGTAATCTCCACTAGTTCCATCAGGGTGCCCATCTCATGCATCCGGTTATTCAGTACCGCCGGAATGCCAAATGAACGGCCCGTTTCGCGGCACTCTGTAATCAATGCCTTATACCGGGGTTCAAAGATGTGCAGGTTGAGCTCCTCACCCGGGTACACCACAATGCCCAGTGGAAAAATGGGTATGAAGTTTGTCATGCAGGTAAACTGTCATTACGAAGATAAGATGAAAGGGAAGAATGTGTAGAATGTGACAGAATGTGATAAATGTGCCGGCGCATTTATATTCCCTGCATTACTCCGGGTTGTTCTCAATAACCCATGGAATGATATAAAGAGATCCGGCAACCGGCCTGTGTACTTGCTTATATGGTTACATGTCAAAACACATTCATCACATTCAATCACCTTCCTCCCATTGCTCACATTACTCACATTACTCCCTATCACATTTCACGCTACCTTTGCACCAACCCCATCAATATGAAATACTTCCTGGCATTTTTCCTTTTTTCTTTCCAGTTTGTATCGGCACAGAAGCTGAAAAAAGCCGATAAGGCTATTCTGCAGCAATTACAACGGCATGTACAATTCCTGGCCGACGACCGCCTCGAAGGCCGCCGGGCCGGTAGTGCAGGTGAGCGGGCTGCCGCAGAATACATCGTGAAAACACTGTCAGAAGCAGGCATCACACCCAAAGGTGAAAACGGCGAATTTCTGCAACCCTTTCTCATCCGGGATGGCCGGGTAGTGAACCCTTCCTCCCACCTGATCATCAATGGCCACGACCTGTTACTGCATAAAGAATATTTTCCGCTTTCTTACTGCCCGAACAGTTCGGTGGAATCCACCTCCGCCATCGCCCTGCAGGAAAGCGGGGAAGCCTGGTTCTGCGACCTGAAACAACTCATGACCGGCCACCAGCACAACCCCCACTTTAATCTCGATGATGCCATCCGGGAGAAGGTCGTGGAAGCCGCTAAAAAAGGATGCAAGGCCCTGCTGCTGTATAATTCCACCGGCGTACCCGATGCCCTGAAATTTGATCCGAAAACCAGCCCGGAACCTGCTCCCCTGCCGGTACTATACCTGACACAAACAGGCATGCAGGCCTGCGGAAAAGATGAAACCGCCACCCTCGATATCAAACTGAAAGTGCAGATTGAAGAGAAACAACGTACCGGTCATAATGTAATCGGGTATATCGATAACCAGGCAGCCACCACCGTCATCATCGGCGCTCATTACGACCACCTCGGGTACGGAGAAGACAACAACTCCCTGTACAGCGGCCATGAACCGCAAGTACACAACGGAGCAGATGATAACGCCAGCGGTACCGCCACCCTGCTGGAACTGGCCCGCCTGCTGCGTTCCGGCAAACTGCGCGGCAATAACTACCTGCTGATCGCTTTTTCCGGCGAAGAGCTGGGACTGTTTGGTTCCAAATACTTCACGGAACATCCCACCATCGACCTGTCAACTGTAAACTACATGATCAACATGGATATGGTAGGGAGACTGAACGACAGTACCCGCGGATTGACCATCGGGGGCTTCGGCACCTCCCCCGCCTGGGGCGAAACCATCAGCCTGCAGGATAAGTACTTCCGGATAAAAATTGACAGCAGCGGCGCCGGACCCAGTGACCATACCAGCTTCTACCGGAAAAATATACCGGTGTTGTTCTTCTTTACCGGCCTGCATACCGATTACCACAAGCCTTCCGATGATGCAGAACGTATTAACTACACCGGCCAGGTGATGGTACTGCGCTATATCTACAAAACAATAGAAGCCGCAGAATCCAGGGGACGCCTGGCATTCAGCAAAACGCGCGAAATGAATATGGGCGCCAAAACCAACTTCCGGGTTACCCTGGGGATCATGCCCGACTACAGTTTCAGCGGCGGTGGCGTAAAAGTGGATGGGGTGAGCGAAGGAAAAATTGCAGAAAAAGCAGGAATAAGAGCGGGGGATGTGCTGCAGCAGCTGGGGACTTACAGGTTTAACGATGTACAAGGGTATATGGAGGCACTGTCAAAGTTTAAAAAGGGCGACGCCACCACTGTTCGGGTGAAAAGAGGAGAAGAGCTGCTGATGTTTGAAGTGGTTTTTTAGGAAATGAAAAAATGTGCAACTATGCAAATGTGCAAATGCAACCACACGAGGAGATTTGGTGATTGTGTGATGAAGGAACATTATTGTGCATGTGACTGACGTGATGAAATGTGTTGGGTATTCACACGTTGTATCGTTGTATTCTTTGTATCGTTGTGTGCAACAAAAATATGAAACTCAAAATCGACAACGAAACCCTGGCCCGCGAGTTCTTCGAGGATGTGGTGCTCCTGGGCATCGTGGCGCCGGTGAAGCAGTACCAGCTCAGCTGGCAACTGAACCAGCTGCTGGGTTTTGATTTCCGGATGAGCAACGATTTCGAAATCCAGCTCACTAAAAAAGGACGGCAATATTATTTTTCCATTTACGAATACCCGTTACCGTCAGTATGTACGGCCCATTACCTCTACAATAACCATTTCGATGGCGAATACCTCCTGCCGGAATTCAAGCACCTTGATTTTCTGTGGCTGATCAAGGGCGACCCCCTGCCTGCCCAGGAACTGAATATGCTGGTACAATCCATCCGGATGCTGCCCGGCGTTCAGCTGGTGACCGAGATGACGCACGAAAAAATCCGCAACAAACAACACCTCATTTTCTGACCGGGACCGTTTACGGAGCCAACCTTAAACTTTGAACCTTAAACCTTAAACGTTTATTCATGTGGCAAGAAGAACATAACCGCCTGCATCGCACATTCATCTTCCCTGATTTCAGCGCGGCCTTCGCCTTTATGACCAGGGTGGCCATCGAAGCTGAAAAGATGAACCATCATCCTTTATGGACCAATGTTTACAATAAAGTGGAAATCTGGCTCAGCACCCATGATGCGGGAGATATTGTAACGGAAAAAGACCGTTTGCTGGCGGCCGCCATCGACCGGATTGCAGAGGCTTAGTTCAGACTATTTCAGGACTTTGAGCTTCACTGTTTCCACCCGGGTACCACTCACATTCAGGATGTCGAACTGGTAGTTGCCGGTGATCACAGTTTCTTTCTGGCGGGGAATTTCATCCCGGTTTTGTATGATAAAGCCACTCAGCGTTTCCGTACCCTCGCTGTCGGGGAATTCCAGTTCATATTTCTCGGTGAGGTAATCCAGCTCCAGCCGGCCGCTGAAAATGTATTCGTTGGCTGATAACTGCTTTTCAATCAGTTCATCGGTATCATATTCATCCTTGATCTCACCGAAAATTTCCTCCAGCAGGTCTTCCATCGTAACGATACCGGCTGTTCCACCGAACTCATCCACCACCCAGGCAATACTCTTTCGCTCCCGGCTGAATTTATTCATCAGGTCGGTGGCACTCATGCTTTCCGGAATAACAGGAATGGGCAGCAGGATGGACCGGATATCCGCGGGATTCTTGAACATATCCAGCTGGTGTACATAGCCCAGAATCGTATCGATATTACTGTCGAACACTACCAGCTTACTGAGTTTGGTATGTATGAACCGGCTGCGCAGTTCTTCAACAGGCGTTCGGATATCCACCGCCTCAATTTCACGGCGCGGTACAAAACATTCCCGGATCCGGGTTTCACTCAGCGAAAGGGCATTCTCAAATAATTCGCGGTTAATCTCCGCGGTGTCTTCTTCCTCGTGATACTTGCTTTGGTTAATGAAATTCTCCAGGTCAATTTTTGAAAAGGCGTCTTTCTTTTCGTTGAGTTTTACATTGAAAATATAGCGAAGGATCCATTCAGCCATATCCACAAAGAGATTGGCCACGCCGGAAAAAATATTGAAGAAAAAACGAACGGTTACGCTGATGAATCCGTTGCCGATCAGTTCGTCATTCTTGGCCCGGAAGATGGCTTTGAAGATAAATTCAAAAAACAGGAGGATAGTAGTGGAAATCACCGTTTCCACCGCCAGCCGGATATAAGGATTCTCTGTATTGAATTTTTTCCAGAACGGCAGCTCCCAGATAGGACCCATGAAACTGCTCCACAGCAATCCGTATATAACGAGAATGATGTTGAAACAGATGAGTGAAGTGCCGATAAACTGGGCCGGCTTTTCCGCATAGGCCCCCCAGATGCGTCCGCTGAGGGTGCCCTGCTTTTTACGCAGCTCAATCGACAGTTTGTTCGCGGATACAAACGCAATCTCGATGCCGGAGAAAAAGCCCACCAGCAGCAGAGAAACAATAATAGCGATCAGGGTAGTGATCCAATCCATACAGTAAATATAGGAAACCCGCCGAAACCCCGTGTCTAAACAATATCTTTAGCATACAGGAATATACCGGGAACGATCTGCTTAATTAAAGTATACAATAGAAATGAAAGCGGTTGCACTTTGCGTCCTTTGCTGCTGTTGGCTCATCGGTTTTGCGCAGAACAGAATATCCACTCCCCCTGTGTTTCACTTTCAACTGTACGCCGAAGGCTATTACCGGATTCCTTTTAGCAGCCCTGAGCCCGGTAAGCGGATTCCAATCCTGTACAATTTCGGTAAACAACAGGCGCCTGACCTGAACCTGGGCCTGGCACAGGGCAGCTTTCAAACAGGCGGACTTACCCTGCGTACCGGAATCATGGCAGGTAGTTACAGCACATATAACCTGGCCCCTGAACCAGGTTTATTAAAGCGCCTGTATGAAGCCAGTATCAGTTACCAGTTCAGTCCAAAATGGTCGGCAACAGCCGGCGTGATGCCTTCACATATCGGCCTGGAGTCGGTGATTGGCAGAGACAACTGGAACGCGAGCCGCAGCCTGCTCGCGGAAAATTCTCCCTATTATGAAACCGGAATTAAACTAAACTACGAGTCGGGCTCCCGGTTTAACGCATCCTTTTTTTTACTGAATGGCTGGCAACATATCCGCGACAACAACAATGATCCCGCCTTCGGAACCCAGCTGCAGTTTCGTCCCGACTCCGGCTGGCTGATCAATTCCTCTACTTTTATCGGCAATGAAATGCCTGACAGCATCCAGTCCGCCATGCGGTTATTTCACAATTTATTCATCACCCGTGCTGTCGGAAAACACTGGAACCTGGCCCTGCTCTTCGATATCGGCGCCCAGCAAAATCACATGAAGGACGGATACGAAACATGGACAGGTGCCGGCATGGTTGTACAATACCGGCACAATGAACGGATGCAGGCAGGATTGCGGCTGGAAAACTTTGATGACCGGAAAGGCATACTCATCAGTACCGGCACCCCGCATGGTTTCCGGGTGCGTTCCGTAACCATCAATACCGATTATACGATGGGAAAACACTGGATGATCCGGGCAGAATACAGGCTGTTCCGTTCCCGGGATGAGCTGTTCAGCAACAACCGGCGCCGCAATGGCAGCTGTATGATCTCACTGGCAGGATGGCTGTAATGATCTTTCTCAAACCCCGAGAAAACGGCTTACCACTTCCACGGCTTCCTTTCTGGCCCGGGTGAGATCATCGTTCATGATGCACACATCAAACTGGTCTTTAAAGGAAATTTCATACGATGCCTTATTCACCCGCGCGGCGAGGGACTCAGGCGTTTCTGTACCCCGGCTTTTGAGACGGCGTTTAAGTTCATCAACAGAAGGGGGTTCTATAAATATGGTGAGGGCATTGTCGGGGTACTGACCTTTTACATGGATAGCGCCTTTCACATCAATATCGAGGATAGGCACCTGTTTGTTCGACCAGATACGTTCCATTTCAGATTTCAGGGTGCCGTAATATTTTCCTTCGTACACCATCTCCCACTCCACAAATTCGTTGTGCTGTATCCGCTGCTGAAACTCTTCCGCACTGATAAAATAATAATCCACCCCGTGCCGCTCATTCCCCCGGGGATTTCGTGTTGCGGCTGAAACAGAAAAAGCCAGTTGCGGAAACTGCTGCATCAGGTGATGCGTGATGGAAGTCTTTCCTGCACCGGAAGGAGCGGTGATAATGATGATTTTATGGGGATGGGCCATGTGCAAAGAAAAGAAAGAAAGCGGGATCACCGAAATTCCTTTAACCGGGCTATTGTCCTTTAAAATCCGGCGCACGCTTTTCCAGGAAAGCGTGGATACCTTCCTGGTAGTCGGCCGATGCGGCCGCTTTCTGCTGGTACTCGTCTTCCATCAGCAGCTGTTCTTCCCACCCCTGAGTAAAGGATCGGTTCAGGGCATGCTTGGTGAATGCCAGTGCTTTTGTGGGCATACCCGCAAGCTGAAGGGCCAGTTTCCCGGCCTCATCCTCAAAGGCACTGTTGGTAAACACTTTGTATACCATGCCGAGTCGCTCCGCTTCATGCGCGGAGCACTTATCCCCCGTCATCATGAAGGCACTGGCCTTCTGCCAGCCGATGAGACGGGGTAACGTATAGGTTCCCCCACTGTCGGGGATCAGCCCGATCTTACTAAAGGCCTGGATAAAAGAAGCGCCTTCGGCGGCTACCACCACATCACAGCAAAGGGCAATGTTGGCACCGGCGCCGGCAGCTACACCATTCACCGCAGCTACCACGGGCTTGGCCAGGTTGCGGATACGCTTCACGATGGGGTTGTAATGTTCGGAAAGAATTTGTTTGATTTCGATGCGGTCATCTCCTACCAGTTCTGAGATATCCTGCCCCGCGCAGAAAGCTTTGCCTGCACCTGTTATATGTACACAACGCACTTCGTGCAACGAAGCGCATTCATCCAGCCTGGCCTGCATCGCCAGCGCCATTTCCCGGTTAAACGCGTTGAATTTATCCGGCCGGTTGAGTGTGATGAAGGCGACCTGATGGCGGATTTCGAAGAGAATGGAGGACATCTGGTTGAGGGTTTAGGAGTTTAGAGGTTTAGAAAGGTTTAGGGAAGTTTAGAATTATGAATGAGGAGTTATGAGTGAGGGATCAGTGATAATGACTAATTGATCATTAAAAAACGGAAAGCTAATTATCAGTTTGCCTGGATTACAATCACAAATTGTAAATCACAAATCTCACATTCCTTTGCTCCTATTCACGCCTCTTACACTTCAAACGCCTGCACCTCCGGGTGCATCAGCAGAAACTGGTTCACCGCTTCGTAATTACGTTTGGGTGAGTTGATGCGGTAAAGGTATACGGCATTGTGATCTTCTTTGGTAATTTTCATACAGCGGAAGGAAACATTACTGTTTGAAAGAAACTCTTCAAAGTCTTTCCTGAAAATATTTCCGGCAGAAACTGAATGGATTTTGTAATCCTTCACTTTGTGCAGATTGTTGATGAATCGCTGCACAGGCTCCAGCACAAAAAGGGCGGCTACTACCATCGACGTCACCACGATGGCGATGGGATAATTGTGATAACCCACGGCCATACCCAGGGCGGCGGTGATCCAGATCAGCGCTGCCGTAGTGAGTCCGTTTACAGAAATGCCTTCTTTGAAAATAACCCCTGCGCCAATGAAGCCGATACCGGTAACAATATTACTGGCTATGCGGTCAGGACTCACATCATTGCTTTCCTTTGATAATATTGTATACAGGCAGGATCCAACGGAGATCAGAATCATGGTACGGAAACCAGCGGGCTTACTGCGCACCTCCCGCTCCACGCCGATGGCTGCCCCCAGAATAAAAGCAACCGACACCTGTGCCGCTTCTTCAAGGTACACTGTAATATCCATAGATTTTCTGTTGACTGAACTGAAAGTTAGCAGATATTAATGGCATTTGAAATAATCAAACGGCTCCTGGCAATCGCTGCACTGGTAAAGGGCTTTACAGGCGGTGCTGCCAAACTCACTCACCAGGCGTGTATGCCCGGAGCCGCAACGCGGACAGGGTACGCCATCAGCCGGAATGCTGAAACGTTTATCCGGTGGCGCAATACCGTAAGCAGCCAGTTGCTGTTTTCCTTGTTCTGTCATCCATTCTGTCGTCCAGGCCGGGGAAAGGGAGTTTGTTACAGTAACTTTTTTGAAACCCAGCGTAGTCAGCATCACGCGGATCTGAGTGGCAATCATATCCATTGCAGGGCAACCCGTATAGGTGGAAGTGATAATGATTTCAATGGAAGGTGATTCATCCGGCACCTGATGGAAAATAATTTTCCGTACAATGCCCAAATCCACAATTGACAAAACCGGAATCTCAGGATCCATGATCTCCTGCAGATAACCCATGATCACCCTTTCGTTAATGGGTTGCTGTATGGCGGAATCTTCAGGCATAATCTTACCATTCACAGCCGGGATATACCCGCTGCATGTATTGAAGTTCTGTTAAGAGATAACCAAAATACTCCGTATGAATACCCTCTTTGCCACCGCTGTGCATGAAGGGTTTTTCCGGAATAGTCAAGCCCGCTTCCTGCAGGATGCCTTGTACCTGTTCCATCCACGCAGTCTGCAGCTTGGCCGGATTTACTCCCGCTTCCAGTTCATAGCCGACAGCGATAAACATTTCACCGGTATAGGGCCAGCATACCTGCAGTGCGGCCTGCATGCGCCGATGACTTTCCTCTGTTCCATCCCCCAGTCTCACCACCCATTCACTGCTCCAGCGCAGATGATATTTGAGTTCTTTCAAAGCTTTGGCAGCTATTGCGGCCAGCTGTTCATCCGGGTGATGCTGCAGTTGCTGGTATTGCAGATACTGAAAATTGCAGACCAGGTATTGCCGCAACACGGTAAAGCCCCAGTCGCCCTTAGGCAGTTCGGTAAGCAGCAGATTGACATATTCCCTTTCCGGGCGTGTCATTGCGAGCCGGTCTTCATCAGTATCCCCCAGCTGTTGTGCCGCGTGCTGGTAGAGATTACGTGCCAGTCCTACCTGGTCTAACGCGATATTGGTAATCGCAATATCCTGTTCCAGTACAGGTCCATGGCCGCACCATTCACTGTTGCGGTGAGAGAGGATGAGAGCAGTATCGGCGAGATGAAGAAGGTATTGTATGTTGGTTGGCATGATTGATAAAATTCAAAAGTTAAAAGTAAAAAGTAAAAAAAGGGCCTGCGTTTAAGGAGCGTGTTATTCTATTATACACCCGTTTTGACTTTTTACTTTTGAATTTTTACTTCACATATGATTCACTTCGTCCGGCAATTCATAAAACGTCGGGTGGCGATACACTTTATCCATAGCCGGTTCGTAGAGTTCCCCGGCCTCTTCCGGATTGGAGGCAGTGATATGCTTGCTCTCCACCACCCAGATGCTTACTCCTTCCATGCGGCGGGTATACACATCGCGGGCGTTCTCGATGGCCATCTGCGCGTCGGCCGCGTGCAGGCTACCCACATGCTTGTGGTCTAGGCCCTGCTTACTGCGGATGAATACTTCCCAAAGCGGCCAGCTGTGCTGATCGGTGACAGGCTGCTGTGCAGGAGCGGCGGTGGATTTCTCTTCAGGGATATCGCCGTAATAGAATTTTCGTGTGAGGAACATGAGCAATGAAATTTGAAGATTGAATATTGAAGATTATTCTCTGCATTATGCAGCCGGCACCTTCACCGCCCTTTTCTGCGCATTGGCCACCGCTGCTTCCCGCACCCAACGTCCCTCTTCATGCGCTTTGCGCCGGGCATCCAGGCGTTGCTGATTACAAGGACCGTTTCCTTTCACCACATTCCAGAATTCCGTCCAGTTGATCTCCCCAAAATCATAATGACCGCGTTCGGCATTCCAATTCAGATCCGGATCAGGCAGTGTCATGCCCAGGGTTTTAATCTGTTCGGCGATCATATCCACAAAATTCTGCCGCAGTTCGTCATTGCTCTTGCGCTTGATCTTCCATTGCATGCTCTGATCACTGTTCGTACTTTCACTGTCTTTCGGACCGAACATCATCAGGCTGGGCCACCACCAGCGGTTGATGGCATCCTGGCACATGGCTTTTTGCTCTTCAGTACCGCGGGACAATACCAGCAAGGATTCAAATCCCTGGCGCTGGTGGAAGCTTTCTTCTTTACAGATGCGTACCATGGCCCGGGCATAAGGGCCGTAAGAAGTACGGGTAAGCATCACCTGGTTCATGATGGCGGCTCCGTCCACAAGCCAGCCAATGGCACCTACATCCGCCCAGGTGAGGGTGGGATAATTGAAGATGGAAGAGTATTTTGCTTTACCGCTGTGCAGGTCGGCGATCATCTGGTCGCGGCTCTGCCCCAGCGTTTCCGCGGCGCTGTACAGGTATAAACCGTGCCCGGCCTCATCCTGCACCTTGGCCAGCAGGATGGCTTTACGTTTCAGCGAGGGCGCCCGGGTGATCCAGTTGCCTTCCGGCAGCATGCCTACGATTTCGCTGTGGGCATGTTGACTGATCTGCCGCAGGTTGGTTTTGCGGTAGGCATCCGGCATCCAGTCCTTGGGTTCAATTTTGATTTCAGCCTCAATCTTTTGCTGAAACAACTGTTCAAAATCCTGTACAGGCATAACAATTCATTTACCGGATAAAAATACAAAATAAACTAACAGTTGTTAGTTTTTGTGGAAGAAAAGGAGCCCGGAGGGTGGATAATTGAATAGAGGGGAAAGGGGCATCGTAAAGGACGCCGGTGAGTTGGAAACTAAGGAGGAGATGCTTACTTTTGCAGCCGCTGCAGCCGTCCGGATCAGCAGGAATGGCAGGCGGTGGTTCCGGTGTTTGGCCGGAATTCAATGGATTGAATATCCCGCAGGCAAAGTGGTCTCATAGTTCAATGGATAGAATAGGAGTTTCCTAAACTCTAGATCCAAGTTCGATTCTTGGTGAGACCACTTTGCAGTAGCGGGACTAAACTCTAAATCCAAGTTCGATTCTTGTCGGGGCTACCCAGTGAGAAAGCCGGTGGTTTTATTCAAACCGCCGGCTTTATTTTGTTCCAGAACCCATGCTAAGTTTGAGATTTATAAGAAGAAGATATTGATTTTGGGAATTCGAACTGTGTCATTTTACTTGTTATACAGTTAACCCTCCGGGTAATATAATTAGCTGGAGCCGCTGTTTCTCCTCCTATTTTATTTAAGGTTGATAAACGCTGGCTTCATTAAAAATACTGCCAACGGGAAAACTTTGCAGCTGTATGGGAATTAGGATTCCGTTCGCCCGGTATTGTCAACCTGTTAGGATTAGTGAATATGAATTAATCGAAATGCCGACCGCGGACGTGTCTGCCGATAGCTGAAGATGATTAATGAGTTGCAGCTGATGTTACCGTGTCCGTCCGCATAGCGTGAATGCAGTGTTAGTGGCTGGCATTTAGTTTCTTACTTCTTGTCCAGTATCCAAACATCATTGTCGTATCTAAATTCCGGATGGTTTGGTGTGCCACCATATTTTCCACCAGTCATATAAATTTTATCGTTATGAACTGTCGCAGCAATTCCACCACGGGGCAACCAAGGTGCTTTCTGCGTAAACCAATATTCTCCGTCAGAACTATATAGAACCTGACTTGAAAACTGCCCATTTCTGTTACAACCAAGTAACCATATTTTATTGTCAAATACTTGAGCTGAATAACCAAATATTTTTTCGCCCTTTACTATCTCCTCAGTTACCTGATGCCAATTCAGTCCGTCTGCTGAACTCCAAACATCATTGTCAAGCAGGTATAATGTATTGTTTAGTGTTACGATCTGACTACCACTTCGTTTGCCAAATGGAAGGTTATCTTTTTGCTTTATCCAATTTGTCCCATCTTCCGAATTCCAAATGTCCGAGAATTGAGTACTTTTTTCTTCACCACCGATTATCCAAATTTTGTTGTCAAAAACAAATGGGTGATAGAAAAATCGTTTAGGTAGATTACTTGTTTTTGAAATTGTTGTCCAATTCTTAAAATCAGTTGTTTTATAAATTTCAGGTTTAAACTCAAAATGCTCAATGTTTCCTTTAAAGTACCCAAGCCCATAAATTGCTCCATTGAATTGAACATAATCTAAAAAAGCAAGATTGCCAATTGAGTTAGACAGACCTGATTTTACCCACAATTTACCGTCTTTTGAATACCAAGTTCCGTCTGGATGAAATGTCCAAATTGTATCTCTTTGACTGAACATTTGGAAGTTATAATTCTTCCTCCATTCGGCACTGTCCAATAGTTTTGTCCATACGTATGAAGTGTCAGTTTCCACTTTTTCAGCTTCAAACACATTGTTATTCTTTGTTGTGTTTTGACATGAATAAAGAAATAGGAGAAGTAAAGGGAACATATGTCTCATTTTTTTAGTCATTTTCTGTTTACGCTGTCTGTTAAGCTTGCCAATAACGGGAAGGTGTTGGCGCTTTGCGGGAATTTAGTATTACGTCTGCCGGTTACTGTCGCCCCGTCAGGATACTTGAATTTGAATTTACCGAAATACCGACCGAGGAAGTGTCTGCCGATAGCTGAAGATGATTAAAGATTTACAGCTGATGTAATCGTGTCTGCCCGCATGGCTTCGAATACTTTTGTTAGCGGCTGCCTTTTTACGAAAGTATAATTACTTGTTAGACTTTTTTGCAACACCAATATATGAAACGTCTAAAAGCTCCAATGATCGAACCATATCCTTAACTGTCTCCTTATACTTTTTAAAATGTGGTGTTTCAAGATTCAATTTGTATGCATCAGTGTCTGCATAGATTTCAAGTATTGTAATGTTGGCTGGATCTGATTTGTCAGCAAGAGCGTAATATGTTAATACACCAGCTTCGTTTCGAATGGCTGTTGTCATTTGTTCTTTTAGTGCTGTGTTATATTTTTCCAGTTGCAAAGGGTCAACTTTGATCTTGGCTATTCGAACCATATGATTGGGGTCTTGTGCCCTAATTTTCGGGCTAATCAAAAGTGTGATTTGAAATACTAATAAACAGAGCAAAAGCGAATGTATTTTGCTCCAATTTCATACATAGCCGGTATTTATATTCTTCATGAGCGAATAAATTATTAATAATTAAATCTCTTATTATGAGTGAACGCTAATTAAGGTTGCCGCTAACGGGAAAGCACTTATGCTGTGCGGGGCTTAGAATTCCGTCTGCCGGTTACTGTCGCCCGGTTAGGAATAATGAATTTGAATTTACCGAAATGCCGACCGTGGACGTGTCTTCCGATAGCCGAAGTTGATTAATGATTTGCAGTTGATGTTACCGTGTCTGCCTCCATAGCTGCAATGCAGTGTTAGCGGTTCGTGCACTCAGTACTTTCTAGGGTATATGGCAGTTATGTCTACAAACGTTTTACAACATTTTTTATTCAGTTAAAACCGGTAACCAATTCTTAAATGTAAGTTTAGGGTTCTGTCATACTCGTTTTCCATAAACCCAACACTTTTTGTAAAGTAATACCTGTAACCAATTCCTATTCCGGTTTCGAAGGTAAAATGATTTCCTATGTTTCTTTTCATTCCCCAGGTGGGAATTACTGAAATGTGATTATAAGGTCTCAAGCTTTTATTTTTTGTAATCACAAACCAGTCAGGATAATAGCTGGTCTTCAATGAAACGAAATTTCCGCTATTTCCAGCAATGCTTTTTAATTTACTGACCCGTTTGTCTAGATTGTAATAATATCTTGGTTCTATTGTAATATCAGGTATCCAGATATATCCAACTTCGTAGCGATGCATAATTCCAAAAATTCCAGCATCTAATCCTAATTCGCTTCTTAATGATATCTTGTCAGATAGTTTTGCTTCGTTGTAAAACCAGGCACCTAATACTCCGATTTGGATTCCGGAAGTAGATTTTTCTACACTTGCGTTTTGAGATATTGCGATAGAATTTACTCCGCAAAAGGTTAAAGTCAATAAATAATATTTCATTAGATTCTTTTGCAAGTGCTTTATAACAGATTAGAAAATGGATAATGTCGACTTCAACTTACTTAACTGTCCGCCCGCGATAAGCTTGGAAAAGTAAACAAAATCAAATACAAACGTCCATTAAACCAATTTGTTAATCCATTTTTTTATGTTGTTAAATTATTAAGAATTGCTATCACGTAATTGGCACCTTTCTTTGTTGCACGACCGCCAAAGGGAAGGTATTGGCGCTGTGCGGGATTTAGGATTCCGTCCGCCCGGTGCTGTCAGCCCTTTAGGATTTGTGAACTTGAATTAAACGTGATGCTGGCCGTCTTCGGTCTGCTGATAGCTGAAGATGATTAATGATTTACAGCTGATGTTTCTGTATCTGCCCCCATAGCTGCAATGCAATGTTAGCTGTTCGTTGCTTTTACTGATAACTTGTTGATCTTTTGATGAAAGTCCTCGGCTCTTATAAAATACTCTATTATTAAAACTAATAACATAAAACATAGGAAAGAAACCTTTTGCATAACAGCCAACAATCCCCAATCTCCAGCACCATACAAAAACAAGGTGAAATAGAATATAAGAAGACTCACAATACAAATTACTTTCAACCAATTAAGTTTTGTCCTTAGCATAAAGACTGTAATGTAAAATAACCCGAGCATGGTTAGAGTGCTTGAAACGGTAACCATTATGTCATGTAAGGGAGTAGCAATTAAAAAGGTAAAAAGCATATTGGCAAAGCCGACCGATTTTAAAACTAACTCTGTATGCTTATGAGGTATTTTACGAGAGGTGTGAATAAAAAAAAGCCCATAGCCAATTGAGTTGAAGATCATACCTATTAGTGCCCAAACTCTCGATGGGTTGTCACTTCCATTAAGTGCATTCGCTAAAAATAGGTTGCTGAAAAAATTCTTTGACCAATCAAACCCTACTGAATTTTTGTCAAGAATTGAGCCACCTGGATAAAGTAAAGTGGCAACTATAAGAAACAGCATAGAAATTACTACGCAAAGCAGAACAGAATATTTTCGCATTGGTTATCTGAAATTAAATAGCACAATTTTATATTCTGCTTATGAAGGCTAATTGCATTGACTGCTAACGGGAAAGTATTTACGCTTTGCAGGACTTAGGATTTGTGAATATGAACTTATCGAAAATGCCGATTTCGGACGTGCAATCCGACAACTGCTGCTGACGATTTATAAATGCTGACTAACCCGACTCTGCCTCCATAGCGCAAATATAATGTTGGCCGCAGTAGTTGCTAGATAACGTTCTTCAAAATCGCATCTACAGACAAGTCTTCGTCAATTAAAGGCCAGTGAATACCATAGCCAGAAGGAGAAATTGTATATAGATTTCTTTGAATCGAACTTGCTGTCTCTAATTTCTTAGATATTCTAGAGAGTGGAAGTTTGATCAACTGTCCATCTATTTTCAGGCAAATTTGTTCTTGCTCAAATGAAATTGCTTCAATTTTATGTGTCGCTATCATTTTCATTTATTAAAATAGTTATTCCAGGACTCAACAATTAAATCAAAGTGCTGGTAAATTATTTTCTTGACTTCCTTTTTAGCGGAAGGTGTCAGGTTAAAAGAAAATGCTTCCTTTATTTCGACTTCTTCAACAAATAACCAAAATTTACATTCCATGTCAGCCTTTTCAGCATGTACATGTATTGGCTCATTTCCTTCGTTCGAATAAAAAAATAACCTCCATCCGTAAATAAAAAGTATCGTCGGCATAGATCAATTTGTCTGCCTAAAGTTAGCTAAAATTGACCATAAAAGCTCAGGGTACTATTGCGGCCAACGTGAAAGCATTTACGCTGTGCGGGGCTTAGTATTCCGTCCGCCTGGCGCTGTCAACCCGTTAGG
>WBZP01001669.1_pt1 | contig 26801 bp, 22 predicted proteins | sample 5204301 | NCBI WGS metagenome assembly WBZP01 (sample SAMN12412401, study PRJNA552823) | activated sludge metagenome | isolation source: activated sludge from nitrification reactor of wastewater treatment plant... | place: USA: Pennsylvania | collected 2017 | reverse complement strand
CTCGGGCGCACCCGGGAAGAGCGAGGCCGTGTGGCCGTCGGGCCCCATCCCGAGGAGCATCAGGTCGAAGACCGGGAACGGCGTGCCCTCGACCGTCGCCCGCAGGTCCTCCTCCAGCCTCCGCGCGAGCAGGATCGTCTCCCCGAGCTCTTCGGCCGTGGCCTCGGCGAGGCTGCCGACGTGGCGCTTCGGAGCGACCATCACGTGGCCGCCGCTGTAGGGGAAGAGGTTCATCACCACGAAGCACCGCTCGCCGCGGTGCACGATGAGTTCCTCGGCCCCTCCCTCCCCGTCTCTCGCCCGGCACAGCACGCAGCCCGGCGTCCGGTCCGCGGTCGTCACGTAGGCCATCCTCCAGGGGGTGAAGAGCCTCTCCACGTCAGCGCGCCTCGGCGCCCACCTCGTAGACGGGCAGGCTGGAGCGCACGCCCTTGAACTTCGCGTCGCCCGCGTAGCGGACGAGGATGCGGCGCGAGATGACCGCGTCGTCGTACTCGAGGCCGCGCTCGCCGTGCAGGAGCGCGAGCTCGCTCTCGAGCTGGGCGAGCGTGTCCCGGCTGATCGCGATGCCCTCGTTGAACAGCCGCCCCTCGGCGTCGACGCGCACCCCCATGACCCCGTTCGGCGGGTCCTCGGCCGCGCGGGCGACCTCGTCCTCCTCGACCGGCTTCTTCGCCGCGGACGAGAGGCGGCCGGCGAGGTTCACGTTGCGGCCGATGACCGTCGCGTGGACCTCGCCCCCGCCCGAGAGGAAGCGGGCGAGGTAGACGCGCCCGTGGTGGATCGCGATGCCCATCTTGAACCAGGTCCGCCCGTCGGCGCGGAGCCGGGCGAGCGACTCCTGGCACAGGATCGCCGCCCGCAGGGCGTTCAGCGGGTCGAGGGGGTCGGCCCGCTCCGTGCCCCACGTGATCATCATGCCGTCCCCGAGGTACTTGTCGACGGTGCCGCCGAACCGCTCGACGATCGGCACGAACGCGTCGAACACGAGGTACAGCTCGCGCGTGAGGTCGCGCTCGGAGATGTGCCCCTCGGAGGTCCGGGTGAAGCCGCGCAGGTCCAGGAACAGGACCGTCGCGGCCACCGCGTTGTTGAGCACCTGGGCGGACTCCCCGAACTCGTAGACCCGCAGGCCGCGGCGGGCCTTCTCGTCGAGCTCGTCCGGCCGCTCCGGACCGAGCAGCACCACGCGGTCGCGCAGGTGGGAGACGATCTCGAAGCGGCGGAGGCCCACGGTGAGGTCGAGGAATGCGTCGAGGACCTCGGGGCCGCGGCGGCGATCGGCCTCGAGCTTGAGAGCCGGGCACGCGAGGAGCTTCGGCTGGGTCGACCACGGGTCGCCGAGCAGGTAGGCGAGGACGCCGGGGCTCATGACGATCCGCAGCAGGCTGGTGGGCTTGAGGTAGTGCTCGCGGGCCAGCTTCGGCAGGCAGCGGCCGGCGCGGCCGAGGAGCCCGCGGTCGCCCTCGCGCAGGCGCCGCTCGGCCTCGCGCACGAGCACCTGCTGGATCTCGTAGAAGGCGTCGGGCGGGATGCGGTACCGCTTGTTGGAGGCGAGGAAGTGGGTGAGGTCGACCTCGCCGATCGAGCCCTCGGTGAAGGCGAAACCGTCGTCGACGATCGACTGCACGAGCGCGGGGTTCTCGGCGGCCAGGCTCGGGCGGTCGCCTTCCTTCGGGAAGCGTCCTTCCTGCTCCATCCGGCGGTAGAACGACTGCAGGAGCGGAAAAAGCGACTGCTTGCCGCGCCGGAGCGAGGCGCTGCGCTGCTCGAGGGCGCGCAGGTGCTCGGCCGCCTGCCGGCTGTGGGCGAGCCAGAAGAGGTTCAGCAGGCCCTGGCGTCGGTCGACCTGCCGGAGGGCGCGGAGGACCGCGGCGAGGGCGCTCTCGTACTCGGTGTAGTCCCGGGACGGGTCGCCGCCCGGGTTCGTGAGGGCGCCGATCTGCGCGAGCTGCGACTCGAGGAACCGCTGCTGGAGCTTGCGAAGCCGGGGGTGGACGTGGACGAGGAAGACGTCCTTCTCGTCGTCGCGTTCGAGGGCGGGCAGGTCGGGCAGGGGCGCGCCGAGGAGGTCTTCCGCCTCGGCGAGGCCCCCGGCGATAAACCGGGTGGCGGCGGGGTCCTTGAGGTACAGGGAGGCGGACATCGAAGGGTCGTCTCCGCTCGGGTCAGATCCGGTTGATCAGCTCCCGGAGCTCCTTGCCGGGCTTGAAGTGCGGGACCTTCTTGGCCGGCACGACGACGCCCTCGCCCGTCTTCGGGTTGCGGCCGGTGCGGCTGCCCCGCTCCCGGACGCGGAAGCTCCCGAAGCCCCGCAGCTCGATCTTGTCGCCGCGCTGCAGGGCTTCGAGAATGGCGGAGAAGACGGCGTCGACGATGACCTCGGAGTGCTTGCGGGTGAGAGCGGCCTGGTGCCCGACCTCCTCCACGAGCTCGGCCTTGGTCATCGCCGCTACTCCTCCTGCTGCTCCTTCTCCCGGGCCGCGGCCGCCGCCTGCGCGGCGCGGAACACGTCGCCGAGCGTCGAGCGGTCGCTGCCGGTCGATTCGCGGTACGTCTTGAAGTCCTGGGCGAACTCGTCGGCCTTCACGGCCCGGATGGAGAGGCCGATCTTCTTGTCGCTCTCCTGGACCTTGATGATCTTCATCGGGAAGGTGTCGCCGACCTTGAAGTGCTCCTCCGGCCGCTCGATGCGCTTCTCGTCGAGCTCCGAGACGTGGACGAGCCCCTCGACGCCCTCCGCCAGCTCGACGAACGCGCCGAACGTGGTCAGGCGGACGATCTTGCCCTCGACGACCTCGCCCACCTTGTGGTTGGCGAAGTAGTCCTCCCAGACGTCGGGAGCGAGCTGCTTGAGACCGAGCGACAGACGCTGGTTCTCCGAGTCGATGTTGAGGACCACCGCCTCGACCGTGTCGCCCTTCTTCAGCACCTCGGACGGATGCTTGACGCGCTTCGTCCAGGACAGGTCGGAGATGTGGATGAGCCCGTCGATGCCCTCCTCGACCTCGACGAAGGCGCCGAACTCGGTGAGGTTGCGGACCTTGCCCTTGATCTTCGAGCCGATCGGGTACTTCTCCGCGAGCTGCGCCCACGGGTTCGCCTCGACCTGCTTGAGGCCGAGCGAGATCCGGTGCGCTTCCTGATCGAGCCCGAGCACCTGGCACTCGACCTCCTGGCCGATGGCCAGGAGCTTCGACGGGTGCTTGATCTTCTTCGACCAGGACATCTCGGAGACGTGGATGAGCCCCTCGACGCCCTGCTCGAGCTCGACGAACGCGCCGTAATCGGTGAGGCTCACGACCTTGCCCTTGACCCGGGTGCCGACCGGGTACTTGATCGTCGCGGTCGTCCAGGGGTCGGCCTGGAGCTGCTTCATGCCCAGGGAGACGCGCTCGGTGTCGCGGTCGAACTTGAGGACGACGACCCGGACCTCGTCCCCGACGTTGATGACCTCGCTCGGGTGGTTGATCCGGCCCCACGACATGTCGGTGATGTGGAGGAGGCCGTCGATCCCGCCGAGGTCGACGAAGGCGCCGTACTCGGTGATGTTCTTGACGGTGCCGGTGAGGACCTTGCCCTCCTCGAGCGTCGCCAGGGTCTCGGTCTTGCGCTCGGCGTTCTCCTCCTCGAGGACCGCCTTGCGCGAGAGCACGATGTTGCCCCGCTTCTTGTTGACCTTGATGACGCGCATGCGGAGCTCCTGCCCCTTGAGCGCGTCGAGGTTGCGGACGGGACGCACGTCGACCTGGCTGCCCGGGAGGAACGCCCGCACGCCGATGTCGACGGCGAGGCCGCCCTTCACCCGCTCGATGACGCGGCCCACGACGACGCGGCGCTCCTGGTAGGCGCGCTCGACGTCGTCCCAGACCTTCATCTTCTCGGCCTTCTCCTTCGAGAGGACGACGTAGCCCTCCTTGTCCTCGGTCTTCTCGATGAGGACGTCGACGGAGTCGCCCGGCTTGACGTTGATCTGGTTGTTCTCGTCGCGGAACTCCTCGAGGGGGATCATCCCCTCCGACTTGTACCCGACGTCCACGACCACCTCGGAGTCGGAGACGCGGAGCACGACGCCCCGCACGACCTCGCCCTCGGCGAAGTTGCGGAAGCTGACGTCGTACATGTCGAGGAGCCGTTCGTACTCCTCGGGGTCGAAGGCGGGCTCTTGCGGCTCCGCGGGCACGGCGAGGGCGGCCTTGGTCTTGTCGGTGTCCGGCATGTGGTGGACGAGTCCTCCAGGAACTTGAGATTCGTCGGGCGGGTCAGAGGCGCAACGATCCCCGGGACCGAGCCAAACGCGTAATTCTCGGGGATTTAGCGGGACTGTGTCAAGAGTGCGGCTTCGGCCGCGGCCGTCAGCCCCTCGGCGGTCGACGGCCGCGCCACGCCCCGGACGTCGAAGCCGGCGGCCCGAGCCGCCTCGGCCGTCGTCGGGCCGATCGCCACGGCGCGGAGCCCCTTCGCCCGTTCGCCCGCCGCGTGGGCGAACGACTCGACGGCCGAAGGCGAGGCGAATGCGGCGAGGTCGAACCCCTCGGCCAGGGCCCGGCCGACCCGCTCGCCGAGGTCCGGCGGCTCGAGCGTGGCGTACGCCACCACGACGTCCACGACGGCGCCCGCCTTCCGCAGGGCCGCCGGCAGCTCCGGCCGGGCCCGCGAGGAGCCCGGCAGCAGCACCCGCGCGCCGGCGACCCCCTTCTTCGCGAACGCTTCGGCCACCGCCGCGCCGCGGAAGGAGTCCTCCGGCGCGAGCGCCACGCGGTCCTCGGGAAACGCCTGCCGCAGCGCGGCGGCCGTGGCCGGGCCGACCGCGGCGACCTTCGGCCCGCGCGCGGAGAGTCTCGGCTCGATCCCGAGGAGCGCGAGCCGGCCGAGCACGGCGTTCACCGTGTTGGCGCTCGTGAAGACGATCCACTGATACCGGCCGAGATTCTCGAGGGCCTCGTCGAGCGCGGACGGGTCCGGCGCGGGCGCGAGCTCGATCGACGGCACCTCGACGACGGTCGCGCCGCGCTCCTGCAGCAGGGTCACGAGCGTCGAGGCCTGCCCCGGCCGGCGCGTGACGACGACCCGTCGGCCCTCGAGAGCGCCCACGGCCGGAGACCTCAGGCCCCGGCCGCCCCGGCGAGGAGCGCCGTCGCGCCGCGGCCGACCAGGTCCGCCGCCAGACTGCGCCCGACCTCGGCCGGATTCCCGCCGACGGCTTCGCCGCGCAGGAACGTCCTCCCGTCCGCCGCCGCCACGAAGCCGACGAGCTCCAGCTCGGGCGAGCCGGCGGCGAACGCGTGCGCGCCGAGGGGCACGTTGCAGCCGCCGCCGAGGGCGGCGAGGAAGGCCCGCTCGGCCGTCACGGCCCGCGCGGTCGGCTCGTGGTGCAGCGGCTCGACCGCCGCGAGCACGGCCGCGTCCTCGTCCCGGCACTCGAGGGCGATCGCCCCCTGCCCCGGCGCCGGCACGAAGGAGCGCGGGTCGAGCGGCTCGGTCACCTCGCCCGCGCGGCCGAGGCGCGTGAGCCCGGCCATCGCGAGGAGGATCGCGTCGAAGCGGCCCTCGCGCAGCCGGTTGATGCGCGTGTCGACGTTGCCGCGCAGGTCCTCCAGCACGACGTCGGGGCGCATCGAGGCGACGAGGGCCCGGCGCCGCAGGCTCGTCGTGCCGACGCGCGCGCCCGCGGGCAGCGCGGCGAGCGTCTTTCCGCCGGAGAGGAGCGCGTCGCGCGGGTCGGCCCGCTCGAGGATCGCGCACAGCGAAAGGCCCGCCGGCAGGGCGGTCGGCACGTCCTTCAGCGAGTGGACCGCGAGGTCGATCTCGCGCGCGACCATCGCCTCCTCGATCTCCTTGAGGAACGCGCCCTTGCCGCCGACGGCCTCGAGCCGCCGGTCGAGGACGCGGTCGCCGGTCGTGGTGATGACGACGAGCTCGACGGCGTGGCCGAGGGCCAGCAGCCGGTCGCGCACGTGGTGCGCCTGCCAGAGGGCGAGCGCGCTGCCGCGGGTCCCGATCCTGATCGTGGTCACAGGCCGAACAGCTTTCGGATGAAGCCGACGTGCTCGGGCTGGCCGTTGCCGGCCATCTGCTTGAGCTGCACGGTCGGCGCGTGGAGGAGCTTGTTGACGATCGCGCTCGTGGCCGCCTCGATGGCGCTCTCCTGCTCGGGGGTGAGCTCGCCGAGCCGCCGGCGCGCCTTCTCGAGCTCGGCCCGGCGGATGTCGTCGGCGCGCTTGCGCAGCTCAACGAGGAGCGGCACCACCTCGAGCGAGCGCCGCCACTCGAGGAAGTCGGCGATCTCCTGCTCGAGGATGCCCTCGGCCGCGGCCGCCTCCTTCTTCCGCTCGCGCAGGTTCGCCTCGGCCACCTTGTGCAGGTCGTCGAGGTCGTAGAGGAAGACGTTCCCGACCTTCGCGACGTCCTCGGCCACGTCGCGCGGCACCGCGATGTCGATGATGAAGAGCGGGCGCCCGCGGCGCCGGGCCTGGGCCGCCTCGACGTCCTCGCGGCGGACGACGACGCCGGGCGCGCCGGTGCCGCTGATCACGATGTCGGCTCGGGCGAGCTCCTTGCGCAGGTCCTCGAAGGGAGCGGCCCGGCCACCGAGGGCGGCCGCGAGCTGCTCGGCCTTCTCGAAGGTCCGGCCGCCGAGGACGCTCGCCCGCGCCCCGGACTGCACCATCTGCCGCGCCGCGACCTGGCTCATCTTCCCGGCGCCGACGAGGAGCACCGAGCGGTCGCGCAGCTCGCCGAAGATCTTCCGCGCGAGCTCGACCGCGACGTGCGAGACGGAGACTGCGTTCCGGCCGATGGCCGTCTCGGTGCGGGCGCGCCGGGCCGCCGCGATCGAGCGGTTGCGCAGGGCGTTCAGGACCGCGCCCAGGCTGCCGGCCTTCTCCGCCGCCTCGTACGCTTCCTTCACCTGGCCGAGGATCTGCGGCTCGCCGAGCACCATCGAGTCGAGGCTCGCCGCCACACGGAAGGCGTGGCGCACGGCCGCCTCGCCCTCGAGCTTGTAGAGGTGCGGCTCCACCTCGCCCGGCGTCCGGGCGTGGAAGCTCGCGATGAAGGACGCGATCGCATCCGCCGGGGAGGCGCCGCCCGCCGTCCGCGCGTACACCTCGACGCGGTTACAGGTGGAGAGGATCATCGCCTCGCCGAGCCCGGCCTCCTCGCGGAGCTTCGCGAGCGCGGCGTCGACGCGGTCCTTGGGGAAGGCCAGCGCCTCGCGCACCGCGACGGGCGCCGTCTCGTGGTTGAGGCCGACGACGACGATCACCGGGCGGCCACGACGATGCCCGGCACGAGGGTCGCCCAGGCGAACGTGAAGACGACGACGGCGAAGCCCGCGATCGAGAGCCACGCCGCGCGCCGGCCGCCCCATCCCCCGCGCCACCGCGCGGCCAGGATGACGACGTAGATGATCCAGGCCGCGAGGGCCGCCCACTCCTTCGGATCTCCGGTCCAGTAGCGGCCCTTCAGGCTGTGGTTCCAGAGAAACCCGGTGAGGATCGCGAGCGTCAGGAAGCCGAACCCGCCGAGGACGCTGCGGCCGCCGATCGTGTCCGACCGCTCGAGGCTCGGGATCAGGTAGTAGAAGCTGCGGGGCGTACGCGAGCGTAGCTCTTTCTCCTGGAAGAGGTACATGACGCCCATCGTGAAGGCCGCGAAGAGGGCGCCGTAGCCGAACACCGCGAGCATGAGGTGCACCGGGAGGTACAGGCTCTGCAGCACCGGGTCGGGCCGCTCGGTCACCGGCATGAGGTTCGCGAGGAAGACGAGGGCGAAGGAGAACGGGTACGCGAAGAGGCCCGCGGCGTCGACGCGGGTGGTGACGTAGACGAGCAGGAAGACCGTGACGATTGCCCACGCGAGGAAGGAAGCCCCGTCGCGGAGGCCCACGGCCGGGAAGTGGCCGGCCTCGCTCCACCGCAGGGCCAGCGCCGCGGTGTGGAAGGCGAAGCCGAGGAGGGTGGCGGTGAGACTGACGGTGTTGAGGACGCTGCGCCGCAGGACCGAGAACAGAAGCGCGTGGAGGGCCCCGACGGCGTAGAAGACCAGGGTGACGAGCAACCAGGAGCGCGAGTCCATTCCGTTCGTAACGGCTGAATGTATCACCTTTCGGCGGACGGGCACCTGAACCCGACGGCCCGGGCCGAACGGCGGGTGCGACCGCCGAACGGTCGCTCTAGCCTAGAGTCCGCCGTGCGCCCGCAGCGCTTCGGCCACCGCGCCGAAGGCAGGCTTCTCCCGCCCGTCCCGGTCCCACAGCAGCGGGTAGTTGACGCGGCCACGGATCGGGAAGTTGTGGAGCCAGGAGGACTTGTCGGTCACGCCCCAGAACGTGACGCGGCGGACGCCGTGCTTCAGGAAGAGAAGGAAGCACTCGGCGTAGCGCTTCGCCAGCTTCTCCTGCATCGCCGGCGGCAGGCCGTCCGGGTAGAGGTTCGTCTTCGCGCGGATCGTCGCCTGCTTCGACAGGTCCGCCCCCCACATGTCCGGGTCCCGGGGCAGCACGTCCATGTCGAGCTCGGTGATGTGAACGGGGATCCCGGCCGCCCCGAACACCGCCAGCATCTCGTCGATGGTGGCGAGCGGCGGGTCGTCGACGCCCCAGTGCGCCTGCTCGCCGATGCCGTCGACGCGGAGGCCCTTCGCCCGGAGCTCCTTCACGAGACGGACGGCGGCGTCGCGCTTCGCTGTCTTCCAGAGGTTGTAGTCGTTGTAGTAGAGCTCGGCGGCGGGGTCGGCCCCGTGCGCGTACTCGAAGGCCTTCTCGACGTAGTCCGGGCCGACGGCGTCCAGCCAGAACGTCTTTCGCAGCGAGCCGTCCTCCTCGAGCGCCTCGTTGACGACGTCCCACCCGCCGACCCGTCCCTTGTAGCGTCCGGCCACGGCGTCGACGTGGGCCTTCAGCCGGGCGAGGGCCGTCTCGCGGTCGAGCGGCTTCCCGTCGACACCGGCCTTCACCCAGGCGGGCGTCTGCTGGTGCCACAGCAGCACGTGGCCGACGACGAACATCCCCCGGCTGCGGCCGAACTCGACGTAGCGGTCGGCCGGCGCGAAGTCGTACCGGTCGGGCTCCGGGTGGATCCGCTCCCACTTGAGGTCGTTCTCCGGGCTGACCTGGTCGAACTGCCGCTCGACGATGGCGACGGCCGCGGGATCCTGTCCCGCGGCCTGCGGCCTGTCGATCGCCGCGCCGACGAGCATCGTCTTCGGCGCGAGGTCCTTCAGCGCGAGCGGCGGCGGCGCCTGCTCTCCCGCGGCGAGCGCGGCCGACAGGGCCGCCGCCGCGCACAGCGCGAGGGCGGCCGCGGCCTTCGGGGTGCGCTGCATCTCCATCGCGTCCTCCTGGGCCCGTCCACGGGCGCCGCCGCGCGTTCCCGGCGCGCCTACTTCGTCTCGACGACGCGCTTCATCGTGTAGTCGATCGGCGGCATGCCGCCGTCGCCGAAGCTGACGCTGACCGCCATGGTGTCGCCGTCGACCTTGCACTTGTGAGAGACCTTCATGCCGCCCGCGTCGGCGTCGAACGTCACGGCGTTGCCGTCCACCTTTCCGTTCGAGACCGGCAGCTCGCCCATCGGGGTCAGGACGGTGCCGGTCACGGTCGCGCCCTCGAGCTTGAGGTTGAAGGTGATCTCCATCCCCTGCCCGTCGGGCCCCGGCGCGCTCCCCTTCCAGGTCCCCGTGACGGCGTCGGCGGCGAACGTCGAAGCGGCGAGCAGCAGTGCGAACAGGGTTGCGGCGATCCTCATTTCGTCTTCCTCCTCAGTCCATCCAGAGCGCGCTGGTGATGATGCGCGGATAGTACTTGCTGGCCTTGCCGACGCCCGAGACGATCTGGTCGGAGCAGGCCCAGTAGGCGCTGCCGACGACCTGCCACGTCACGTGCGCGGCGTCCGCCTTCCTGAACACCTCGACGACGCCCGGCTCCCGGTCGAGGCCGAATACCTTCCGCGTCACGTGCATGAAGATCGCGATCTTGCTCATCCACGAGTTGTTGCTGGTGGACGAGAGCTTGATCCCGCCGTCGGCGAACACGTTGCGCTGCTGCGGGTCGAGCAGCAGGCGCCGGGTGTGCTCCCTGAGCACGGCGTGCATCTTCTTCTCGGCCGGCGTGCCGAACACCTGCGCGAGCGTCTGCCGCTGCCAGCCCGTCTTCACGAAGTAGAGCGGGTACATGCAGCCCTCGATCGCGGGCAGGATGCGGGACCCGTAGCCCGGGTTCCCCTTCTCGAACACCGCCGGCAGGACACCGTCGACCGCCTGCTCCGCGACCACGCCGGCCACCTTCTCGGCGAGCCGGCGGCACTTCTCCTGCGCCTTCTTGTCGCCGAGGTCGCGGAACATCAGCGCGAGCCCGTGGTAGGTCGCCCAGCTCTTGACCGCCATGTAGACGTTGTTGCGCGTCTGCGCGAGCGAGTGGTCGAGCGAGTCGTAGGTCGTGATCTCCTGGCCGCCGGCCGTCTTCGTGGAGTCGTACTGCGCGAAGCCGACCTCGCCGCCGCGGTTCACCATGCTCGCGAGGCAGGCCTGGAGCACCTTGCGGCTCTTCCGGAGCCACGCCTTGTCGCGCGTCTTCGCCACGTAGCACGCGGCGGTGAGCGTCCAGTTGCAGAGCTGCTCGACCGTCATGTAGCTGAAGGTCGAGGTCAGGTTGGCGAGCTCGTAGCTCGAGCGGCCCAGGGGCGCGAAGTTGTTGTGCGCGCCCATGTCGTGGGTGAAGCTGATGCCGCCCGGCTTCGTCCGGTAGGGACGCGTGAGCTGCGCCGCGTCCGGCGGGGGCGGCGGCTGCGACGGGTCGTGCTCGTGCGACGACAGCTCGGCCTCGCCCTCGTACACCTTGACCTCGTCCGTGTAGCTGTAGAGCCGGACGAAGTTGTCGAGCAGGTTCCTCACCAGCCAGGGGTAACGGTCGAGCTCCCAGAACACGTGGTCGACCGCGAGGTCGAGCGTGTTCATCATGCAGTACTCGCCCTCGTTCACCACCCAGAACGGCTTCCGGTCGATCTCGAGCAGCTGCGTCGAGCCGTAGTAGCTGTGCGTGGCGTGCGCGATCATGAAGCGCTGGTCGTCGGACAGCTTCGCCTTGTCGAGCTTCGCGTCGAGCGCCTCGGCCGAGGCCATCAGCTCGTCGGCCTTGTCGAGCGTCGAGCGCAGGACGTCGGTGAGGTCGTCGTAGTAGCGCGCGTAGAGATACCGGCCGCTGAGCCCGGTCGTGACGGGGGCCTCGAGGTACGAGCCGATCGCGAGCACCATCGCGTAACGCCGGCCCGGGGGCACCTCGATGCCGACGCCGGGGCACGAGCCGAGCAGGTGCACCGGGTTGTAGCGCTCGCGGATGCCGTCGGTCGCCGACCAGCGCATGAAGCCGAACGGCTGCGGGCCCGGCACCCTCTTCCTCGAGGTGACGTCCCACACCTCGGCCGCGACGCCCGCCTCGCGGCGGAAGGCGAAGCCGGTGCGCGTCTTCCGCCCCAGGCCGTCGGTGATCATGTGCGGCCCGGGGCGCGAGTGGTTGAGCGCGAAGATCCCGGTCTTCGGCTTCGTCCCCTTCGTGTTGTCGACGACGATCCGGGCGACGATCGCCGGACGCAGCGCGTCGCGCATCTTGCGCGCGCTCGCCTTCGCCGGATCGGGGATCGACGCGAACGGCGTGTAGATCGTGAACGTCAGGTCGTCCGCGCTCCACGTGTCGGTGCACCAGCCGTAGCGCCGCTCGACCTCCTCGAGCTTGAACGCGACCGCGTCCGGCCGCACGTTCGCCTCGGACGGCCCGGCCTGCTCGACCGTGAACGCCTCGGCCGCGTTGCTGACCGCGCCGACGTAGAACGGCAGGCTCTGGAGCGGCACGTCGGCGCCGCGGTCGCCGTCGATCACGCCGACGAACACCTCCTGGTCGGCCGGCTGGCCGATCTGCAGGCCGATGCCTCCCTTCGTGCCGGGATTGCCGCAGGTGAAGCTCATGAAGGCGCCCATCGGGGAGTGCTGGGCGTTGAAGCCGATGGGACAGGACAGGCGCTTCGACATCGTTTCCTCCCTCAGGCCGTCTTCGCGAAGGCCTTGCGCCGCTCCGCCAGCTCGTTCGCGATCTTCGTGTTCTCCGCGCGGTTGAGCGGATAGACGAGCAGGAGCACGGCGGCGATCAGGAACGAGAGACCGGCGTAGAGGCCGCCGGTCAGCACCACCCCGTGGATCGCTTCCGGAGACTGGGTCACGGCCTTCTCCGCATAGCCGTAGAACGCGTAGATCCACCCGACGAAGGCCTGTCCCAGGGTCAGGCCGACCCACAGGGCGAACACGACGGCGGCCGTCACCGTGCCGGAGGCCCGGCGCCCGGTCTTCCACTCCCCGTAGTCGGCGACGTCGCCCATCATCGACCACAGCACCGGGCCCGAGATGCCGAACGAGAACTGACGCAGGATCTCGAGGCCGATGACGATCATGCCGCTCCCCGAGGGGACGAGGACGAGCGCCGTGGTGAGCAGCCCCGTCAGGAACATGCTCAACAGGAAGAGCTGCCTCTTCCCGATGCGGACCGAGATCGCGTTCGAGCAGGCGACACCGACGAGCAGCGAGGTCAGCCCGAACCCGTTCATCCACGAGAAGAGGCCCTTGTCCCCCTGGAAGAGGGCGCAGTAGGCGAACATCGCGTTGCCGCGCACGCAGAGCGCGGCGAAGTAGAACAGCGTGACCAGAAACAGGACCGCCCACGGCCGGTTGGCCGCGAGGTCGGCCAGGTCCTGGCTGAGCGAGGTCTTCTGCGCGGGGTCGGGCTCGATCCGTTCCTTCGTGGTCAGGAACGACACCACGAACAGCACCATCGCGACGAGCATCAGCAGGCCCATCGTGAACTGGTAGCCGCGAGCCAGCGCGGCCGGGTCCTTGGAGCCGCCGGCGAAGACGTCGATCAGCGGGATGACCAGGCTGGCCACGATGAACCCGGCCGAGTTGGCGGCGATCTGCCGGTACTGGGAGGCGCTGTTGCGCTCGTCGGGATCGTCGGTCATCACCGCCATCAGCGAGGCGTAGGGCACGTTGTTGACCGTGTAGACGATCCGCAGGAGAGCGTAGGTGACCCAGGCGTAGACGAGCTTGGCCTCCGGCGAGATCTGCGGGGTGGTGAACGTCAGCACGCCGATCACGCCGAACGGCAAGGCAGTCCAGATGAGCCACGGCCGGAACTTGCCCCACCTCGTCTTCGTCCGGTCGGCGATCACGCCCATGATCGGGTTGACGAAGGCGACGGCGAGGCCGACCACGAAGAACATGGTCCCGGCGGCCGCGGCGGACAGGCCGAACACGTCCACGTAGAACGTGACCTGCAGCGTGATCATGAACTGGAACACGAAGTTCGCGGCCAGGTCGCCGAGCGCGTAGCCGACCTTCTCGCCGACGGGGAGTTTCTGCGCCATCTCGTTCCCTCTTTCCTGTTCTCTCAGCGACGCGCCGGTCGCGCGGCGGCCTTCGTCTCGACGCGGAGCGGGTAGGCCCCCGGCGCGAGCGTCTCGCCCTCACCCCAGCCGAGCAGCTGGCGCACGGCCGGCGGCAGCGGGACCGCGGCCGCGACGCCCGGCAGCGGGCGCGCCAGCTCGTAGCGGACGAGCTCCGGGCTCTTGAACACTGCGCCCGCGTAGCCGGTGAGCGAAGTCCCGTGCGCCTCGAAGCCGGCCTTCCGGAGCTCGTCGAGAGACGCGAGCTCGGAGGAGCAGCTGTCGGTCGCGACCGGGCCCCACGCGACGAGCGGGCCCGCGCTTCCCTGCCGCACGTAGACGTTGCCGTCGAGCTCCGTGACGTGCGGCTTCGTCAGGCGCTGGCACAGCGACTTCGGCTGGTCGAAGCGCGCGAGCGGCTGGCGGAACGACTCGGTCGCGACCAGCAGGTTTCCGACGAAAACGTGCCCCTCGCGCTGGTCGACGTCGGGACCGGTCTTCGGGTGCCAGCCGAAGTGGTCGGCGGCCGCGCTCCGCTCGTTCCGCTCGTACGACGCGGGCGCGTCGACGAACGTGTTGTGGTACGCGCGCACGTCCGCGCTGTTGAGCGACCACATGCCCTTGCCGCAGCGCACGAACACGTTGCCGGCCACCGTCGCGCCCTTCGATATCTCGAAGAAGAAGCCGACGAGCGCGTTCTCCACGTAGTTGTCCACGAAGACGCCGTCGTGGTTGCCGACGTCGTACCAGATGCCGTTCGACCTGGGGTTGTCGAGCACCAGGTTGTCCCGGCAGGTGACGCGGTGCGACTGGTTGAATATCTTCACGGCGCTCGGGTAGTAGCCGGTCAGGTCCTCGACGTTGTTGCGGCGGAAGATGTTCCGCTCGAGCAGCACGTCGGAGGAGCCGATCACGTAGAAGCCCTCCGTGCTCGTGTCGCTGACGAGGGAGTTGCGCATGACCAGGCCGTCACCGCGGAAGTACCCGCCCACGCGCGAGCAGAAGGAGATCGTGACGTTCTCGAGCGTCGTGCCCGTGACCTCCTTGCCGTAGGTCGAAGGGTCGGCCGGGCCGAGCGGCTCGTCGGTCGGCTCCTCCGTCGGCCCGAAGCTGCGCTTGCCCTCGATCTCGATCGCCCGCCACGCGTACTGGGTGAACGTGATCCCGCGGATGACCGGGCCCTTCCGGTCGTTCGTGCGGCCGTGGAGGGGCGCGGTCGTCCGCACCAGGGCGCCGTCGAACGCGGTGATCTCGACGAGGCGGTTCGCCGGGTCCGTGCCGATGTAGACGAAGCCCTTGTCGTAGTCGACGTAGTACGAGTGAGCGTCGAGCTCGCCCTCCCACCCCGCCGAGCGGAGCATCTCGCCGTCGACGAAGACCATGTCGTTGTTGAAGCGGTGCAGCGGGGTCCGCATGCCCTCGCGGTCGCGCTGCCACCAGCCGAGGGGCGCGGCCGGGAAGAGCGTCTTCCACGACGTGCGCCACACGTTGCCGCGCAGGGCCTTCCACTCGGCCGCGACCCGTGTGCCCTTCAGCACCGGCCTCTCGTCGAGGTACGGCTGGAGCGTGATCCCCTGGTTGAACCGCAGGCCGCCGGTGCGGTAGGTGCCGCCCCTGAGGACGATCGCGTCACCCGTCACCACCCTCTCGATCGCCGACTCGAGGGTGGTGGCCGCCTCGAGCGTCGCGCCGGTGGCCTCCGCCTTCCCGTCCGGCGCGACGAAGTAGACGTGCGCGGCCTTCGGCACCGGATAGCTCTGGGGCACCGGGCCGTACGGACCGCCCGACGGCTGGGCGAGGAGGACCGCCGGGGCGACGAGAAAGAGCAGGAGAGCGAGCGAAGAAGGGCAGGCGAACCGGCGGCAGGAACGAGCAGTCATCGCGGGCAAATCCTCGTCGAAGGGTGGACGCCCCGGTGCGTCAGGCGGACGCTAACACAGGACGCCGCGCATTTGTTCGACGTTGGGACATTCTCCGGTCCCGGGTGCACCCGCGACCGGAGGCACCGTAGAACCCGCTGGCGCCAGGCCCCGGCCTCGAACGCGCGCCGGGCCGGAACTCGAGCGGCCCGACGCTCAGTCGCCCGCGTCGAAGCCCTTCTCGAACGCGAGAGCGATGGCCTGCGCGCGTGATCCGACGCCGAGCTTCTCGTAGATGCGGCTGACGTGGTTCCGCACGGTCTTGTCGCTGATGAAGAGCTCGGCCCCGATCCGTGCGTTGTCGTGGCCCCGCATCGCGAGCCTCAGGATCTCCCGCTCGCGGCCGGAGAGCGACTGGAAGACCGGGTCCTCGCGCGGCGGACGCGCCTCGCGCGTGAAATCGAGCACCTCCTCCTGGAACCGCTGCCAGGCCGGCTCGCCCGCCAGGAGGATGTGGTTCCGCGACTCGAGCTGGACGAACCGCGCCCCGGGGATGAGCGCCGCGAGCTGGCGGCCGCAGTCGAGGGGCACCACCTCGTCCTCGCGGGCGTGCACGACCAGGGTCGGCACGGCGACCTGCGGCAGAAGGTCGACCACGTCGACGTCGGCCCGCGCCTCCAGCAGCCGCGCGGCCGTCTCGGGACGCACCGACTTGCGGCACAGCTCGTTGAACCAGGCGAGTTGCTGCTCGGTGCCCCCGGGGATGAACCTCTGGGTGAACACCTGCCGGAAGGCCGGGTTGTCGGTGCCCCAGCCGTAGCGCATCAGGGCGATGATGGCTTCGAGCCGCCGGAGGCCGATCTCGTCGCTGCGGCGGCGCCAGCCGAGGGCGTAACCGCCATAGAGAACGAGGCGCGAGACCCTCTCCGGGTGGCGCACCGCGTACGTCACGGCGGTCGCGGCACCCTGCGAGATGCCGAGGAGGACGGCCGGCGGCGCCGGCGGGGGCACGGCGGCCGCGATCACGTCCTCGAGGTCCGCCAGCCAGCGCGCGGGGCTCGCGTCCGCCACGTCCCAGTCGCTCATCCCGCAGCCCCGCTCGTCGTACCGCACGAAGCGGAAGTGCGCGGAGAGGAACTCGACCCAGTGCCGCCAGACGGGGCTGTCCCAGTCGTACTCGGCGTGCGTCAGCCAGTTGGACGCCTTGAAGAGCGTCGGGCCCCGGCCGGCCACCGCCCAGGCGAGGCTCGCGCCGTCGCGCGCCTTGACGAAGTGGAGGGCCTGACGCAAGGCCCGATTCTAGCCGGGGCCGGGACGGCGGTCCCGCCCGGTCGGGGCCGGCCGGGCCCCGGGGGCTGCAGATCGGGACATCCGGCCCATGCGCGCCCCGGCTCGCGGGCGGATCTTCGGAGGGTTCCGCAAGGAGGAAACCGATGACGACCGACACCGTCGCGATCCCGACCGACCGTTACGCCCGCTGCGTCGCGGCCTCGCGCAGAGTCCGCTGGGACATCGATGCCGATGTGATCCGTGGGCGATCCTTCGGGGCCGACCGCGCGTTCCTGCCGGACGGGCTCTCGCTCGTCCGCGAGATCCCGTTCCTCGACGCCGACGGGCGGCGGCTCCTGAGCCAGATCCAGGGCCGCACGTACGCCAACGTCTTCGGCCTCGTCGAGCGCTTCATCAACGCGAAGGTGCTGGAGCTGAGCCGCGGCCACTGGCTGGGCGACCAGGTCGCGCTCGAGGCCCTCGTGCGGTTCAGCGACGAGGAGCTGAAGCACCAGGAGCTCTTCCGCCGCGTGGAGCGGCTCGCCGGCCAGTGCCTGCCGCCCGGATACCGCTTCGACGTGGATCCGGACCAGGTCGCGGCCGCGGTGCTCTCGTCGTCGACGTGGGCGGTGCTCGCCCTCACCCTCCACATCGAGCTGTTCACGCAGGAGCACTACCGCCAGAGCATCGCGCCCCAGGACGACCTCTCGCCGCTCTTCAAGGACGTCTTCCTCTACCACTGGAAGGAGGAGTCGCAGCACGCGATCCTGGACGAGCTGGAGCTGCGGAGGGAGGACGCGCGGCTCTCGGCGGCGGAGCGCGACCGCGGCGTGGAGGAGCTCATCGCCCTGGTCGGCGCCGTCGACGGCATCCTCCGCGCGCAGGCCGGCGCCGACGCCCGCTACTTCGTGGCGGCCTCCGATCGCTCGTACACGTCCGAGCAGGCCGACGCGCTGGAGAAGGCCGTGCTGAAGGCCTACCGCTGGCAGTACATCGCCTCCGGCGTCCAGGGCCGTTTCGTGGCCGTGCTCACGGAGATCCTGACCGAGGCGCAGATGACGCGCGTCGTCTCGGCGCTCGAGCCGCTCCTCGCCGCAGCCACGCCGGCGCCGGTCGCGGCCTGACCTGGCGCTCCTCCGCCGCGGCCGCGGCAAAGGCCGCGGCGGAGGACGTCCGCTACGAGCGCTCGATCCACTTACCGCCGCGCCAGACCATCAGGCGGACGCGGGCGCTCGTGCCGGTGACGCGCACGGCGGCCTGGGCGGCGTCGCCGGCCAGATAGAAGGTGCCCGACGTGGCCGTGCCGAGCGGCGAGAAGGACAGGGTGTCCGACCTGCCGAAGCGGATCGGGTCGCCGCTCAGCAGGCCCGAGTCGGGCGGCACCGCGCGCACGCCGGGGTTGAAACCGATGCGGACGCCCGGCGCGCCGGCGGTCAGCGGGAACGGGCCGGCGATGCGGCGGTCGATCCCCGCGTCGATGTCGACCGCTCGGACGCCGTTGTAGTTCCCGTCCTGGTAGACCGAGTACCACACGTCGTCGCCGCGCGGCTCGAATCGGATCGCGGTGTAGACGTTCGCGCGGACGGCGATCGAGGCGGCGAGGCGGAACTCCGACTTGAACTGGCGCGCCGCGCCGAGGAGGTGGGCCTCGGCGAAGCGCGGGCGGAACATCGGGGCCGACACCGCGAGCACCGTCGCGATGATCCCGACGACCACGACCATCTCGGCGAGCGTGAAGCCGCGGGCGCGCATGGCGGGCCGCGGGGCGGCCGGAAGGGACGGCCGCCCCGCGCTCTCCCTTACTTCGCGGGCGCCTTGGCCGGCTCGCCGACGCTCAGCCAGGTCTCGAGCTTCGCGAAGTTCTTCTCGCCGATGCCCTGGACGTTCATCAGGTCCTTCGTCGCGCGGAAGGAGCCCGACTTCTGGCGGTACTCGACGATGCGGGCGGCGAGCTTCGGGCCGACGCCGGGCAGCGTGGTGAGCTGCTCGGCGGAGGCGGTGTTGATGTTGACCTTGCCCGTCGGCGCGGGCTTGGCGGCGAAGGCGGGGCCGGCCACGGTCAGGACGGCGAGGGCCAGCGCGGCGGCGAGAGCGGCGATGCGGCGGAGCGTCATGGTCTTCCTCCTCGTGTTTTCGGTGGCAGTTGGGGTGACTCGCGTCATCTGCCGCGCGGCGGCGACGCCGGCCGTCGTCCAGGCCGGCCTCGCGGACCGCCTTTCGGTTCCGGCCGAAGCGTCGCGGCGCCCGAACGCCGTCTCTCCCTACGTCGTCCGGGCGCCGTTCCGCCGCACGACGCACGAAAGAGAGGCAACGGCGGTGCCGACGCCGCGCACACACGAGAAATCGTTGAGCGATGGAGACTTCAGACGAGGCACGCGGACGAGTGCTTTCCGCGCACGTCAACCGTCGTTGGCGCGAGACTTCGCCGTCAGCGAGGAAGCACCAGCGGAATCAGCGCGCTGCGCGCGTCAGCCGCGGTTGACGCGCGCAGCCGAATGCGGCAGGCAGACCAGCGCGGCACGACGGTGAGCGCTACTTGCCCGAGAATTTCCTGAGCCAGCCCTCGACGTCCGTCTCTCGCTCCGGCTTGTCGCTCGACGTGGGGGCGGGACCGCGGCGACGGGCCGCGCGGACGGGCGGGGTGGCCCCGCGGGCGAAGGCGTTCCACTCGTGGGCGCGCAGCACCGACGCGCCGCGCGTCTTCGCGTACGAGTAGAGGGCCTTGTCGGAGGTCACGACAAGGAGCTCGCCGGGGCGCGCCGCGCGGTCGACGATCTCGCGGACGAGCGAGTCGGCGTCGCGGCCCTCGCCGGGGAAGCGCAGCGCGACGGGGCCGAGCTGCTGGGCGTCGAGGTCGGGGCGGAAGGGGCGGCCGTCGAACACGAGGATCGCGCGGGCGCCGCGGGCCCGGCAGAAAGCGGCGACGCGGCGCACCACCTCGGCGCGCCCGTCGTCGCCCTTCCCCGGCGGGCCGCCCCAGGAGCCGAGGAGGTTGTTGCCGTCGATCACGTACGGCACGGCGAGGCGCGGGCGGCCCGAGCCGCCCGCCGCGGCGTCAGATCCGCAGCAGCCAGCGCATGACGCCCTGGCGCTCCGTCTGCTTCTTCGAGAAGAGCTCCTCGAGCTCGCCGGCGTCCATGAAGAAGCCCTCGCAGAACGAGCAGCGGTCGATCTCGATCCCCTCGAGGTTCTCCGCCTTCAGGTCGTGCCCGCACTTCGGGCACTTCATGTAGTGCTGCTCCTTCAGCCGGCGGCGCTCCTCGGCGGTCTCCCGCTCGCGCCGCTCGGCCTCCCGCTTCTCGCGCGCCTTGCGCGCGTCCTCCAGCAGCTTGGCCTCGTGCTGAAGGAACCACTCGTTCTCCCGCGTCCGGGCGGACTCGTCCACGCGCACCTCCAAGGAGCTTCTCGAAGTGTACGGGCACCCTAGAAATAATGTCAACGACTGTAGCGGAACGTGCTAGCATCATTGGGAATTCGCACCGGCTCGACGGCCCCCTCCGCCGTCGCCCGGCGCCTCAGGAGGGCGGATGAGCCAATCGTTCCCGGTGAGCGGGAACATCGAGCCTCTCACGTTCCCGTACCTCCTCGTGGACCTCCATCGCCACGGGGCGACGGGATCGCTGAAGGTCACCGGTGCCACGCACCCGAAGGCGCTCTACTTCCGCTCCGGCCGGATCCTGTTCGGCTCGTCGAACGACTCGCGCGATCAGCTCGGCGCCATCCTGATCGACAGCGGGCGCCTCACCCGCGAGCAGCTCGACGACGTCAACGCGAAGGTCGGCCCCGGCAACCCGCTCGCGAAGGTGCTCTCCGAGAGCGGCTTCGTGAGCCAGCGCGAGCTCAACGAGGCCGCGCGCCACAAGGTCGAGCGCATCCTCGCTGACGTGCTGTCGTGGAACCAGGGGACGTTCGAGTTCGAGGACGGCGTCCTGCCCAAGGGCTCGGTCGACCTCAAGCTCTCGACCGAGCGCCTGCTCCTCGCCGCCGTGCAGCGGATCCCCGACCGCGCGTTCGCCCTGCGCCACGTCGAGCTCGGCGCGGTGCTCGAGCCCGTGCCCGGAGGCGACTCGGTGCTCACCGAGATCCGCGCCGACGTGTGGCCCCTGCTCGAGAGGCTCGACGGCCACCGCACGCTGAAGGACGCGATCGCCCTCACGCGCCTCGACGAGTTCGAGGCCGTCAAGACGGGCTGCGCACTGCTCTTCCTCGGCGTCGTGAAGAAGGCCGCGGCGCCCGTGCAGGAGGAGCTCGACCTCGCCGGCGAGGCGCAGAGCGGCTTCGGCGAGGCGGAGGCGGAGCCCTTCGCCGGGCCGCCCGCTGCGGTCGCGCCGCCCCCGGCGGCTCCGGCGTTCGACCTGCCCTCCGCGGACGAGGCGCCGATGTACACGGTGCCGCTCGCGCCCGTTCGGCCCGACGCGACCGGCTTCGCCTTCGTCGAGGAGGCGGCCGTGCCCGCTCCGGCCGCGGACTCGGATCTCCCCGTCACGTTCTCGATGCCCGCGGAGCCGTTCCCGGCCGTGGCGCTCCCGGAGGCGCCGGCGGCCGTGCCCGCGGCGGAGCCGACCGTGGCGCTCCCCTTCCCGGAGGAGCCCTCGTTCCGGCCGGAGCCCGAGTCGTACGTGCCGCGCGCGGAGGCCGAGGAGCTCGACCCGTTCCCCGAAGCCGCCATGTTGCCCGAAGCCTCGCCATTCTCGGAGCCCCTGCCCTCCTTCGGCGAGCCGGAGCCCGAGCCCCAGGCCGAACCCGCGCCGACGCTCATCGATCCCGGCCTCGCCCAGACGCCCTACGCGGCGCCGGAGCCGCCGGTCTACGCGCCGGCGTATGCACCTTCCTACGAGCCTCTTCCGGCCGAGCCCGCGCCCCAGGAGCTCGAGATGGAGGCCGAGCCGATCGACACCGAGGCGGAGACACTCGTCCCGCCGACCGCGGCCTACACGCCCCCGGCCTACGCGCCGGCGGCTTCGTACGCTCCGGCCGACGCCTACGAGCCGGTGAGCGAAGAGCCGGCTCCGGCCCTGGAGTCGGCGGCGTCGAAGCCCTCGCAAGAGGACCTCGCCGCCCTCGACGCGCTCCTCAGCCCGCAGGCGCCGTCCCGCCCGGAAAAGCGCGACGAGCGGTGGGAGCCCCAGTTCCGCGCGACGCCGCAGGCCACGCCGCCCGCGCCGCGACGGCCGCCCGCTCGCATCGCGACGGCGCCGACGGCGCCGTCGCGCCTGCCGATCCTGCTGACGGCGCTCGCCGCCGTGGTCGTGACCACGATCGCCGCCTGGTACTTCTTCCTCCGGGCGCCGAGGGCTCCGATGCCTCCCCCGGTGGTGCGCCCCGTGGCGGCGGCGACGCCGCGCCCCGTGCTGACGCCGGCCGCCCCGCTCGCCGCGGCCACCTCCCCGGCGCCGATCGCGACATTGCCCTCGCCGGCCGCCACCACGATCCCGCCGGCGGCACCCGCCCCGCGGACGACGCCGATCGCTCCCGCCGCCGCCACGCCGCCGCCGACGGCCCGCCCCGCGCCCGCGGCGGCTCCCGCCCAGGCCGCCACCGCGCCCGCGCCGACCGGGGACGGCCGCGCCCTCCTGGCCCAGGGATCCCTGCCCCAGGCGGCGCAAGCGTTCGCGCAGTCCCTCGGCGCCGGCTCCCGCGATCGCGTGAGCGTCCAGCTCCTGACCGCGTGCGCTCCCGAGAACGTGCAGAAGGCCGTCGGCGCCGGCGGGCCCGAGCTGTTCATCCTGCCCGTGACGGTCAAGGGCCAGACGTGCTACCGCGTCTGCTGGGGCCTGTTCGACGGGCGGCCGGCGGCGGAAGCGGCGCTGCCGGGGCTCCCCGCGTACTTCCGCCAGAGCGGCGTCCGGCCCCGCCTCTCGACCGTCGCCGAGCTCGTTCCCTGAGAACCGTGGCCGGCCCCCGGAAAGGCGCCGCGCTGGCGCTCGTCGCGGCGCTCGCTCTGCCCGGCAGGACTGCCGCGGGGGAGACGATCGTTCTGACCAGCGGCCGGACGATCGTGGCCGACGAGGCCTGGTACGAGGCCGGAGAGCTGCGGTACCGCCGCGCCGGCTCGCTCTTCGCCGTGCCGCGGGCGTCGGTCGCGAGCGTCACGGCGCCGCCGGGATCGGAGCCGCTCGTCGACCCCGACCTGCGGCGCAGCCACGAGCGTCTCGCCGCGGGCGATCCGGGCGAGGCCCTGCGCTTCGCGCGGCTCGCCCTCTTCCGCGAGCCGCGGTCGAAGGCGGCGCGCACGGCGCTCGCCGAAGCCCAGCTCGCCCTCGGCGATCCCGCGCGCGCCCGGTCGACGCTCGAGGCCACGCTCGCCGAGGCGCCGCGGGACGCGCGGACCCTCGAGCTCCTCGGCGACGCCCTCGCCGACCTCGGGGAGTTCCCCGCGGCGCGCGAGCGCCTCGCGGACTCGCTCGCGGTCTCGCCCGAGCCGCGGGTCCGGGCAAAGCTCGACGCCCTCGTCGCCATGCCGTCGCAGTCCTCCCGCGCCCGGTTCCTCCTGCGCTACGACGGAGAAGCCGACGAGCCGCTCGGCCTCGCCGTGCTCGCCGAGCTCGACCGCGCCTTCGGCGAGTACGAGGCGCGCCTCGGCACGGCCCCCGCCCAGCCGGTGGAGGTGGTGCTGCAGACGGCGGCGAGCTTCCGCGACACGACGCGCGCGCCCGGGTGGGTGGCGGCCTGGAACGACGGCGCGATCCGCGTGCCGGTGGCCGGCCTCGACGCGCCGACCCCTGGGCTCGTGCGCGTGCTCCGCCACGAGCTCGTCCACACCTTCGTGGCCGCCCGCGGCGGCGCGGCGTGCCCGACCTGGCTCCAGGAGGGCCTCGCGCAGTGGCTTTCCGGCTCCGACGCGGCGCGCGAGGGCGCGGCCCTCGCCGCGGTATCGGCCACGCTCCCGCGGATCGAGAGCCTCGAGAAGCCGTTCACCGGCCTCTCGGAGCGCCAGGCCGCCCTCGCCTACGCCCAGAGCCTCTCCGTCGTCGTCCACATCGCCCGGACGCGGGGCGAGCGGGCGATCCTCTCGCTTCTCGACGCCCTCGCGGCGGGACGACCGGCTGCCGAGGCGCTGCCCGAGACCCTCGGCGTGAGCTACGCCGAGCTGCAGAGGGAGTGGGAGAAGTCGCTGCGGCCGACGGCGACGGCCGAGACGGGCCGCTAGCTAGCCCCGCTCGGCGGGCGTCGGCTCGCTCCGCGGCCGACGCACCTGCAGGGTCACCGGCCTCGCGGCGGGCACGCTCGCCCGGCGGTGCGCCTCCTCGTGGTCCGGCCCGCTCGCGGCGAGAGCGTCGAAGCGGGTGCCGGCGAGGTGGCCCTCGAGAATCGACGTCGCCTCGCACCACGCGCGGTTCGCCGGGCATCCGGCCCGGAGCGGGCACGTGTGGTCGGGGATCACGCAAGGGTTGAGCGCGACGGGGCCCTCCATCGCCTGCACCACGTCGAGCATGGAGATCTCGGACGCGGGACGCGACAGGCGGATGCCGCCGCCCATCCCCCGAGTCGTCTCGAGGATCCCCTCGGCGCGCAGGCGGGCGACGATCCGCCTCACGAAGGACAGCGGCAGGTGGCGCTGTGCGGCCACGTCGCGCACCCGAACCGGAACCCCGGGCCCGACGCTCGCGAGGTGAAGCACGGTCCGCACCGCGTAGTCCGTCTCCCGCCTGATTCCGAGCAACTCCCCTCCGTACGGATCAAGTGTACCGGAGGAATGGGCAAAAGTGACTAGTTTACTTTTCTAGTAATGTTAGCTGACCGCTGATGTTATCTGGCCGCAGGTTCCCCCGACCATTCCTGACTGCCGGCGGGCGTCTGTCGTCTGAAGAGTCGCGGAGCCGGCCTGTAAGCCGGATTCTGTCCCCGCCGCTCTCGCGGCAGGCGGCGTTCATTCCTCTAGCCCCTCGGTTGCCCGCGGGGTCCAGCAACCTACCCGGGGGCTTCGGCCGGGCCGGCCTCAGACGCCCCCCTATTCGGTCTTGCTCCGCGTGGGGTTTACCCTGCCCGCCCTGTCACCAGGTCGGCGGTGCGCTCTTACCGCACCTTTTCACCCTTGCCACTCCCGGTCGCCCGGGAGTTCGGCGGTGTTTTTTCTGTGGCACTTTCCCTGGGGTCGCCCCCGCTGGCCGTTAACCAGCACGCTGCCCTGTGGAGTCCGGACTTTCCTCCCCGGCCCGGTGACGATGGACCGCGGCGAGCGCCCGGCCGGCTCCGCGACGCATCTAGCGTACCAGAGTCGGGCGGGGCGACGCAGCGGCGCGCCCGGCGCCCTAGCCGTCGCGCTCCTGCGTGATGCCGTACGCCTCGAGCTTCTTGTAGAGGTTCGAGCGCGGCGTGCCGATCGCGTTCGCGGTGGCCGAGATGTTCCACGCGTTCTCCCGCAGCTTCTGCACGAGGAACGCGCGCTCGGCGCCCTCCTTGAAGTCGCGCAGCGTCCCGGGCGAGACGGCCCCGCCGGGCGCCGGCGCCCCGCCCTCGTCGGCCGGCGCCGAGGCCGGTCGGCGCAGGACGTCGACGAGGTGCTCGGCCGCGATCTCGTCCGCCTCCGCCATGATGAGGAGCCGCTCGACGGCGTTGCGCAGCTCGCGCACGTTGCCGCGCCAGGGGTGCCGGCGCAGGACGTCCATCGCCGCCGCCGAGAACGTCTTCGGACGGAAGTTGTTGTCCGAGCAGAACTGCCGCACGAAGTGCTCGACGAGGAGCGCGATGTCGTCGGGACGCTCCCGCAGGGCCGGCACGCGGATCGGCAGGACCGAGAGGCGGAAGTAGAGGTCCTCCCGGAAGCGGCTCTCCTCGATCTCGCGCTCGAGGTTCTTGTTGGTGGCGGCGATCACGCGCACGTCGACCTGGATCGTCTTCTGCGAGCCGATCCGCTCGACCTCGCCCTCCTGCAGCACGCGGAGGACCTTGGCCTGCGTCCGCAGGCTCATGTCCCCCACCTCGTCGAGGAAGATCGTGCCCTTGTGGGCGAGCTCGAACTTCCCGATCTGCTTCTCGGTGGCGCCGGTGAAGGCACCCTTCTCGTGGCCGAACAGCTCGCTCTCGATGAGCTCCTCGGGGATCGCCGCGCAGTTCACCTGCACGAACGTCTCGTCGCGCCGCAGCGAGTTGCGGTGGATGGCGCGGGCGACGAGCTCCTTGCCGACCCCGCTCTCGCCGGTGATCAGGACGGTCGCGTTCGTCGGGGCGGCGCGGCGGATCGCGTCGCCCACCTTCTCGAGCACGGGGCTGCGGCCGACCATCCGGTAGCGCTCGTCGAACGAGAGCCGCAGGCGCCGGTTCTCGTCGGAGAGCTTCTTCTGGCCGAGGGCGTTCCGGGCCGCGATCAGGATCCGGTCGCTCTCCGGCGGCTTCTCGATGAAGTCGAAGGCCCCGAGCTTGACCGCGTCGACCGCCGTCTTCACGGTGCCGTGGCCGGAGAGGATCACGACCGGCGGCGCGCCCTCGCGCTCCTTGAGCTTCTTCAGCACCTCGAGCCCGTCCATCTGCGGCATCTTGATGTCGAGCATCACGAGGTCGGGGGACTCCTGCTCCGCCATCTTCAGCCCGACCGGCCCGTTCGCGGCGAGGAGCACCTCGTACCCCTCGTACTCGAAGATCATCTTCAGCGAGGAGCGGACGGCGTCCTCGTCGTCGATGATGAGGACGCGCGCCTTCACTTCCTCACCTCCTCCACCTCGAGCCGGGTCAGGAACGAGCTCAGGGACGACCCGCGCGCGGCGTCGGGCTGCGGGCGGTAGACGAAGACCCACGCCGGCTCGCCCGGCCTCAGCGACGCGAGAACGCGGCGGTACGCCGCCACGTCGGGCGTCGGCCGGCGGTTGACCTCGACCACGATGTCGCCCGTCTCCAGGTCGTCGGCGCCGGGGTCGGCCCCCAGGACGTCCTTGATGACGACGCCCGCGCGGTCGGGCGGCACCTTCAGCTCGGCGCGCGCGCGGGCCGGCAGGTTGGCCACCGCCAGCCCGAGCGCGTCGCCCTGCTTCGGCGGGACCGACGCCGGGGTGACCGGGGGCACCGCGTTCTCGCCGTCCTCCTGCTCGTCGGGAGCGCGCTCGCCGAGCCGGGCACGGATCGCGACCGGCTTGCCCTCCCGGACGAGGACGACGTCGACCTCCGTCCCCGGCGGGATCGCGGTGACCGTGCGCACGAGCGCGTCGCCGTCGCCGATCGGCCGGCCGCCGACCGACGTGATGACGTCCCACCGGCGCACGCCGGCCGCGGCGGCGGCCGCGCCCTCGACGACGTCCATGACGAGGGCGCC